>Ga0208299_1001752_pt1 | contig 15566 bp, 4 predicted proteins | sample 15_taG_FD_184089 | JGI IMG/M metagenome (GOLD analysis project Ga0208299, IMG submission 184089) | Marine viral communities from the Subarctic Pacific Ocean - 15_ETSP_OMZ_AT15312 metaG (SPAdes) (version 2) | ecosystem: Environmental > Aquatic > Marine > Oceanic | place: Pacific Ocean | collected...
TCAGATATATCATCTGGTACTCCTACGGCTCCAATTAAAGCAGGGCCTAACGGTGCTACATGTGTAATAACTAGTGTTGGGGAAAAGTATATAGAAGTAGACAGTCTTGTAACTGAACTTGATTCTGAACCTGATTCGTTTTTTATGTTTTTAAAACCAGAGCACACTAACGCTAGTTTACCTAACGGAGGATACACAAACGTTTCTAGTTTAAAAGGATATTATGCAGAGGTAAGCATGACAACTGATTCCACTTCAAAACAAGAATTGTTCGCGGTAGGCTCCGAAGTAACTGTTAGTAGTAAATAAAGTACAAAAAGTGTAACTATATAGTTATAAATTAAATTAAATAAAATGAAAGAAAAATTAGATTACGATATTCGTCCTGTCACAGTAGGCGATTATCCAGAATTAACTAAATGGTGGAAACTCTACGAAGATGACGGTATTGTTATACCAAAAGCAAGTTTACTACCAGAAAAAGGACTAGGTGGTTTTGTTGTGGAGAAAAACGGGGCTGTTATTGCATCTGCTTTTTTATATTTTACAAACTCCGCCTTAGGATATGTTGATTATTTAATAGCAGATCCATCTTACAGAGAAGACGATAGACAGAGTATTTTACTTGAATTAGCGTCTCATGTAACAGCCGTAGCGGTTAGGGCTGGTTGTGAGGCCGTTTGGGCAATGACTAGCAATAAGAAACTTATAAATATGGCCGAGAAATCCGGTAATTTCAGTATATTGCCAGATGATTATAGAGTAGTATATACTTACGATAAATATTATAGTGCAAATTAGAAAACAATAAACAATATGGGGAGCAGAAGAACAGCTAACAAAAAACCAGTATTAGAAGCGGAAAAAAAGTTTGAGGCAAAAATGCGAAAGTACGAGCAGTACGAATTCCAACCGTTAGATTTGGATAAATACAAGCAGGAGAACCTACTTGAAGACATGCCAGGTATGGAAGCGTATACGGAAGCCGCTGACTACGCCACTGAAAAATTCCAACAATCACAAGCAAATATAATGGGGGCGTATAGAGGTGTAGCTGGCGCTAGTGGAATTGCTGGATTAGCACAACAACTATCAATGCAACAAAAAGATTTTGGTAGGGAACAACAAATAGGTTTAGGTCAAAGAGCTGCTGAGGCAAGGAGATTAGGTCTGCAAGAAAGCATGAGGTTGCGAGGACAAGAAAGACAAATGGAGTTAACACAAGACGTGGGTAGAAGAGACTTTGGTTATGGTAAAATGACAACGTTGTTGGGCGTGCAAGGAGAACAACTAGCTGGAGCTAGAAATCTATACGCTTCGCAATTACAAGCAGACGCACAACGAGAAGCTGGATTTATGAACGCTGTTGGTACCGCGGTTGGTGTTAAAGCTGGACTCGCGTGTATTCCTAAGGGTGTTCATATAGATACCGTAGATGGTAGTATTGCTATTGAGAATATCAAATCTGGAGATATGATCGTAGGTTATAGTGGTAATCCAGTAAAAGTACTACAGAAACATGAGTACCTGGAAGATCCTACAGCAAAAAGATTCTATAAAGTTAAATTCGATAACGGTTCTACTGTTGATGTTTGTGATATGCACAGAATTAAAGGTGAAAGAGCAATGGATATAACAGAAAACGTTATAAGCAAGGATATTTATAATGGCGTTGAGTTTAGTTATGATTTACTAACAGAAGATGCTGGATATAGAATAGATGGCGTACCTGTAAATAGTATGATCGAAGAAATGGCTGAATTAATAGTAAAGATAAAAAACAAATAACATGGCAGGATATCAAGGAGGTGCAGATCAAACAGTAATAGCAGCGGCCAAATCGGCATATACGACACCAGAGGGGTATAACGCTAGTCCGTGGGATTACGAAGGTTATGTAAATGGCATAGCTAATCTTGCTAGTTTTGTAGTTGGAAAAGTAGGCGCGGCAAACGAAAGAGCATCTAATATCACTGGATTTGAAGAGGAGATAAACAAAGAGTTTTGGAGTGCTAATAACACAGATTACTTTAATGATCTAAAAGGGAGAATGTCAGCAGCTTCGAAAACAATGAACATGTCCTTACCGTTTACGAAAGCGTATAAAGATGCTGAAAGGGACTGGAGTAACGGTATGGCTTCTCTTAATAAAATAAAAAAAGACGAAGCCTCTTTGGAGGAAATTATAAAAAGAGTTAAAGAGTGTTCTGGACCAAATCAATCTTCTTGGAATAACCCCATGTTAAAAAGTCTTATGGAAGAGGTAAATGGAGGCACAGACGTAGTAAACCAATCTGTTAGATTCACAGACGAAGGCATAGTAGTTATGGGTCCAGATGGGAACGAAACTCTCATAGAAGATCTACCTAGCGTCGCATCAAAAACAGATGGATTAGCTACAACTGATTTTATAAACGAACAAGGTACTGAGGCTATAAAACTTAAAGCGTCTGGAAATTGGAACGAGCGTAACAAACATCTTATGAAACAGAGTCTGATAGCGCATTTAGATGCTCAGCCGTCTAACATTATAGGATCTGCAGCTTTCGACTATGAACATTTAACTGAAAATGGCGATATGTCTTTCGCTGACCATTTAATGGCTACTAGTGGGCCTTTCAACGAAGCGTTTGAGAATTGGAAAAATAGTGATAGTGGTATTGGAGCTAGTAAGAAAGTTATACAAGAAACAAAAATGATTTTAGCGCAACAACTTTGGGATGACAACGAGCTAATGAAAGATGAATTTGCAGATTGGCTTACAAACGATGTGCTAGGTTATCAAATTGGAGCTACGAAAGTTAAAAGTACTAGTAAAACAAAAACAGAAACAACCACAGTAGCGGAAGATACGCGTGGTGATAGCGATAATATCAAAACAGGTAACGTAGATAATAGTGTAGACGAACTTTTGAAGAAATACTCCGGGCAAACTACCTTTAAGGAATCAAAAAAGACAAGTATTGTAAATAGTCTCGTGTCAAAAGGTTTTAATATTAAAGGATTTGGTTCTAGTAGAGCTAAAAGAGCTATTGCAGATATTGATAAACATTTAAAAAACGATAGAACGTACGATTTCCAAAAGTTTTTTGAAGATCATTTTGACTACGTAGGGGTGACCCGTCCGCTTGGTATGATGGGGGGAACTGAAGATTGGATTGATGCTAGAGCGGCTTGGAAGCAAATAAAACTAGCTTATAGTAATAATCCATTACTAAAAGATGTAGATAAGTTAGATTTAACAGGTCAAACAGGGGGTGGCGAAGACTCTGGAAGATACACCACAAATAGCGCAATTGAAGCGTTTCTTAAATCCAATGCTATAGGAGAATATAGACCACCTATTAACGTTAAATAACGCTAAACTCTATGGATATAAAAACAATAGTACAAAATATGATTGATGCTGGCGAGTCTGAAGAGAACATCGCTAAAGTTATTCAATCGCTTTCGCCAAAGAAGGTAAAAGAAGAAAAGACAATTGTACACGCCGACGTTTTAGACATGGAAACTGAGGTTAGTGATGGTTGGTTGGGAATGGAAGAGGACGCCGCTAAGTTTTTTACTAAACATTACCAAAACCAAGGTTTAAACGTAGGATTTAAACAAGCTAAAGTAGGACACAACGCGTTGCAAATGCAAGTTAATGGAGAGGATTTTGGTGAAATAATAACACTGCACCAAGGCGGTAAAGCAATGGATTTTGGAGAAATTCAAAAACATATACAATTCAAGATAGATGACGCCGCTGCTGATGGCACTCTTGGAGAAGAATTTGGTGATAAAGAATCTTCAACTAAGAGAACGACAGAGTTATTAAACATAGTGCGAGAAAACCCAGAGCTTTTAAATATGCTTGAGAGTGATGACACTGGAGAAGGTCGAGCTGAACTTAGTCATGGTTTTGATAAGGCGCAAGGGTTGGACGTGCAATTTGATGGAAGAATAAATTATGATAGTTGGGGAAACGAAGTAGACGTATTTGATAAATTTGGAAACAGAAGATCACATGAAGGAAAAAACGTATTAACCAAAGGAAAGGAAGTAATTGGAGAAGTATTTGGAGCTATATCAGGAGAAGGATACGACCAGTATATAGGTGATCTAAGCGGTGGAGTTGAACTTGAAGACGGAACTTACATTCCTTATTCTTATATTTGGGATAGAAGAAAAGAATTGTTACAGTTAAAGCAAGAAGGATTCGATGGATTGACTAAAGAGTATGTAAAAAAAGGTGATAAATTAGTAGAAACCTTTAGTTATTCCGAGAACTCTGATATTGATTTACTGTATAATAAAAAAATATCTGAAGAAGGATTTGGAAGTGAAGGCGCGCTTGATGAATACGTAGGTGATAACGCTTTTATATATTTTTCTCCAGGAGAGCAGGAAATAAGACTTAAACATATAGAACTTGAGGGTATTGAAGACGAAGCTGAAAGAGAGGTTATAAAAGCTGATATAAATAAAAAATGGAAAGAACTATATCCAAGTTTATCTGATAGCGACATAGAAGATCTAACGCTATACGATAAAGACGGTAATTTTATTCGTATAAAGAAACCAAAGATAGAGCAAAGAGGTGATGTAACAGAAGAAGAAACTCTAATAGAAAACGAAGCTAATGAATTAGCTAGAGAAAATATTAAAGACTTAGATTATTTAGTTAAAAAACGCCAAGAAGCTTATTTACGTTTAATACTTTTAGCAAAAAGAGTTAGTGGCAATAAAGATAAGGTTAGTGATCAAACAAATTGGTACGCAAAACAATTTGGAGAAATGTTTGACTTTTCCAACGACGCTTTAATAAAGGATCTTTCACAATTAGAGTCGATTGCTAAATTCGAGGATATTTTTGCGATTTCAGACGCACTTGGAGAAGGTAGAACGTTAAAAGATATTGATATTGGTATTTTAAATCCAAATCTAGGATCAGATGGAAAACCAAGTAAATATAATATAACAAACGAAACGTTAAGTAATTTACCTGGCGGTTCGGCTTTGGCAGAGGAATACAACAAGGCTTTATTAGATTTTAAAGTATTATCTAGATCTGTAGATTTAAATCTTGATATAAACCAAACGCCCGAAGAAAATATTTTTGCGGAGATTACTGATGATTTCGGGAAAAGCGTTTTTGGAGCAGGTATTATCAGTGAGGTAAGTCAAGACGAAGTTAGAGACGCTTATAGAGGTATATTAGAGCACGACGGTTATGGGGAACTCCAACCAGATGGATCAATTAAAATGCCAGAACATGTTATAGAATCGTCTTTTTGGAAGAACGGTAGGTTAGGTAAGAATAACGCGACTAGAGACAATATAGAATCTGGGGCCGAAATAGTAACAGATTTAGCACCACTATTAATTGAATTAGCTGTGTTTAAGAAACTTGGTGGATTGAAAAAACTACAAACCACACTTGGGTCTGCTAAAAATGCAAAAGGACTTCGTACTGGATTAATAGGTAGGCTTACTAACGGCAAAAGATTTCAAGGTAAGGTACCTAGATTTTTAGTAGATAAAATGATTGCTCCAGGTGTTATAACTGCCGCTGAGTGGGCCGCTGCTGAAAGTCTTGGAGAATTAGCTACTGGTGGAGCGTGGAAAGCGCATACTATTGATTGGGAGAAAGGTGAGACAAATCTAACTATGCCAATAGCAATGGGTATGTCAGCTGGTGCGTTTGGTGCGTTTTCTGCAGCGGCTATGAAAGGATTCGAAAGATATGTTCCTGGAGGTAAAAGATTTTTAGCTAACGTAAAAAATGAAGAAGCCTGGCATAATGCTACTAATTTTAGGAGGGGAGTAAAAAAAGGTATAGGAGTTCCTTTTCAAATGGCGGGGCAAGGTGCTACAGCTACAGCACTGTTAGTAACAGCGGAAACAGCACAAGCTATTACAGATGATTTAATTGCAGACGGAAAAGTTGACTGGGCTGCAAAATGGAAAAACATATCAGATACAGATCATTTAATCCAAACCTGGATTGGCATGACAATTCTAAGTGGTAAAGATGTAGTTCCAAAAGCTAGAGAAGCTTACAGGGCAGATGTCGCTAGATTAAGAAGAAACACAGAGGCAACCGAAAAAGCATATAAAGAATTAGGTGTTGATAAGAATTCAACAGAAGCAGAGATAGACCAGGCTGCAGAAAGAAAAATAAAGGAAATTGAAGGTAGCAAAAGAAGAAGAGGTAGATCGAAAGAAGGTTTAACAAATCCCGAGGTAAAAGCTAAGGTTGAAGAGATTAAGAAGGCACAGAAAGATCTTCAATCAGATTTAAGGATAAAAGACGCTAAGGCAGCGGCTATATCTGCTGGTAAATATTACGAGGAATGGGTAAAGCCTAACTACGAAAGGATGCAAAACATAAAAAACAAACCGCCAGAGGAATGGACTATAGATGATTACAACGCTATAAACGACCTTACGTTTGATCAAATGTACGATGTCTTAAGAAGGAGCGGTATGGAACCAAATACAACTGAATTTAAACTAGCTGAAAATATACATGCTAACGTAAAGCACTTAAACGAAATAGCTAACGCTTTAGATATAGACGCTAAGTTACCAGAGTTTAGAGAAGAATATATACGAAATACTTTAAGTATAAATATAAATGACTTTCGTATTAAACAACTAAAAAAGATAATTAAAGACGGTGATAACGTCGGATTAGCTAAATTAGAGTTAAAGAAATTAGAAGAAACTAATAAAATAATTTTAGAAAAGAATATTACCCTTGATAAAAGAGCTGGCGTAGAATACGAAGTAAGATTAAAAGCGGAAGTAGCAGCAGCAAAAGTGTTGGCGGAGAGTTTAGGTGGAAATATAAAAACATATACCGCGAAAGAATGGAAAGAAAAAGGATATAAAGAAGCTGAAGCATCTTACGATCCTACAGAAGGTGAATTGCATTTAAATTTAGATCGTATTAGAGAAACTGGAAATTTAGGAGCACCAATCCACGAGGTTATTCATCATATTTTAAGAAACTCTTTAAAGGGGAAGGATGGGAAAATATCTAAAAAGGGTATGGAAATAATCGATGGATTGATGCAAAAGTTTTCTCCAAAAGAAAGAGAAATAATCCAAAAGAGAATTGACGATAATTATAAATTTGAAGATTTTGAATCTAAAGAAGTTTACGATACCTTAGTAAAAGAAAGGAAGATTGATCCCAAAGGAGTAAAAGAAGTTAAAGAAAATACTGACGGTAGTGTTACTATAGAATATAAAAAAGGAGAGTACTACGAAGAGTATGTAACTAGTATTGGTGACGCTATTAAAAATAAGCAAATAAAGTATGATCAAAGTAAATGGAGAAAAATAGGTAAGTTAATATATCCTATATTAAAACCTTTAATGCCAAATCTTTATAAATACGACTTAAGCCAAACAAGTTCAGCTAAAGCAACCAAAGATCTATTCAACATGATTGGTGATGTCCATTTTAGTTCTAGTAGTAAGCGGGTTCGAGAGGGATTAAAAGAAGTTTCCGGTGAAGGTCCTGGATCAAGAAAAGACGTTGCGGAATCTAAAAGTAAAGATATTTTTGCGGACAAGCGCGTTTCTGAAGATTTAGGATTAACAACTAGAACTAAAGATATTGTAGCTAAAAACACAAAACTATACAAAGAAGTTGTTAAGAACGCTAAAGAAAAAGGTATTCCAATTGGTAAAGATGCCGTAACACAGAAAATAAAAAATGATTTAGTAACTAACAATTTACCTAGGGTATCTGCTCTAGCAAAACAAGCTGCTAAAAGAGGAACCGAAATAGGATTAGAGGAGGGGCTGAGAAAAGGTTACGAAGATTTTTATCAAGAGTACGCTTTGAAGTTAGTTGAACTTAGCAGAACGTGGAACCCTGCTAAAAATAAAGACTTCGGTGCTTACATGAATGATCTTTTACCTAAAAAATATTCTGGTATATTGAAAGAGCTTAAAAAAGGAGAAGTAGAAGCCAAGAGTATGACGGACCCAGAAGTTGCTAAAAAAGCAGAGGCAACAGCGGGTGGAATTGAAAAATCTAAAGAGATTTTAGAGAAAACAAAATCTAAGCTTAAGAAATTTATATTAGAAAGAAATGCTTTGGCTAACACCGGGGTTAGTAGTAAACAGCTAACTAACAAGGTGAAGAAAACCATAGAAAACGCATTTAGAACAAGTGGCGATATAAAGGCCACAGCTAAAAATAAACCTAGACTATTCTTGGAGAATTTAGAAAAATCCTTCGAAATAGATTTATGGAAAGATATTAAAAATTCTTTTGGCACAAGAGAAGTGTACAAAGATTTTATAGACAATAGTTATGAAATGGTAAAAACAATGCCATTGAAACAATTAGTGAAAGCCGAAATGGATTTCGCCTACGAACCTGTAATCGATCCAAAAACTGGTAAGCAAAAGAGAATGACAACCACTGAAATGTTTGAAGCTGGTTATCCTCTTGGAAAGGTTGGAGATCAAGTTAAAAAGATTATTGAAGATAAAAAATTAACAGAGACTGAAAGAAAAGAAGAACTTAAAAAATTAGATAAAACAAGATCTGGTCCAGCAAAGTGGAAGCAGTTAAAATTCACAGAAAAACAATATAAATCATGGGCCAAAGGAGAGGGTATAAATCCTAAAACTGGTAAACCATTTTCAGCGTCTGTATATGGAACTCGTAAGGATGCTCTAGCGAGAATGTTCTCTATAGAGTTAACTAAAGACGCTGTTCCTTCTGTTGTGAAAAATCCATTCCAACAGGCGTATGATTTAGGTGGTAATCCTATACCTGGCAAAACGATAGATGTTTTAAAAGATTTATCCTTACAGCAAAAAGATAAATTAGCTGGAGCAGCTTTGTTAGCGGAAGTTAACAATATAGTAGATAGGAGTCCTGGCATGAAATTTAGTGTTAATAAAAAAAGGAGACAAGAATTCATATTAGAAATGGATGGTAAGTCAATACCAGAGATTATAACGAATTTTGAACTACCTAAGAATAAAGATATACTAGATCATTACAATAAAATTGTTACCAGCAAGGATATAACAAAAGATCTATACTCCCAACTAATACATTTAGCAGAGCACCAAGGTATGTATGATCTACGTAAACAGCAGAGAGAGGAAACTTACGACACTGAAATGGTAAGGGAGTTCGAAGGAACAGATCAAGTAGCTGTTACAGCTAAGGGCGCTAGTCAAATAATAAAGGAATACAATAAAAAGAATTTACTCAACAAGATACCTGAGGACGGATTAAAATTTATGTTAGATTCTAAAGAACATAAAGTAACTTGGAGTAAAAAATCTAAAACAAAAGCGGAGCAATTTTATAAAGGAATGGGAGATTTATTTGATATACTTCCAAAAGAATTTATAGAGAATAACAAGATATTAAATTTACTATTAAGAACCGCTGGACACGGTAGTTTAAGAACATACTATAAAACGAAACCTGATGGATCTTTAGTTTCACCGTTAAAAGCTAAAGTAATGGCTAAACATGGACTAAAGAACGACGCTTGGATGCTGTTGAATTTAAAGAAGAAGCCTAAGGGCATGGAGGGAATCGAAATCCCAACCTTTAAAGACGGAAGATCTTTTTTAGATGCGATTAAGATCACAAAAATAGGTGATTTTAAGGGTGGACGATTTGATAAAGGAACTTTGAAACAAGATGGTTTATTACAATTCCAAAAGAAAAATGGACTTTACGAAAGTAAAAAAACCAAAAAATCAAAAGAAGCTTATCTTAAAAAACTACAAGAATTTAGTGATAATTTAATAGCTGAAAAAGGCTTTACTGCTAATCAAACTAGAGAGGCAAACAAGTGGATGAGAGATCAATTAATTAAAGGATTGGTCGAGTATGTATTTAAAGCAAAACCTGGAAAAGAACTCGCAGAGAGATCTGACTTTTTCCATAAATTCTTCCAAATACAAACTAATATTGGGGAAGGAATGATAAAGGGTACGAATACTATTAGATATGTAACACTAGAAAAAGCAACTAGTCCTGCTGAAATAACTAGAGTAGATAAAAGTGGTTTTCACGCGGAGCACGCGTTCTTTAATTTAGCGCATACGGCGACTGTTTCAAGGCTACTAAATAAACACAAGAAATCTAAGGATGTAAACGCTTTCATGAAAGACTACGATCTAGTATCTAAAAATCTGGAACAGTATATAATAACCGAAAAACATAGACAGAAAAACGAGGGTAGACAACCTAACGGAGAAATTCTTGGCAATACTGAGTTCTTCAAGGGTGGTAATGCTGATCCAATGTTAAATGTTTTGTCTAGTGATCCACGTAAAGCGTTTACTACTTTTGATTTAAAGACAGGTGAAATTGTTGGTGAGCGTATTAGCAAAGATGTAAAATTAGGTGGCCCCGAAGCAGTAAGTATGTTGGAAAGCTTAAGTAGGATTGAGAATAACGCTGCCTCTCAAATAACAAGAGGTGAAAAAAATTACAACGAGTTGTACGACGCTACGAGTAGAGCGTTAGAAAAAACGTCACCCATGGTCTTCTCTAAATCAAAAACAAAAGATTTAACTTTAAATCAAAAGTTGGAAATAGCTAGAAACACTGATAAAGCTATGAATTTAGGTAAGTTAATTGGTAAAGAGAAAAAAGGTATGAGCGCTTGGGATTTTGATGACACCTTAGCGATAACTAAATCTGGAGTAAGAGCTAAAATACCTAATCCGGAGGGTACACCAAAACCGAGTAGAAAAGTAATATTTTTAGCAGGTGGGGCTGGAAGTGGTAAATCTAATGTTGTTAAAAAGTTAAATTTAGAAAAACAAGGATTTAAAATAGTCAACCAAGATATATCTTTAGAGTGGTTAAAAAAGAATTCTGGACTACCAGAAAACATGAACGATCTTACTAGAGAACAAAGAAGTACTTTAGGTACATTACAACATCAAGCTAGAGGTATAGCTAAGAGAAAAATGATGAAGTACCAAGGTAATGCAGATGGCGTTGTCGTAGATGGAACTGGTGGGTCAGTAAAAGCTATGCAGGGACTTGTGAAAGAATTTAAGGACAGGGGATACGATGCGAGTATGTTGTTTGTTGAAACTTCTTTAGAGACTGCTTTAAAAAGAAACAGAGCTAGGAAAGAAAGATCTTTACTAGATAAAATAGTGGAAAAGAATCACGAAGCCGTTCAGAGCAATAAACAAGCTTTTGGATTTATTTTTAGAGAAAGATTTATGGAAGTCAAAACCGATAAGTTAAAACAAGAGGATCCTATGCCGCAAAACCTTGTGGATAAGATGAATGACTTTGTAAGTAGTTATGAGAACCGTAGATTAGACGCAGAAGAATTCGCCGTAGAAGGAAAGGATATACTAGATAAGGGTGGTAAGTTTGATTTCGAGGAATTTAACGTGGTTACAAAAGGTGAAAAAGGACCTTTCTTTCAAAAAGCCTTAGATAGAGTTAAGAAATTCGGATCAGAACATCAATACGTAATAACCGCTAGACCACCAGAAGCACAAGTGCCTATACATGAGTTCTTAAAATCTCAAGGATTAAATATACCATTAGAAAACATTAAAGGATTAGGAAATAGCACTGGAGAAGCAAAGGCTATGTGGATGTTAGAGAAGTTTTCAGAGGGATATAACGACATGTATTTTGCTGATGATGCTTTAGGAAATGTTAAAGCCGTTAGGGAGGTACTAAATCAATTAGACGTTAAGTATAAGATACAACAGGCTATGCGTGGTGAAGATGCTAAGATAGAATCTAAAGAGTCAGTTAAAGACATTGATAGATTAGATGCTCCTGAAAACTACAATAATATAAAGTATTCTAAAAGTCATAGATCTGAATATGAGAAAACAATATCTAAACACCGTTCTGATTTAGTTAAAGAAGGAAAAGTCTCTCAAACTATAGACGCTATGTTTGATTTTGTAGACGGATTAAACGTACCTGGAAATAAGAAAAGAAAGTATGAACAAGTAACTACTAAATGGTTAGCTACAAGTAATATAAAACTAGGGGAAGACGCATATAAAATTCAAGAAGCTGTAGAGTTAGCTGAGAAACACAAAGAAGATATATTCTCTTATACAAATCCTAATGCTATTATAGAAAAATACGCTGGTAAAGCTAAAGCGAAACCTACGGATCCTAACACTGTAAAAGAGTTTGCTAAAGGCGCGGTTACAAACAAAAAACACGGTATTACAGAACATGTTGTTGAGAACACTAAAGAGGGGCAGCTTGCTGTTAGAAAAGTTATGGATACTCATTTTGGAGAAAATTCTAATCCGTGGTGTCTTGCGCAGAAGAAAGATGGTAAACTAACAGAAGGAAGCCGTAAGACGTGGGAACATTATTCAGATGGTCCAAAAAGTATGGTATTCCAAAACGGTAAATTAATAGGATTTAAAGCTAACGGACAGTACTGGGATAGAATGGACAACGCTACAGACGCTCCTGTTGTAAGAATCAAAGACGGTAGGGTTACTAAAACAGTAGAGTTAGTTCCTATAGGTGAAGGCAAAGTTCAAGAGTTTGTTATGGAGACTAGAACTACTAGTAAAGATAAGAAGACTGTCACGACAGAGTATCATGTTGAAAGGAGTTTAGACGCTGAGGGTTATTATTTTCATCCAGCTGGGACTAAAGTTGTAGAAAACAAAGTTAATGGTATAACAACTAAAGAAACAGTTTACAAACCTAATGGGAAGACAAGAAGAATTACAAAGTTTGAAGGTGGCAAGGAAATAGAATCTCGTAGCTTTCAGATAGACGGGAAAACAACTATGTCTATAAATCGTGGTAAAGAAATTGACGTTAAAAAACACGGTGATTTCATAAGTCACGAAATTACTGAAACTGCTAAAAGTATTGATTATTGGTATGGTGAAGCTTTAATTAGTGGAAAGGCTACAGAAATAGGGTTTAAAACACCAAAAGGTTTTGAGGTAATGGATATCATGAAAAGAGTTGATGGCAAACTAAGAGTTAACTTTGATAAATTACGTAAGATAGATCCTGACGTTAAAGGATTACCTAAAGAAATTACTAAAAAAGAACCACAATTTAAATTCAGTAAAAACAAAAAGAATTTAAGTAAAGACTTCAATAAAATACTAGAAGAAGTTAAGGGTATTGGAAAAGAAAAAACATTTAGCGCTGCAAAAGGAGCTTTGGTTGGCAAAGGAAAAGGTAAATACAAAATATTTGGAACTCCAGGAGCCGAAGACTTCGCAGGATTAGTAACCTATGCTTTTGCTGGTAAGGGAAAACAAGGGGAAATGCACAAGAAATTCTTTGAAGAAAACCTACAAAAACCTTTTAACAGAGCTTACAACGATATACACTCTAGAAAACAAAATATATCTAACGATTACAAAGCCTTGAGAAAAGCAATGCCAGAAGTTAGAAGTAGATTAAACGAAACAGTAGATGGAGTTTACACTATAGACAATGCTATTAGAGTACATTTATGGAACAAAGCTGGAATGGAAATACCTGGGTTGTCTAAGACAGATTTAAAAACACTGACAGATTTCGTTAGAAAAGACGGTGAGTTAACTTTGTTCGCTGAGCAATTATCCCAAATAACAATGCTAAAAGAGGGTTATTTAAAACCATCTAACCATTGGTTGGGTGAAAACCTAACAATAGACATGAATAGCGTTGTTGATCGTGTTTATAGAAAAGAAGCTTTAACTGAGTTTGTAGAAAATAGAGAAGCTATATTTGGTAAATGGGAGGGAGGAAGAATAGTGGGAGAGAACATGAATAAAATAGAAGCTGCTTACGGACCTAAACATAGAGAGGCTCTAGAGAACATGTTGTGGAGAATGGAAAACGGCACCAATAGAAGAGCTGGGGCTGATTCCAACACTAACAAATGGATGAATTGGGTTAACAGTGCAACTGGAACTATAATGTTCTTTAATCAAAAATCCGCAGCGTTACAAACTATATCTAGTTTAAATTACGTTAACGGTACGTTTAATAATCCGTTAAGAGCAGCTCAAGCTTTTGCTAACCAAAAACAATACTGGGCTGATTTTGTTAAAATATTTGGCTCAGATATGATGGTACAAAGAAGATCTGGATTAAAAATAAACATTGAAGCGAACGAACTAATAGAAAGAGTAGGTAGTGGAGAAGGAGGTTTTGCTAAGTTTAGAGCTTACTTATTAGAAAAAGGATTTATACCTACAAAATACGCCGATAGTTTTGCTATTGCTTCAGGTGGTGCAACTTATTATAGAAATAGTATTAGAAAGTACGAAAAAGAAGGTTTGTCAACTAAAGAGGCTGAGAAAAAGGCTTGGGAAGATTTTACTGAAATGACAGAAGCAACACAACAGTCTTCTCGTCCTGATTTAATATCCATGCAACAGGCTTCTGCGCTTGGTAGACCAATATTAGCTTTTGCTAATACACCTATGCAAATGTTTAGAAGACATAAAAGACGTATTCAAGATATCGCAAACAATAGAGGTAACATGGCTGAGAACGTTGGTAGCGCTCTGTATTATGGCTTTGCGCAAACGTTATTGTTCTCGTACTTAGCCAACGCTATGTTCGCCGTAGATGATGAGAGTGACGATCCAAAAGACATTGGGTTTGCAGAAGAAAAGAAATCTAGACACATTAATACCATTGCGGATTCCTATTTAAGAGGTATGGGTACTGGAGGCGCTAGTGTAGCTGCTTTAAAAAACGGGATAATGAGTTTTATGAAAGAGTCTAAGAAAGATTCTCATGCTGACTACGGTAACACTATTATAGATATGTTAAATGTATCTCCACCTATTGGATCTAAAGCTAGAAAACTGTATAGTGCTGGGAAATCTTATATGTATGACAAAGAAGCTGTGCGTGAGATGGGGTTAGATTTTGATAATCCAGCTACTATGGCTATAGCAAACGTTATATCAGCGTTTACAAACATGCCTACAGATAGAGCTGTTATGAAGATTCAAAATATTAGAGACGCATCTATGGGTGATTTTGAAAACTGGCAAAGAATAGCTATGTTAACGGGTGTTAACAAGTGGCAGTTAGGAGTTGGCGAAAAAGGTCCTGGTGAAATAAGAGTTGAGGAAGTTGAAACTAGGGTTAAAGAAGAAAAGAAAACAAAGAAAAAAGAAACAAAACAACAAGAAAAAATTCAAGAAAACCAAGTTTTAGAAAATCAATTTAAAAAAGAACAAGATAAGGAAAAGAAACAAGGAAAAAAAGATATAACTTGTAGTTCTGTTGTAAAAGGAAGAAGATGTAATAAGAAGGTAAAAGGAAAAGGTGGTAAGTGTACTATTCATGAAAACGTAGAAATGCATTCTTCTGGAAAGTCAATACAGTGTAGGTTAATAAAATCTAACGGTGTTAGATGTAAGGTTGTAACATACAGTAAAAGTGGGTTCTGTTACTACCACGATTAAATAAAGTAAAAAATACGTAATTATATAACAACAAAGTAAACTATTAAAAATGGCCACAACAGCACAAGAAATAGCATTGATGAAAAAAGACATAGAAACTCTAAGCGAAGACGTTAAAGAGTTAAACGAAAAGA
>Ga0208299_1001753_pt1 | contig 15562 bp, 21 predicted proteins | sample 15_taG_FD_184089 | JGI IMG/M metagenome (GOLD analysis project Ga0208299, IMG submission 184089) | Marine viral communities from the Subarctic Pacific Ocean - 15_ETSP_OMZ_AT15312 metaG (SPAdes) (version 2) | ecosystem: Environmental > Aquatic > Marine > Oceanic | place: Pacific Ocean | collected...
ATGAAAATTTTAAAACCAAAAACTGGACATAGCGGCGACACGTTTAGAGAACTTCTTGACATGTGGGAAGAGAATGGCTATTGCGAGATAGAAGAAACAGATAGTAAGTTTTGTTGGGTAGGTGAGAGAGGAAAGGTTTTGCTTTATGATTTTCCTCGTTTGGACGACAGGGAAATTGAGGGGTTTGAGATCGGGTTGTTTGGTAACACGGTTCCAGTCTGCGGCGGTTGCAGTCCTTGGATATTTTGGGCAAGAAAACCCAGACTCCTAGAGGAACATCGAAAAGACATTTCAAAAAAAAGACATATTAAAACCATCTTTCTTGGCAAGGTTGAAAATCATATACAACTGCATAATAGAAATGTTGATTGGGGCGGGGCGATAGAGTTGTTTTCTATGCCTATCCAGTTGGGTGATGCCACCAACACCAACTACCCATATACACCAGACCAATATATGAATTTTGTGAAACGAAGTTATTATGGTCTGTGTCTCCCTGGTTATGGTCCTAAGTGTAATCGTGAGATTGAATATATGGGTCTGGGAACAGTTCCTATAGTAACGCCCGGTGTAGATTTGACATACTATGACAATTTGGTAGAGGGGGAGCATTATGTTCGTGTTGATTCACCGAATGAACTTGAAGGTGTTATTTCAAAAATTTCAGAAGAAAAATGGCGACAAATGAGTGATAAGTGTATACAATGGTATGAACAAAACGCATCCCCCAAAGGATCATTTGAAACCACATTAAGGATTTTAGAAAATGAATTCAATCACAGAACAACTAGAAGGAAACCTGATAATCAAGAATGCTCTAAATAAATATCTTGATGACCGGAAGCCTATTGTTGTGGGTAAGTTGGGCAATTCGGAATATATTGGTTCACAATACTTTATTAACAATATGCCAATGTCTCCACAACACAGATATTTCATCACAACAATTGCAGGGGTATATCCAGACACAGATGAAACCCTCAATAAATATTTTGAATTGTTTCTTGGTTCTATAGGGTGTATTGATATTGCAGCAGAATGGTTGAATGGGGATGCATCCCTTTTGAAATCAAAAAACCCAAATGTAGAATTGGTTCCTCTTCGTTCTCTAGAACCTTATTACCATGAGGAGCCGTGGTCATTGGAACTAGAGGGTCATGCGGTAACTGTTGTCACTCCATTCACAAAAAGTGTGGAGTCTCAATATGAAAAACGAAATGACATATGGGGAGATAGGAATATTCTTCCCGAATTTAATTTAAACACTGTAAAGAGTCCATTCTTGTCTATGGGTCAAGGCGAAGGTAGTTGGTTTGATGCTTTAGATGAAATGTGTGAGAAAGTTTTAGAAACCATCCCAACTACAGCCGTGCCTGCACCGGCTACAGTTATAGTCGGTGCAGGTGCGTTTTCTATCCCGCTATTGTATAAACTGAAGAAGAAAGGCATTACCGGCATTCATATGGGTGGCGCAACACAACTTCTCTTTGGAATTAAGGGAAAACGTTGGGACAACCATGAAGTAATTTCTACCTTTTTTAATGAACATTGGGTTCGTCCATTAGAAGAAGAAACACCTAAAAATAAAGAACGGGTTGAGAATGGGTGTTATTGGTGATAAAATAGAATGATATTCTCGTCGTTATTACGGAGAAATAATTGTAATGAAATATAAGAGAACATTGGTGACAGGTTCAAATCCTGTCTCCCCGATTTCAAATACATAAGGTGTGGATCAGATATTATGGAGGATCATACAATGAAGACAGCATTAGTATGTGGAGCAGGAGGTTTCATCGGCGGGCACCTTGTGACACGGTTAAAGGAAATGGGATATTGGGTTCGTGGAGTTGACATCAAGCAACACGAATACAAATCAACAGACGCTGATGATTTCAAGTTACTAGATCTCCGCAGTGAGACAAACGTCAAGACTGCGATGACTCTAGACGAAGTAGGTAAGACTTTCGACGAGGTATATCAACTCGCTGCCGACATGGGCGGAGCGGGTTATATTTTTACTGGAGAGAATGATGCGAACGTGATGCATAACTCTGCGATGATCAACCTCAACATGGCGAAGGTAGCCACTGAATTCAACAACAAGCCTAAGGTATTCTACTCCTCTTCGGCTTGCATGTACCCAGAACACAATCAAATGGATCCCGACAATCCTAACTGTGCCGAGGATTCTGCTTATCCTGCAAATCCAGATTCAGAATACGGTTGGGAAAAGTTGTTCAGTGAACGACTCTACCTTGCCTTCTTCCGTAATTATGGCCTTGACTGTCGCATCGCTCGATTCCACAACATCTACGGCCCGTTCGGATCGTGGAACAATGGTAAGGAAAAGGCCCCTGCTGCAATCTGCCGTAAGGTGGCAGAAGCCAAAGACGGCGGAACTATCGAAGTGTGGGGTGACGGTAAGCAGACCCGTTCCTTCCTGTACATCGACGAATGTCTAGACGGGATTCTAAGACTCATGGAGAGCGATTGTATGGATCCGGTGAACATTGGATCGGATGAAATGGTTACTATCAATCAACTCGTTGAGACAGCAGCCACGGTCGCTGAGAAGGAAATTAATCGTCATCATATCGACGGACCAGAAGGTGTTCGTGGTCGTAACTCTGACAACACGTTTATCGAGCAGAGAATCGGCTGGAGGCCAACTGGCAAGTTGATCGATGGTATTCGTAAGACATATGAGTGGATCAATGGAGAGGTTCATGCCCACAAACACCCAACACTGGCAGGAACCGGCAGATGAAAAGAGTAAAAGAAGAAGTCCTCGGTCTGAAGAACAAGTTTAAGTACATGAACTGTTTGGAAACCGGCACGATTAGAACATACACTGAAAGACACGAAAGCACCAGACATATCTCTGAGGTAATCGGACTTGATGGTCATCTAAAGTCACTGGACATCGAACCTAAACATATTGCAGTGTCAAAGGATATCTGCAAGAACTGTGATAACATCACATGGATTGAGTGTGACTCTCTGGACTACCTTGAGAAAGATATAGACAAGTATCACTTTGTCTTGCTTGATAGTGTGAACGACCCAGAGCATATCATGAAAGAATTTAAACGCATTGCAAAGAGGGTTCATGTGGGTGGGTCAATTATCATCGATGATGCGGGAACCAGCATGGAAGGCAACTACACACCAAACCCAGATAGTCCACATCAAGCCAGAAAAGGTTGGGACGTTTGGGATTGGTGTAAAGCCAATAATGTAGAGTCAGAAGTTGTGATGGGTGGTCACTCGACACAGATCTTGATTCCTGTAACGGAGGATAATGCCAAACTGTTTAATGAGTTGCTATGAAAACTGCAATTTGCATGTCTGGATATAGCGAACCAATTCGATTCGTGAAAGATAATCTGAAAGAATACTTTGACAAGTATATTGGAAACTATCACATTTATGCATATGTTCCCCCATCTGATCAGGCGTGGAAACTCAAAGAGTATTTCCCAAACATCACTGTGCGGGTTGTTGAGGATCAGCACATCGAAGAGATGGGAATCCGAGGCAACTTCAAGACAGGCGTCCAGAAATGGTTACAGCAGATTAATGGATGGAAGCAGTCAAACCTAATGAGGAAAGAGTCTGGGGTTGACTATGATTTTGTCATCAGGTGCAGACCGGATGTTCAGTTCAAGTCTCCGTGGTTTAATTTAGAAAACGCCCAAAAGGACAGAATGTACATCCCCCACTTTCATCATTTCTTGGATGGTATCAATGACAGATTCTGCATTGCTCCTCCAGATCTAATTGACAACTACATGAACCTTATTGATGAGGCAATGAAGCGGCCGCATGAGGCAACACACGCAGAGTCTTTTTTGAAGAGTGTTCTCGTTCGTCACAAGACACCCATCGAATTGATCCCTACATACTTTGACAGAGTTAGATCTGACGGATATCTCAATGTAGACAATGGAGTGGATAGTTTGGACTATCCAGAAGAACTATTAAGAACAGGCACTCATTATGAATAAATTTATTGTGACAACCACCATCCAACCTCCAACCGAGGCAACTCTAAAGTTTCTAGAGAAGGATGATTGGACTTTAGTTGTTGTTGGTGACACCAAGACACCACACGAAGAATATCAAAAACTAGACTGCGTATATCTTACACCAGAAGACCAAGAGTCTTTGTCGAAAGATCTATCCGATGCGATTGGATGGAAGTGTATTCAGCGAAGAAATATGGGCTTCTTGTATGCACACCGAGAGGGTGCAGATATTGTTGCGACAGTTGATGATGATAACATCCCATATGAAAATTGGGGTGAAGATGTTTACGTTGGCCAAGAGATTGAGATCGACCTGTACGAATCAGAGAACGGATTCTTTGATCCTCTGAGCGTGACAAACAGACCCGACTTGTGGCATCGAGGATATCCACTAAAGCATGTCCCGACAAAAAACAACGTAAACTACATGGGCAAGACCAAGAGACGAGTGCTGGTGCAAGCGGATCTGTGGGATGGAGATCCAGACATCGATGCGATGTGCCGCTTGTCAAAGATGCCTTGTGTTGATTATGAAGATCATTCTCCTTATGGTAGTAACCAGATCAGCCCGTTCAACAGTCAGAACACATTCATTCATCGAGATGTTCTCCCCTACTACATGGTGTTGCCACACGCAGGAAGAATGGATGATATCTGGGGATCCTATATCGTCCAGAAGAAATTTCCTAACTCGGTGATCTACAATAAGCCCACCGTGTACCAAGATCGAAACGAACAAGACTTAGTTACAAACCTAGAAAAAGAAATCATCGGATACAGAAATACGCTTGACTTTATTATGGGCACATATGACCTTGAGGATTTACCTCAGAAGGCATATGATGTGTACTGTGAGCAATTTAATGGATCTGTTTAGAAGTCTATTTGCAGGCAAAAGAATAGCGGCCGTCGGACCAAGCCCACACCTGAAGGGTAGTGGGCTTGGATCTTGTATAGACTCTTATGATGTTGTTTGTCGTTTCAATGAAGTTCGACCAAGGGGACTTGAAACGGGATATGGATCAAGAGTGGATGTCATGTTTTGGCATCTAAACAACTGTGACATGAACGACTTTAAACTCTACGCTGATCTTGACCGTGATGGATTTGATTCTGCACAACTTATGGTATATCCTCGACAACATGGGGATGTAAATAGGAGAGGATGCGGATCGAGTACACCTGAGAAAAATGTAAAACAATTACCTGACATTCCTTTCTATCAGGTGGACACCAATAAAGTTGCAAAGTGGGAAACGGACTATTCTGCTCATCTTAATGTTGGAGTCTTGGGCCTGCTGATGATATTGGAAGTCCCTTTTGAGGAATTGTTTGTCTGTGGGTTTTCTTTCTATAGAACAGATAAAACATATCATGAAAATCATCCCACTCATGCAAACATCACAACTAGATCTCATGGTGTCGGTGCTGGTATCCAAGCATTAAAGGATCATGTAAAAGGAAAAAATGTCAGTGGAGATTCCATGTTTGAGGATATCGTAAAGTGAATGTAAATGTGATGAACAATGAAAAGGTCAAACTTCAAGGGCCTGCCTATTACACCGACTGCTACAAGTGGTGGGAGTTGAATCATTGTAAGTCTGCATTTGAAAGTTCCGAATACACACAAGTGGTGAGTAGTAAATTCTCAAGAATGCCTTTTTGGGGAGAGATGGCATGTGTGGATCTAGAATCGCACAAAACATTTGAAGAGTATTTTTCTTCGTTGTCCAAGAACGTAAAACGAGATATCCTTGAGTCGAGATCGAAGCACCTATTTGAAGAGTTCAACATCAATGACTTTGTGTATGATTTCTCAGAAATCAATCACACTCAAAACAAGAAAAAGGGATCCATTAACAAATGGTATCTTCAAGATCCCAATAATTTCTTGGGATGTAATTACGGACCACATGAGTGGGAGGACGAGAACCACTACAGCAAGTGGTTCGGTGTTTTCAAGTACATGAAGCATTACAAACAAGGCGAGTTGACAACTAATAAGAAATTACTTGCCTACTGTAGACTATGTGTCGATGGTGAAATGGCATGTATCTCATTAATATGGGGTCATGCTGGTTACATGAAAGATGGAGTCATCTTTAATCTAATAGCGAGTGTGGTGGAATCCTCTTTTGTTCTTGACAAAGTAAAGTGTGTATTGTATTATGCTATCAATGGAAAGAATGCATGGAAAAGAAGAATTGGGTTTCGTCCAGTGAGTATAGAAATTCAGGGGACGTAGTTTAATGGGAAAATAATTGTATGTGTCATGAATCAGAAGATGGAGGTTCGAGTCCCTCCTTGTAGTTCAATTGGAAGAACATCGGATTCGCATACAGCGGTTGGAGGTTCGAGTCCTCCCGTCTCCATTTGGAAATATTATGAAGTGCATCTTTATCACAGTTAGAACCGGATCGACTCGACTACCAAACAAGTCCACTATGGACCTGTGTGGTAAACCTACTGTTGAGTGGTTGATTGAAAATATCAAGAAGTCAGAAAACGCAGACAAGATTATTCTCTGCACAACCTGTCTTGTAGAAGATGACGTTCTCTGTAACCTAGCGGTAAAAAACGGAATACAATATTTCAGAGGAAGCAAAGACGACAAGTTGTCTCGGTGGTTGGGTGCGTGTGAAAAATTTGACGTTGACTTCTTTGTCAATGTGGATGGTGATGATTTATTCTTTGACTATCATATTGCAGACGAGGTGATCGCACAGTATGACATGTCTGGAGCCGATTTTATTGATGGTCAGGGTTTCATGTACAATGATGTTTACGGTATAACTTGGTCTGCACTCAAAGAGGTGTGTATCGCTAAGGGAGATCGTGACGCAGAATATATCAAACCATACTTCCATGAATTTGACACGCAGAAGTTTGTGAGTCAGGAAAAATGGAACAAGGGAAATGTCAGAATGACTCTAGACTACCTTGATGACTTTAATTTCTTCAAGGCGGTCATTCAAGGAATGGGTGAAAAAGAATTGTCATTTGATAACATCCTAGAATATCTAGAGGAGAACCCGGCAACTGCCTCCTTGAACTATTGGTTAGACGATGAGTGGAAACGAAATCAAAATGATGAAATTGCAAAACAAGAAATGGGTGGATCATGAAATCGTGGAGATTCCAGACAGACGAACTTAAGTACGTCAAGGAAGTTTTAGACAATGGCTTCGGTGCGTCCGAAACGGGGACGTTCTGCGAAAGGTTGGAAACTGCGTTTGCAGATGCACACGAACAGCGGTATGCTATCGGATGTAACTCAGGGACTTCCACTTTACATTCAGCACTGGAGGCATTTGGTGTTGGTGAAGGGGATGAAGTGATCATACCTGCACTCACTGTTGCAATGTGTGGTTATGCTGTCACTCATGCAAATGCAACTCCCGTATACGCTGATGTATGCGAGGACACTTTCCTGATTGACCCAGAAGACATCCGCCGAAAGATAACAGATAAGACGAAAGCAATTATGGTTGTGCATCTATACGGTCTTATGTGTAACATGGAAGAGATTGAAAAGATCGCAAAGGAACATGGACTGTATATTCTGGAGGACTGTGCCCAATGTTTCTTGGCAACAGATCATCGAGGTAAAATGTCTGGAACATGTGGGGACGTTGCTAGTTGGAGTTTTGAAAACTCCAAGCATATCTCATGTGGTGATGGAGGCATTGTGACAACAGACTGTCCAATCTTGGCTGAACATATGAGACAATACGCAGGTGTTGGGTTCAAGAATATTACTGCCGGTAGTGGCAAAGTAAGAATCTCCAGAGACAAGTTCCAAGATCCCGAGTGGAAGAGACACAATATTCTAGCGTACAATTACAGACTCCCAGAGATCGCTGCCGCTGTTGCTCTCGCACAGGTGGAGAAGATGGACTGGTTATGTCAATTAAGGAGAGACGCTGGTACAGGATACATGACCACCATTCAGGAGATGAACACAGACCTGCTTATCCCACAGAGGATACCGGAGTCCTATACTCATTCTTACTTTACTTTTGCCTGTTTATTCAACGGAGAGAAGTATGGTATCCAGTGGCAAGAGTTTAGAAAAAAATACATTGAACTTGGTGGTGATGGAATATATGCCGCATGGCAACTTGTATACAACGAGCCTTGTTTCAAGAATAACAAAATCGGTTGGGGACGGGCCCTAACCGCAGAAAGACTTCAAAGGAATCTCATGCAGTTTACCTGTAATCAGGCAGACGGTGAGCAAATACAAACACAGTGTGAAGTTCTCAGAAACACTCTAGAGTTTTTCACAAAGGAGATTAGATAATGACTTACATTATTGCTGAAATTGGTATTAACCACAACGGTAGTGAAACACTTGCGAGACAGTTAATCGATCAGGCGAAGGAAGCCGGTGCTGACGCTGTTAAGTTTCAAAAGAGAACTATTGATCTAGTATACACACAAGAGGAACTAGACAAAGATCGAGAGTCTCCTTGGGGAACTACCAACAGAGAACAGAAGGAAGGTCTGGAGTTTTCAATTGATCAGTACAAAGGACTGAAAGAGTATTGTGACGAACGAGGACTAGATTTCATTGTATCCTGTTGGGACACTCAGAGCGTGGATGATGTTGAGTGTCTTGATGTTAAGTATCACAAGGTAGCATCTGCCCTGGCGACAGACAGAAAGTTTCTTGAGAAGTTGAATGAAACGGGCAAGCCTGTTATCCTCTCAACAGGCATGTGTACTGAAGAGCAGATCTTGGCCGCGATGGACATTCTGAATAACGTGGAAATTGTTCTTGCTTGCACAAGCACCTATCCGACTAAGATCGAAGAACTAAACATCCTCCATGTTCGGACTCTCGCACACAAATACTCTCCAGTTAAGGCAGGGTTCTCTAACCATTATAGTGGACATGATGCCTGCGTTGTTGCCGTTGCCCTTGGTGCGGAATGCATCGAGTTTCATATCACACACGACCGAACCGATTATGGTTCTGATCAAGCCGCTTCTATTGAGGATGCAAAGTCTCTATGTGAAGCGATTAGAAATGTTGAAGTGATGATGGGTGATGGTGTCAAGAAAGTATACGACAGTGAGGTTCCGATTGCCAGTAAGTTGAGGAAGATCGATGACACTACAGAATAGAAGAGTTCTGATTAGCGGTGCATCTCGCGGACTTGGAAAGTCTCTAGTCTCTGCATACAAAGATGTAGGAGCCGAGGTTATCGAATTGACCCGAAGAGAGTGTGACCTAAACAACAGTGCAGACATATACTCATTTCTTGAGTCTGTGGGAGAGGTGGATGTTCTGGTAAATTGTGCAGGTGTTTTCCCTGTCAATGAACTAGGTGACATTACACCAGAGGAGTACAACGAATGTATTCAGGTCAACTTAACTGCTCCGTTTATTTTAACTCAAGAATGTTCTTTGGGTATGGTCGAGCGTGGTTGGGGTCGAATCATTAACATTGCATCTTCTTCTGCCTATGGTGGTGGACCAAAGACCTCAATATATTGTGCATCCAAACATGCACTGCTGGGCTTGTCTAGATCACTTCATGCTGAATTGAAGCCTCATGGGGTTCGTGTGATTTGTGTTTCGCCCGGAACGATCAAGACCGATATGGGTAGAGACGTAGAGAAACTTGGGCAAACATATGATACGTTTATGGATCCCGATGAAGTTGCACGGTACATTGTGTATAACACAGAGTTAGATGGCAACATGGTATCAGAAGAGATCCGTTTGAATAGGATGTTCATACAATGAAACTAGGATTGATGCAAGGTAGGCTTCTACCACCAGTTCGAGGACAGATGCAAGAGTTTCCGATCAACTGGGACGAAGAATTAGTTTTAGTTGAAAGACTGGGACTGGTTGGTATTGAGTGGTTAGCCACTTCGCATCGATTTTTTCTTAATCCTATTTTAGAGAAAGGCACATTCGACAATCATCCGGTGCTGTCTGTATGCATGGATAATCTAGTTCATTCTCAAATCGATAATCCTATGGTTTTAGAAACGATTATTCGATCTTGCTATGATGCAGGAGTGAGACGGTTTACAATCCCTCTGCTAGAAGAAAGCAGCATGACCAGTGGTGCTAGAAGAAATGCATTTTGTAACAACATGGAAACCATTGGAAATATGTTTCGTGATGCCACCTTTTCATTCGAGGCAGAACTACACCCAGAGCATTTAGCAGAGATCGTTTACCTTTGCGATAACTTTAGAGTCACCTATGATACGGGGAATACAACTTCGTTTGGATTAGATCATATGGAGTACATAAACCGATTCACGGATCGGATCAATAATGTTCACCTGAAGGATAGGACGTTTGATGCAGAGACTGTAGAGCCCTTGAGAGGAGACACGGACTTTGTAACAATATTCAGAACACTAAAGTCGGTGGGGTACGATGGTAATTACATCATCCAGACCGCTAGGGGCGAAACCGGAAAAGAGGTCGAAACCATATCAAATCACATGAACATATTCCGAGATATTTACGATGCTGTTTGACTTAACTGGTAAGATTGCTTTCATTAGCGGTGGTGCTGGACTTCTAGGAAGAAAGCACGCAGAGGCTATCATTGAACATGGTGGGATTGCTATCATTGCAGACTGCGATACAAAGGCAACCCATAAAGTTTCTCATGAGTTGGGCCCAAATGCAATACCACTATGTGTTGACATTACAGATAAAGATGCACTGGAAAAGAAACTTGAGAGTTTTCCAAGGATTGATATCTTGATCAACAATGCCGCAAAAGATCCCACACCTAACACCATGACAGATGAAACAAAATTTGAAACAATGTCTATGGACTACTGGTTGGATGGGCTAAACGTGGCACTTCATGGGACATTCATATGCTCGCAGGTCATCTCTCGTAAAATGATTGATTCTGGTGGGGGAGTTATCCTAAACATATCATCAGACCTCGGAGTGATCGCACCAGATCAAAGAATCTATGATAAAGATACACCTAAACCAATCACCTACTCTGCGTCAAAGTGGGCTGTTATTGGAATGACAAAATATCTTGCGACATACTTTGCAGACAAAAATATTAGAGTGAATTCTCTAAGTCCGTCTGGTGTTTACAACAGTCAACCCGATGAGTTTGTTGAGAGACTGACGAACTTGATACCTATGGGTAGAATGGCAAACGCAGACGAATACAAGGGAGCGATTATCTTCATGTGTTCCGATGCAAGTTCATATATGACAGGATCGAACATAGTAATCGATGGGGGAAGAACGTCATGGTAAGGAAAATCACATGCTAGTACAATCATGTATGAGAACAGCAAGCACAAGTTTAACGGATTTTCTTGTGAACATTTCAGGGAAACGAAGGCACGTTCATCCGGGTAGGATTGAGCCTAGGATCGAAGGGTGGGAAGGATTCCCATCGGGCACAGCATCTCTCGTTCCAGAGGAAGTATTGACAGATTGGGTTTGTAACGAAGAGTACATTATCCAAGAGCATATTTTACCTTTAGAGGAACATAGAGAAATTCTTCTGAAGATACCAGAAGAGAAAAGAAAGATTGTTGTTCTTAAGAGGCCTGGGATTGAATCTTGGAAGTCACACTGCAAGCGGCCCATGTATGGTGCAAAATGCAAGAATGATAAAAAATGTAGAGATTCTTTCATAAAGTTTAGAGATGAATTGGATGTTTGTTTCCCCGAGACGGATGGATACCTTCATGTCGAGATGAAAGAATTGTTACAAAATAAAGATGAAACATTAAGAAAAATTCTGGATTACTATGGAATCCCCTATGAGGACGATCTTCCTAAGTTTCCGTGGTCGAGAAAAAATGGAGGATGATGATGAAGTATGTTCCAAAGGGATGGGGTTATGAGAAGTGGATTGTTAACAAAGAGGAGTACTGTGGTAAACTTCTTTTCTTTCATGCAGGCAAGAAGTGTTCATGGCATTACCATGAGATCAAGGATGAAGTATTCTATCTCCAGTCAGGTAGAATGATCGTTCGGTATGGTGATGATGATGACATCAAACAAGCAGAGGAAACTCTACTGGAACCCGGTATGAAGTTCTACATCTATCCCGGCCTTCGGCATCAGATGGAGGCAATAGAGGATTGTGAATTGTTTGAGTTCTCTACCGAGCATTTTGATTCCGACAGTTACCGAGTGGTAAAGGGAGACTGACATGGTGATACGAGTTGACATTGATGAAACAATTTGCACATCCCCTCCCGACAGGAACTATGCAAACGCCACTCCTATCCAAGAGAGAATCGAACACATCAACGATCTGTATGATGCAGGTCATACCATCATCTACTGGACTGCTAGAGGTGCAACAACAGGCATCGATTGGAGAGAGGTAACAGAGAAGCAGTTTGAGAAGTCATGATAATATAATGATATATACTATACTGACATTCAAATTATGGAGTTATTATGAACAAACCTAAAGTGACCTTGTGTATGATCGTCAAGGAGATGTTTAATGGATAGTGCATTACTAACTTCGGCTATTGAATTATACACAAAAGATGCAAGATTTTGCCAAGTGGATCCTTCTAGTTCTCATCTGCAAGTAATATATGACTTGAAAGAGAAAATGGAAACTTGTAATTATTTGGAGATAGGATCTTTGTTTGGTTTTAGTATGGTTCATTCCATCTTAAGTACTACTCCCGGTATAAACATCGGGATCGACTTGTTTGCAGATAGTGGTCTAATTTCTGCCGGATCATTTAATAACGATTACAGACCAGATATATCAGAACGAAAATTAAGTAAAGATAAAACAACAAACTTGGTTCAGCAGTGCAATGTGCATAATCACCATTTTGAATTTTTCCAAGGCAACTCACAACACACTCACATTTATGAGAAGGTTACCACGAAATGCCCAAAGTTTGATCTGATGTTTATTGATGGTGATCATTCATATGAAGGTGTAAAGAATGATTTCGAGAAGTGGACACCACATCTGAAGGTGGGTGGTTATGTTTTGTTTGATGATCAGGATTATGGTGGGATTAGACAGTTATCATTGGAACTTCAAGAAACGAATGGAGCCTTCCAATGGATCGAAACTCCAGAATGGTCACCAAAGATGCCTGGATATTTTAGGAAATTGAAATGATAATCAGAGTTGATATTGATGAAACTATTTGCACATCTCCCCCCGATAGGAACTATGCAAATGCCACCCCCATGAAAGATAGAATAGAACACATCAACACTCTATATGATGCAGGTCATACTATTATCTACTGGACTGCTAGAGGTGCAACAACTGGTATTGACTGGAGAGAGGTAACAGAGAAGCAGTTTGAGAAGTGGGGAGTCAAGTATCATGAATTGTATTTAGATAAACCTCAATATGATATATTTGTAGATGATAAAAATATAGAAGCGAATGTATTTTTTTCATAGACATGATAATATAATGATATATACTATACTGACATTCAAATTATGGAGTTATTATGAACAAACCTAAAGTGACCTTGTGTATGATCGTCAAGGATGAAACACACATCATCCACGAATGCTTAGAATCTATAATTCCTTACATTGACCGATTTGATATCACCGATACTGGATCTACAGACGGAACGCCCGAAAAGATTAAAGAGATTATGGACAAACATGGAATTCCCGGCGAAGTCCATCTTTCTGATTGGAAGGGATTCGGTAAATCTAGAACTGAAGCGTTTGAAAACGCTAGAAAGTCCGATGCTGATTATGCTTGGGTGATTGATGCTGACGACAGAATCACAGGTAATTTTGTATACCCAGACCAGATGGATGCAGATGCGTACTCATTGAAAATCGGTAAGCCCGAATTCACTTGGTTTAGGAATCAGATATTCAAGTTAGAAAGACCTTGGATGTATGTTGGAATCTTGCATGAATATGCAGAATGTGTGAATTGTTCGGACATGAAGCAAGCGAGATTGAATGGAGATTATTTCATTGAAGCGAGAACGCTGGGTGCAAGAAATCTCAACACTACTCAAGTAGAGAAATATACCAAGGATGCAAATCAGTTACATAGCGCATTAATCAACGAAGAAGACCCAAATTACGATCCAACCAATTCCCGATATCAGTTCTATCTTGCACAAAGTTATTTTGATTCTCAGCAATTTGAAAAAGCAAAGGAAGCGTATCAAAAGAGAGTTGATATGGGTGGTTGGGAAGAAGAAGTATTTTATTCTCTATTCAGAATAGCAATTGTGACTCTTTTGCTCAAGGAAGAATGGGAAAAGGTTCATAGTGCATTTTTAGAGGCGTGGGATTTTAGACCAATTCGTGCTGAACCTCTATATGAACTTGCGAGGTTGTATAGGAGTGCAGGTAAACCTCGTCTTGGTTATTTGTATGCTCGGATGGCCTGCACAATGACATACCCAGAACAGGATATTTTATTCATAGGCAGTGACGTATATGATTGGAAATCATTAGATGAGGTGTGTTCGTGTGCATTTTATTGTCACCGCTATAAAGAGGGATATGAAGCGTGTAAAATATTGGTCGAAAAGAAGAACATTCCCGAAAATGAAATGAAAAGAATTAAAGATAACCTATTGCATTATGAAAAGAAATTAAATGAAATTCAAATGTATCAAAATGAAATGATAATGAGGAAGAAACAAGAAGCAAAGTCTACTTCCCGCAAAACTAAACCAAAAAAGCCTACATATAAGAAGAGAAAGAAAAAATAAGGAATTAGTTATGGCTGCTAATCACAATCTCAGTATAGACCAAGGTTCAACGTTTTTTTTCCATTTTCAGTACCTAGACAATAACGATGACGCTGTTGACATGAGTGCTTATGAAAGTCGGATGCAAGTTCGTCGATCACCTTTATCGTCGGATGTAATTTTAAATGTGGTGGGCAGTGGAGTTACATATGGAGCAACAGCGGGAACTGGGGGATTTTCTATGAATTCCTCGGCAACAGGTGCTTCCCAGACAGGCGGTGTTTTACTAACATTAGATGCAGTTAGTACAGCATACGTTCCTTATGGTAGACATTTTTATGACATAGAAGTGGTTAAGGGTGCTACCGTGGAGAGGTTGTTGCAGGGTAGATTTGATTGTAATCAAGAGGTTACGCGATGAAAATCAATATAACGTTAGAGAAAATTATATTTGTCAGTCGCTCGTCCTACGAAAAAAGTAACATCAATGTAGTTTCGGTGGTTGTTAAAAAAGAAAGAACGAACATTACTAAATTTGTGAGGAACTAAAATGTCAACTCGTATCAAACTAAAACGATCCGGCACTATAGGGTCCGAACCAAAACAGAGTGATCTTGTTGTAGGAGAACTGGCACTTAATTATGCAGACGGTAAATTATTTACATTAGATGTTTCTGGTGAAATAATGGAACTAGTTGGTGGTGCTGGAGCATCTGGTGCTACTGCTGGTGCTACTGGTGCTACTGGAGCAACTGGTGCTACTGGATCAAATGGTTCCGATGGAGCAACTGGTGCTACTGGATCAAATGGTTCCGATGGAGCAACTGGTGCTACTGGATCAA
>Ga0208299_1001755_pt1 | contig 15536 bp, 9 predicted proteins | sample 15_taG_FD_184089 | JGI IMG/M metagenome (GOLD analysis project Ga0208299, IMG submission 184089) | Marine viral communities from the Subarctic Pacific Ocean - 15_ETSP_OMZ_AT15312 metaG (SPAdes) (version 2) | ecosystem: Environmental > Aquatic > Marine > Oceanic | place: Pacific Ocean | collected...
ATGGTAAAAACGGTTGGATAAGAGAGACTTCTGATGGACAAGAAACAAAATACCCAAGTGTAAGCTCTTTGATAAAATCAGGGCTTAGAACTAATCACCCAGGTTTTACAAGTTTAATTAATATGGATGTTGATGGCGATGGCACTCCAGATGGTCCATTGCGTTTAGATTTCTTAAACAATAAATATTACGATTTAATAGATAAAAAACAACCTTAATAAATATGCCAGATATAAAAGAAGTGATTGACATGATGGTCGCTGATGGTAGACCAGAATCTGAAATCATTGCACTAATAGATCGTTATAATAAAGAAAACGAGGCGGGAAAGACAAACGACTCTGCGACTGCAGACCCGATAGCGGAGTCAAACGTTATGGATTCAGGGTCGGAAAGTGGTGGGTTGGAATCGAGATTACCATTTAGTTATTCAGACGATTCTAAAACACAGGTTTTATTACAAAAAGAAGAAATAACCGTTGATTCAGAGGGTAACGAAAGTAAAAACCTAGTTATTAACAAAGATTTTTTTGATTTAGAAGACGAGGTTGCTGTTAGCCAACTTGAAGCTCAATTTGGAGATGCGTTTGATTTTGAAGAGATGCGTTTTGGTAAGTTTAAAGGCGCTGGTGTTTCTATGTCTGGAGTAACTGTTTCCACAAAAGATGGTAAAAAATCTAAAACAATAGAGTTTAATATTGACGGTAGAGATCAAGCTACTGATGAAATGATTAACTCTGCTTTAGAAAAACAAAAGAATGATCCAAGCTCTTTAAACAATATAGATAAAAGAGTTTTAAGGCAGTTAGAAGATAATAAAAATGCTTACGAAGTAGCATACAGCGACTTGGTTTCTTTTATGGATGAAAACTCTACAGAAGAAACGAGAACAGCTACCAACGTAAAAGAGCAAAAGATAAGAAAAACAGTTAGCGACTTTAACGACTACGTAAAGCAAGACGTTGAAGCTATAGAGACTAAGTACTCTGAAGAGACTCAACCGGACATGTTTGAACCTGTAGAGGAAGAAGTAACCCAAAGATTTGCTTACGGTATGGATGCGAAGTTTGCAGGGGCAACACGTACATATACCAAAGTAACTCAACCTTACGAAGAAGAGTTAAAGTTAGCTATGACCAGACTTGGTGTTAACGAAATAACTCAAGAAGTTAAAGACGAGGCTAGAAATATAGTAATAGAAAACGAGAGAAGATCATTAAAAGAGGCTAAAACAACTGAAATGCTAGAGGAGTTAGAAGACGGTGAAATACTACCGGTTTCTTTAGCAGAACACAAAGACGATCCCGAGGCATTAAAAGCTGTGTTAACTGTTGGTAGTAAAATGTTTCAACGAGAATATGCGGTTAAAACAGAGGCTTTTATTCGTGAAAAACACGAGTTAGAAACTGGTGAAGACATACTAGCGTTCACAAATTTATCTAAACAATTAAACGATCCTGAGTATAATTTTGAAATACAAGGTGAAGAACCGGTGGTAACCCTTGAGGACGGTAGAGTAATTCCAAAAAGGATATTAGATCAACATGAAAAAGAAAGATTAAGGTTAAAACCGAAATACGAAAACTTTTTTAAGCTACAAAATGATCTCATAGACAATAGATACAATATACAGGATAGCAACACACAGTTAGACTTACTTAGAAGAGATTATAATGATTGGGAAAGGTTTGGTGTAACCATTGGTACTGGTTTTGCTGAGCTAGCTATAAATATTGGCGGTGCAACAGAGGACATAGAGGCACATAAAAGATGGGCTAAAGCAAAAGCTGAGTTACAAGAAAAAAGAGATGAATACGCTAAGCCTATAGCTTACGATGATGCTTTTAAAAGTTGGACAAACTTTGGTAAGTTTGCCGTTGGTGAGCTTGGTAATCAAATACCTATATTTACAGCTTTAGCTGTTCCCTACGCTGGTTGGGGTACTTTACTAGCTAGTAGTTACGGTGAGCAATATGGAACCATGACAGCTGAAGAAATAGCGTCGAAAGACTCTCCTTTTGGCGAGATAGATTATTCTTTATTTGAAAAGATGGCAACTAGTGCTGGTTACGCTGTTCCTGAGTTAGTGTTTGAACTTGCCACTACTGTTCCTTTATTAAGGGGAGCCGGTAACTCACTTAAAGGCCTTTATGGATCAAGTATTAGAGATCTTACAAAACAAGGTGTAAAAGAAGGTATAAGAGATAATACTCCTGGTTTTATAAAAGGGTCTTTATTTGGATCGCTTGGTGAGGGTGCTACAACTTTAACTCAAAATGTTGTAACGGGAAAACCTTGGCATGAAAATGTAGAACACTCTCTTTTCTCTGGATTAATGTTTGAGTCAACGTTGGCAGCTGTACCCACTATAGCTGGCGCTGTAACAAACAAACTTAGTGATTATGATCAAAATGCTAAGGTTAGAGAAAACCTAACTGTTGTCAACAGTATAATACAAGCTAATAAAATATTAAAAAGAAGAATTAAGTTTGGTAAAAAACTAAACAAAGATACTGAGTTACTTGAAAACGATAAAAAGAATAATGAAAATAAAATAAAAGATCTTTTAGCTGGTAATACAAAAATACTACAAGAGCAAAAACAAGGTATTACTGGAAGATGGCTTGGTTGGGGTAAAAATAACAAAGAAGGTATGAGTGCTGGTGCTTTTAAAGCCTATTTAAATGTAACAACCCAACAAGAGCAACTTAGAATTCAAGCAGACAAAATTATAAACAGCGATTACACCGACGCTGAAAAATCAAAAAAACTAAAAGAACTTAAGGAAAACGGTTTTACTGATGCAAATGGCAATAAGTATAACGGTTTTGATCTTTTACAAGGAGCTAGAGACGCTTTTAGAAGCGAAAAAAATAGTGAATTCAACTTGTGGAAAGCCGATAAAAATAATGAGAAAAAACTAAATGAGTACTTAGAGAGCGCTCAAGATTTTATCGATAATCCAAACACAGACAGATCTCCTAATTGGGTTAAAGGTAAAGATGCTGGCGATGTTGCTAGAATATTATTTAACATTGACAAAATAAATGAAAATTTAAATACCGCTAGTAAAAGAACTAATTTAGAAAAAGATCTAGTTGTATATCAAACAGTTGAAGAAGCGGTTTTAAAGATGGTAGAACTAGATATTAGCGCTGATAACATTCAAGCTATTAAAGATGGTAACCATGGGTTTGACGGAGTTGATAACAAGTCATACATAGTTGTTGAGAACATGGCTAAAGATGATCGTCTTGAAACTAAAACTCACGAACTCTCACACCGATTTTTCACTAAAATGATAGCTGAAAATTCAGAGGCGTTTAGAGAAATGTCAGAAACTATATTTGAATGGTCGAAAACAAATGATAAAAAATTATATGCTAGACTTTTAAGACAAGCAATAACGGTTGACTCCGCTCCAGATGAAATTATAGCTGTATTTTTAGAAGAAGCCGCTGCCGAAAGAATTGATTTAAAGAAAAAGGGTATAGCCGGTTTAATAGGTTATATGACTGGTAACATTATGCAAGAAGGCTATGGTGTTGACATGGATTTTGCTGGTGAATCGGATGCGATAAAAATGCTTATAGGTCTTGGTAAAAAAATTAAAGCTGGTAAACTAACATTAAAAGATCAGGAGGCTATTGTTAAGAATCAGGTTTTTGAAACAGCTAAAAGAAAAGGTAAGGTATTGGATTTACTTATGCCAAAAGCACCTGGCGCGATTAAAGCGTCTAAAGCAGAGGGATCACAAACAACAGTTAAAGAAGATTTGTTCACTGAAACTAACAACGCGTTGATAGAGGCGTTAGAAATGTACGGGATGGATAGACCTGAGAGATTGTTGAGTGAAGATGTTGAGGTTAGAAAAGAATTAGCAAAAGAATGGGAGACGCTTGGTGATAGTAGGTTTTGGGTTGGTGTTGTTATAGGTGAAAAGTGGAAAAAGTTTCTTGAAGTAAACTACTTGCAAAAAAGAGATAAAGCCGCTAATTACAATTTATATAAAGATCAAATACTAGACGTTGCGGCAACTGGTATTGAAAAAGGAGATAATGGTATACCATTTTTAGTTAGATCGTGGAAGCCAGCAGAGGAAGGTGGTAGAACTTTAACATCACATATATTTGGAGAGATAGGTACTAGATTAATGGGGACCAACGGTATTATAGATCGTAAGTTTCCTCAATTTGATAAGTTTACCTCTGTTATTGATGCGTCCTTCGACGAAGGTGGCATGGACATCGAGGGTGATTTAGACATTGATGCTGTTCTAGCTGCCGAAGAAAGAAAAAGAAAAAGAAAAGAAAATTTAGAGGAGGATAGATATAGAAAGTTAATAGGTGTTGATGATAAGTTCGCTGCTGAAATTAAAAAAGAAATTAGAGATGTATTGTTGTCAGGGGATTTAGGTTTAATAAGTGATTTTGCCTGGACACAACGTTTTTCTAAAGCTGCTCAGAAAAAACTTTTTACTATCATTAAAAAAGAAATGAAGGATTATGAAGCTTTTTTAAAGAAAACTAGAAAACCATTTGTGAAACATGCTCATACTTCTGATTTGGTTCAGATGGAAAAAAGAGAGGAAAAAAAGATATTTACCACGTTGAAAGCTGTAAACGCTAGTCCTAATAAAATTAAATTAGCTTTGTTAGAAGGATTAATACAACCTTTTGAGGTTAAAAGCATGACACAGGGTCCTAATATATATGACAAGGTAGATACTAAAGAACAAGAGTTTATTGATTTTATGAAAGTTAGAGGTAGAAAAGACGCTTTTGTAAAGAGCAATATCAATATAATGGCTATGGATGCTGTGTTTGACGTTCTATTAAACGAAACAATAGAAGTAGATGGCAAGCAGGTTGGGGTTTTAGACGAGTTTATTAGACAACAAAGAGAAAAAGGTTTACCACATGTTAGCAACGTGCTGTCTATTGTTAAAGAAAGGATAAACAGAGATCAAGATGTTAAATTTAGTAGCACCGTTAGAAACTTTAATAATCTTGATTTAAGAAAGTTTTATGGTAAGTTAGATGTTTTTGGTAATAAAATAGATTTAATAAATGTTGGGGATGAGAACGCCGTTAGATTAGCCGTAGAAGAAACGTGGGGAGATGACTACGGTAAAACAATTATAAAGGCTTTGTCTAAAGATTTGTTTAAGCTAGTAAAACGATATGCTACAATAGATAAAAACCACACAAATTTAAAAACTCAGCCAGAACAAAAACTTAACGAGTATTTGTATGATAATTTAAAAGCCGCTGAATTAGAGCTAAACCTAGCTGAGTATTTGGAACTCAAAGATGAAGACGGTAAGTTGATGAAGTTTTCTGAATTATTTGATGATACTGGTAGGTTAAACAATCAAAGATCTGCGATAATAGATTTTGGTAAAAAACTTGTTGAAAAATATGGGCAAGAAAAAGCGTTGATGATGATGATTCACGCCGGTGGTATGTATAGCACTAGCACTCAAATCAGTAGAGGAAATCATCTTGTAAACGATAGTGGTAAGATTTACAAAATAACAGAAGATCAAATTACTAAACTTGACAAAGAAGGTAAAAGAAAAACTCAGTTTAGCAGTCAAAGATATCAATCGTTTACAGGTAAAAAAGATTGGAACAAGAATGTAATGCAAGTTGTTTTTCCAGAGCTAAAGCTTACTAAAGCTAAAAATTTAGAAAAATTTCAAATAATTAACGGTAAAAAAATAGACACCAGTCTTTTGGCTGAATCTTCTAAAAAAGGCATGGAAGACAGAAATTTTACAGCTAGAGAAGCCCAAGCAAAATTATCTGAAGAATTTGTAAGAGACATAGCTCAGTATTATAAAGACAACAAAGCGTTGGATAAGATTGATTTTGGAATGCTAATGATGAGTATGTCAAGCAATATGCAGTCACCGCTTAAGAGAGCAGCTAACCTAAAGTATATATATAAAGACAAAAAGGGCAAAAAGTACAAAGGTGATTTTAGGTATGAGCACATGATACCTACTAACTTTATGGTGTTGAAAATCACTGACGCCTATATGAATGATAAGTCTGATGTAGATTTAGATGCCTTGTTTAAAGAATATACGGTTGCTATTATTCCCGTAGCTATGGACAGCATAATGGAGGAGATGAACTTTATAAATACAATGCCTATTGGTTTTGAGGCTGGGCAAAGTTCAAGAATTAGGTATTATAACATGTCTACTTTTGGCCACCCAGATTTATATGCTATAGAAAGTATAGACCCTAAAGACAAGGGTAGAGTTTATGGTGAGGGTGCTATTGTTAAGTTTAGTAAAAACATAAAAAATACTAAAATAATAAATGATGCCATTGTAAAAGCTAGAACAGTTAAGTTTTCCCAAACACCAAGAGGTATCACAGTTTTAGATTTTGATGATACATTGGCTACGACTAAATCTGGTGTTAGAGCTAAAATACCTAATACAGATGGTTTACCAAAACCAAAAAGAAAAGTTATATTTTTAGCTGGTGGAGCTGGTAGTGGTAAAGGAAATGTTATTAGTAAGTTGGGTTTAAAAGATCAAGGATTTAAAATAGTAAACTCTGATATATCTTTAGAATGGTTAAAGAAGAATAATGGCTTGCCAGAGAACATGAATGATTTTACTGAAGAACAAAAAAGCAAGTTAGGTTCTTTACAACATCAAGCTAGAGGTATTGCTAGAAGAAAACAAATGAAGTACCAAGGCGAGGGTAATGGGGTTGTTGTTGACGGTACTGGTGGATCTATCAAGTCAATGGAAAAACTAGTTAACGAATTTAAAGACAAGGGTTATGATGTTAGCATGGTATTTACTGAAACATCATTAGATGTTGCGTTAGAAAGAAATAAAGCTAGAAAAGAAAGATCTTTATTAGATAAGATTGTTACAAAAAACCACGAGGCAGTTCAAGGTAACAAAGATGGTTTTAAAACTATGTTTGGTGATAGATTTATGGAAGTTAATACTGACAATCTAAGCCAACAAGATGCAATGCCTACTAAACTTACAGATAAAATGAATGACTTCGTTAGCGGTTACGAGAACAGACGATTAGATGCTGAAGAGTTTGCTAGAGAAGGAGCTGATATACTAGAGCAAGGAGGTACATTTGATTTCTCTGAATTCAACAAGGTAGTGAAGGGGCAAACCGCTCCGTTGTTTGAAAAGGCAATGAAATTGCAAGGGAAGTTTGGTAGTAAGGACATGTTTGTGTTAACTGCTAGACCCGCTGAGTCCGCTGATGCTATACACGCTTTTCTAACAGCCAACGGATTGAATATACCATTAAAAAATATCACTGGTTTAGCCAACTCTACGCCAGAAGCTAAAGCACTTTGGATAGCTGATAAAGTTGGTGAAGGTTATAATGACTTTTATTTTGCTGACGACGCTTTACAGAATGTACAAGCTGTGCAAAACATGTTGGATCAATTTGATGTTAAGTCTAAGGTTCAACAAGCTAGGGCTGATTTCGTTTACGGTGATCCGCAAGTAGTTAAGCTTCTTGAAGAGTCTTCTAAAAATGATGTTAAAGACGTTGATGGGTTAGCCAACCCTGGTGCTTATAATAACATTAAGTTTTCTAAAAGCCATAGAGCTGAATATGAAAAAACAATATCTAAGAGTAGACCTGATTTAGTTAAAGATAAATTAGTATCTAAGACAGTTGATAATATGTTTGATTTTATTGATAACTTAGATGTTGCTGCTGATAAGAAAAGAAAGTATGAAAAAATAACTACTAAATGGTTAGCTACAAGTAATGTTAAACTAGGTGAAGATAGTTATAAAATCCAGCAAGCAGTAGAAATAGCTGAGAAACATAAAGAAGATATATTCTCTTATAGAAACCCTAATGAGATTATAGAGAAGTATGCTGGTAAAACTAAAGTAAAACTTACAAATCCTAAAAACGTAAAAGAGTTTGGTGAAGGTAAGGTTTTCAATAAGAAACATGGTATTACAGTTCATGAGGTTGAGAATACTGGAGAGGGACAAAAAGCTGTTAGAGATATTATAGATACACATTGGGGTAAAGACTCTAACCCTTGGTGTATAACGCAAGTTAAAGACGGTAAACTAACAGATGATGCTTGGCACAACTGGACAATTTATGACAAGAGTAAGAAATATATAGTTTTTCAAAATGGTAGATTATCATCTTTTTATGCGGACAACCAATATTGGGATAGAATGGATAGTCCTACAGACGCTCCTGTCATACAGATTAAAGAAGGTAATGTTACTAAGAAAGTAGAACTTGTGCCCGCGGGTGATGGTAAAGTTCAAGAGTTTGTTATGGAAACTAGAACTGTTAGTAAAGATAAGAAAACTGTTACAACAGAAATTCTAGCACAATCAGAACATGGTTACGAAGTTGGAACTGAGATCGTTGAAAACAGAGTTAATGGTGTAACTGTTAAATCTACTAGATCTCTCCCTGGGTTTATATCTGGGAGAATGCGTGTTCTAGAAATAATAAACTTTGATAAAAAGGGTAAAGCGACTAACAATATTACTTTTGATTCAAACGGCACAACAACAGCCGTTAATCGTTATGGCCAACCATTTGGTGAAATGAGTGTAAAAGATATTATAATGACCAAAGGAGATTTATTATCACACGAGATGAGCGATAGCGGTTTTGATTATTATCATGGAAAAGTTAAAATGACTAACCAAGTTACAGGTTTGGAACAGGTTACAGAGATAGGGTGGAAAGCAAAAGAAGGTACTTTTGATTTAAAAGACGCTATAAAAACTTCTCCTAATGGTGAGATAAGAACAGATTTTAAAAAGATTTTAGAGGTGGATCCTGGTGCACATGGAATTCCAAGTGAAAAAGGATATAAGCCGGTAGCTTATATGAAATTTAGTAAATCAATGGATCAAAACTTTAATGATATATTAGAAAACGTAACTGGTATTGATTCTGAGAAAAGGTTCTCTACTATTAAAGGTAGAAAACGTGGTGAAAGTAAAGGTAAGTTTAGATTCTTCGTGCCACCATCACACGAGGATTTTGTAGGTTTATTATACAACTTTTTAGGTAAAGGTGAAGAGGGTAATGCTCATAGAGATTTCTTTGAACAAGCTTTAGTTAGGCCTTTAAATAGAGCTAACAGAGAGTATGATACAGCTAGACAAAGCGTTGCTAATGACTACAAAGAGTTAAACAAACAGTTTGGAGACGTTAAAAAGAAGTTAACCAAGAAAACTCCAGATGGTGATTTCACTTTTCAAGACGCTATAAGAGTTTATCTGTGGAACAAGCATGGTCACAAAATCCCTGGTTTAACAGAGACTGATCAACAAGGCTTAATCGATTTAGTTATGCAAGATTCCGAGTTACAAGCTTATGCTGAAACTTTAAATGTTATATCTAAACAAGAAACTTATGTAAACCCAACTGAAGGTTGGAATTCTGGTGATATTAGAATGGATTTAGATGATGCTACTGGTAGAGTTGGTAGAAAACAATTCTTTGCTGAGTTTATTGAAAATGCTGATATTATATTTTCTGAAGAAAATCTAAATAAAATTGAAGCTGGTTATGGTAAGGGTGTTAGAGAATCCTTAGAGGATATGTTATATAGAATTCAAACTGGTAGAAATAGACCTAGTGGGCAGAACGAGCAGGTTAACAAGCTTATGAACTACTTAAATGGCTCTGTTGGCACAGTGATGTTCTTTAACATGAGATCTGCTTTGCTTCAGCAAATGTCTATTGTAAATTACATTAACTTTGCTGATAATAATATATTTGCAGCCGCTAAAGCTTTTGCAAATCAAAAACAATATTGGAAAGATTTTGCTTTTATATTTAACTCTGACATGCTAAAACAAAGAAGAGGTGGTATACAAACTGACGTTAATGGTGCTGAACTAGCTGCTAGTCTACGTAACTCTAAAGATATAACTAGAAAGTTAATATCTAAACTGTTAGAACTAGGGTTTTTACCTACACAAATTGGTGATAATATTGCGATTGCAACAGGTGGTGCTACTTACTATAGAAATAGAATAAACACATATCTAAAACAAGGTTTAAGTCAAAAAGAAGCTGAAGCTAAAGCGTTTACTGATTTTCAAGATATAACTCAGTCTACTCAGCAATCAGCAAGACCTGATATGGTTTCTAAGCAACAAGCATCTGTTATTGGTAAAGTTATATTAAACTTTCAAAACGTTACGTCTCAGTTCAATAGATTAGGTAAGAAAGCTTTTCAAGATATATATAATAGAAGAATAACAAAACCTAATACAACTCAAATGCAGAGTGATATATCTAATGCTGCTAGAATAACGTATTATTTTGCTATTCAAAACGCTATATTCTACACATTACAAACAGCCTTGTTTGCTATGATGTTTGATGACGATGAAGAAGATGACAATAAGTTGTTTTTAAAGAAAAAAGAAAGGTTGATAAACGGTAGTATTGATTCCGTGTTAAGAGGTACTGGTTTAATAGGTGGTGTAGTTGCTACTTTGAAAAACGTAGCTATTGCTTTTGCTAGACAAAGAGATGTTAAATACAATCCAGATGAAAGCGCGGTTGGTTTAGAGGCTTTAAACTTATCGCCAGTATTAGGTATTAAACTTAGAAAAATTGTTAATGCTGAAAAAACTCTTAACTATAACAAAAAAGTTATAAAAGAGATGGAAACTTTTGATATTGATAATCCTCAATGGTCTGCTGTTACAAATTATACAGAAGCATTTACAAATATACCTTTGAATAGGTTATATAATAAAACACAAAACGTTAGACAGGCTTTAAACAATGAACACGCTGCTTGGGAAAGAACTTTAATGTTTTTAGGTTGGAGTCAATATAATCTTGATCTTGAAAACAAAAAGATGGAAGATATTAAAGAAAAAACTAAAGGTAAGAAAAAGAAAAGCAAAAAGTCTAAAACGTATAGAATATTAAAGTAAACAATTTAAATAACAAGTGATTATAATTTGATATGGCAACAACTGCACAAGAAATAGCATTAATGAAAAAAGACATCGAGACTTTGGGAGAGGACGTTAAGGAGATAAATGACAAGTTAGATAAACTAATGATTAAATTATTAGACCCAGATGAGGGTTTAGTAGTTAGGGTTAACAAGAATACTAATCGTTTAGACGAGAGAGATAAAAATCTAGCTGGGTGGATGAAGGATGTTCGTGATTTTCATTATATGAAAAAATGGAAATCTACAGTGACAAAAGCTCTTTGGGGTTTGTATGCTGCCGTTATAGGTTATATTGTTAAATTGTTATTCTGGTAAAATGAAATATATGTTACTAATAGCGATATCTTTAATTCTTGGAAGAATAGTTTGTTACTACTTACACGAGTGTGAATAATGAAAGACTTTAAAATTAACATCGGAAACATAATCTGGATAATGGGTATTATCTTTACCATGGGTATGGCTTATAGTCAAATAGCTCAATTAGGAGAAGATATTGGAATTCTAGATAGAAGACTAGAGAAAAAGATTAAAATAATAAACGAAAACGAAGACCGTATAGTAGAACTTGAAAAAGAACTAGCAAAACTAGAGGGTTGTAAACACAAATAAAATAATAATATGGCAACAACAACAGCAACTATAACATTAAGTAGCACTGATTTATTATCAGACGAATTATCGTTAAACACAACAGCAACACTTACAGCCGCTGGTAACTCTACTGGGCTAACACTAGCGTCAGGTTTAAGTAGAAAAAAAGTAGCAGGTGCACATGGTCAATACACTTTGTTTGACGGATCAGCGTACACGGCGGACAAAGCTCACAAGGTATATTTAAAAAACATATCGACTACAGCTGCGGAGTTTTTTTTAATAACAGTTAACGCTGAGGATGTGGGAAGGCTTTATGCTGGCGATTGGGCTTTGATACCTTGGTCTGCGCACGACAACGACTGTGATATAAAAATAGACCCTAGCGCTAACGATATGACTTTAGAGTACATGCTATTTATAGACGAATAAACAACAATAACAATTAAACAATAAAAATAATTAATTATGGCAACAACAACGGCAGCGATCACACTAACGAGCGCAGACTTACTGACAGATGCTTTATCGCTGTCGGCAACTAAAACACTACACAAAGCAGGTTCAACCGTAGGGTTAGACCAAACAACTGGTATGACTAAAGCTTATTTAACAGCAGTGACTCAGGTAGATATATTCCCAACATTAATAGAGGGTAGTCTAGCTTTTAAGAATAAAACATCATGGGTTTATATTTGTAATGAATCAGAGGATGAAACTGAGTATGCTATAGTAAAACTTAGCGGTAATGTTATAGGTAAACTATATGGAGGAGACTTCTTGTGGATGCCTTGGAGCATGGCGGAAGATGCTGATGCAGATAACAAACACGCAGACATACAATTAACACCTAGCGTAGCTACTGGAATGTGGTTTACTTGGTGTTGCGTTAACGAGGGAACTGAATATCCAACATCAGTTTAATTAATAAAAATATAAAATAAATAAATATGGCAACAATTACAGCGCAATTAACGGTAAATAGTGATATTTCTTCATATGGTGGTCCTTCTATAAGTAAAACTATGACTATGACTAAAGCCGCGACGAATAACGGTTTAGAAAGAACCTCAGGTATACAGAGAAAATATTTAACAGCAGCAAACGAAGTTGATCTTATACAGGGAGCAGCGGGTGTTGTGGCGGACATGACAGTTTCAGCTACAGCTTCGGCGGCTAAAATATATATTAAATACATAGAGTCTGATACGTCAAAATACGTTACACTAAGTCTAGGTAACGCTAGTACTGGTTCATCATTAACGGCAAACGATAGCAACGGAGCTCACATGGAATTAGGTAGACTTTATGGTGATGATTGGATGATTATCCCTTGGGATGGAACTAGTGCTACTGGCGATATCTGTGTTCTTCCTAACGAAGCAACTACAGCTGCTCCAGCTATTATAGAATACATAGTATTTTTCGATTAACAAATGTCTAAGTACTATAATGTAATAGGGTCTGACAACGTAACGGTTGAGTTAGTGGCACCGGGTGCGGGTATAAGTGTGGCGTCTGTATTAATAACAAACGTTCACGTTACAGCTGACGCTACTGTAACTCTATTTATACAGGACGATCCCGAAAGTGGAACTACTAGTACTTATAATTTTTTAAGCACCGTGGCTATACCATCAGATACGGCTTTGTTTTTAGATAATTCATCTATGTTTAGGTTCAAGAATATCTACGGGCTTTACATTACCGTGGGTTCTTCTGACACTGTAGATGTAACTGTAAATACGTAATATGAAATGGATAGGCCAACATATATACGATCAAATATCTAGATTCCGTAGCGGTGTCTATTTAGAAGATATATCTACTGGCACAATAGCTAGTGGCGGTAACTTAGGTTTAGATTCTAATAATAAAATAGTAAAAGCCAATGAGGCTACTGGTGACATCACTGGTGTTGCTTTAACAGCTGGTACAGGTGTAGATTTAACAAGTGTTTCAGGTGCGACCGGTGGTGCTTATGCAGCTACCATTGGCGTTGATGTTTCTGACTTTATGACTAATGGAGCTGATAATTACGTTTTAACAGCGACAGGTGCGGATGCTATGAACGCCGAAGCTAATCTTACTTTTAGCGGCACTCAATTAAGCGCCCGCATATTGGGAAGCCCTGGGTTCCTTATAGAACACACCTCTTCAAATAATGCATATTATGGCCTAAAACTAAATCAAAGCACGCCTTCGCTTGGTATAGCGGTTGATCACAATGAAACACGAACAGCGGGTGTTGGGGGAAGGGGTTTCATGGTGGATTATGACAAAACCGCAGTGCTAGCAGACGGAGAAACAGGTGTTTACACCGGTATCAATGTCAGCTTATACGATCAAATAACCAACCACAGTGGTAGTACATTTACGCAAACCGGCCATTATACTGATGTCGTCTCTGTTGGGTCGACAGGTGCGATGACTAACATTGGTTATGATGCTTCCATTGGTAATTTAGGTGGAGGTGGAACAAATATAGGTTTTAGATCGAATACTTGGACAGCGGGTGGGATTGATTTTTATTCACTAGGGGAAACGGCTTTACACGCAGTTGGTAGTACTGATGATTACTTTAAAATAGTAACACATATTGATGGGCTCACGACACTTACAACCCATGATGAAGCTGGTACGGCTGCTCATTTCGAAATAGCCGCTGATGGTGATATAACTTTAGATTCTGCTGGACAAATAAAATTAGAACCAGTTGCTGGAAATAATATATTATTAGATGGAACAGTTACTGTAGATGGCGGAAGCGTTACTGGTATAACAACATTAGGTGTTGATAGTGTAAGTTTAACAGCTGTACAAACCTCTGCGGAACCATTTGCTGATAATGATACTAGTATAATGACTTCTGGCGCACTTGATAATAGATATGCTCTTAGAGGAGGAAATTTTGAATTATCTGGCTATGCTGTATCTGACGGAAGTAATTTTATGATTGCAGATGTTATGTCTGGAAATAAAGCTCCATTCCAACATGATGACGCATCGGTAGGATCTGATGGTTTAACCGCTGTCACACCATCTCTTTTATTAAGAGTAGCTGGAACTGTTATGCCATATGCGGGTACTTTTAAACTATGGAAAGGTTGGGGGGCATCTGCAGGTAGTGGTACTGTAGATATATCTATATTTAAATATACACCAACAGCTGGTGACGCGACACTTGATTCTCTAGTGTTGGTAAAAAATACTCAATTTACAGCTGGTGGAAATTCTGTTTTACGCACTTGGGGGGAAACATCTTTTTCTGTAGCATTTGCCGCTGGAGATATTTTAATTACAGGAATAAAAGGCAGCGGTAGTAGTAAGGCGGTATATTTTACCAGCACTATAGAAGTTGAATGGACATAAAATTAAATAAATGATAAGTGAACATATATCTTATAAAGAAGGAGTGTATAGCATAACGGCGATGCGCCGAGGGTTAGACAATACTCCAAATCAATTTGAGCTGGCTAACATGAAAGAGTTAGCTGAACAAGTGTTTGAACCGCTAAGAGAGTGGGTTGGTGGACCAATTAGAGTTAACAGCTTCTACAGAGGTAAAGCTTTAAATAAAGCTATTGGTGGATCAACATCGTCTCAACATTGTAAAGGTCAGGCTATAGATATAGATGACACTAGATGTAAAAAGACTAACGCTGAGATGTACGAGTGGGTTAAAGAGAACTTAAGCTTTGATCAAATGATCTGGGAGTTTGGAGATGATAAAAATCCTAGTTGGATTCATATTAGTTACGTCAATGAAATTGACAATCGCAACAGATGCTTAAAAGCATATAAAGAAAAAGGTAAAACTAAATATATGGTTATTTAATGGTTTGTAAATTGTTTTTATATTACTTAGTTTTCATAGCGCTAGCTGGGTTAATAACATATATGGTGAGCCAACAAGAAGAATAATTTAAATAAACACATAAAAAAAAAAAAAAAAAAAA
>Ga0208299_1001756_pt1 | contig 15533 bp, 17 predicted proteins | sample 15_taG_FD_184089 | JGI IMG/M metagenome (GOLD analysis project Ga0208299, IMG submission 184089) | Marine viral communities from the Subarctic Pacific Ocean - 15_ETSP_OMZ_AT15312 metaG (SPAdes) (version 2) | ecosystem: Environmental > Aquatic > Marine > Oceanic | place: Pacific Ocean | collected...
TTCGAATCATTTCGTGCCCCTCTCTCATTTTGTAATCCTCATCGTAAAAGCCTATGTCACACAAAGACTCATATGTAAACATAATACCACATGCAACAAATTCTTCCTCTGCGCTGTGTCTGCTCATTAATTGACCGGTGTTGTCCACTTTAAAATAATCACAAGCCACTGCCTGACAGTTCATATTTGATTGCATAATTCTGGGCCCTGAGTTCATATCGAGAAATGTAGAAAGCATGTAGAGAAAATGTTTCGAAACATAATCATCAGAATCGATTCGTACAAAATATTGTCCTAAGCTATTCTGCAATATCTTGTTTAATGAACTCGGCAAACCAAGATTCTTTTCGTTGTTAACTAATCGAATATTGAGATGATCCGAAAAAATGCTACATATATCCTCTAATCTCTCTTGTGGATCGTCGTTCACCAACACAACCTCAAATTTATCCTTACCGATTGTCTGATTAACCAAACTTCTTAAGCAGCGATGTAGCCATCTTTTTTGCTTATAGCAACTGATGCCAACTGTTATTTTATACATAACTCTAGTATGCCTCTCAAAGCTTTGGTTTGACTTTCCACTGTTGCCCCAGCAACATGAGGAGTGATGACTATGTTATCTCTGTCGAGATTGAATAATTTAGATTCTCTAAGCATATTTATATTTTGTTCACCACACAATACATCACAAGAGTAAAAGATTTTATCCCTTATTATAAGATTGTAAATATATTCTTCATCTACAACCTCTCCCCTTGAAGTATTAACGACAATCAAACCTTGTTTGAAATCGTCCAAGATGCCGGCACCTATTAATCCTCTAGTTTCCTCGGTGAGATAACAACTTATACATAATATATCAGCTTTTTGTAGATTTGTCAAGGAAAAAACTCTTTTATATTGACAATTGTCGACATAAGGATCATAATATTCTATATTCATGTTAAAGGCTTTGGCGTATTTGGCTATCTTTCTGCCTATTCTTCCCAATCCAATAATGCCTATTGTCTTTCCAGCCAATTCGTTAGAGCGCAGAAAACTTTCGTTTTCATCTTCTCTCCATTTGTCGACATTGTTTACTGCTGGTATAAATCTCCGGAAAGCATTCATTATGTGCAGCCAAGTGAATTCGGCTGATGCATGGATATCCTCAAGCACATTCCGATTGTCCAAGAGGCACTTCACGGCTATATTCCTACCATTAAGATAATCCACATCTAAGTGATTCACGCCTGTTGATGGCGTACCAACTATTTTAAGATTCTCATAGCGAGAGAAATAGTCCTCGTCTAAAAAAATATCAGTGCCCGGATTAACGACAATACACTCCGGATCTTTGCTGTCTAATGTATAGCCCAGAGAATCTAAAATTACATTGATATCCTGTACTTGTAAAAAGTTAATCGGACATTCAATTTTGACTCGCATTTCGCTCCTCAAGAAGAATTTCTGCTAACCTAAAGTCCATCAATGTATCAATATTAACAGAGCAATTCTCGGGCATCAAATACGGACGACAGTCTTTGCCGTGCCTAGAAAACCAATCGACAATACACTCTCTTGTCATGGCAAAAATAGCACCATTTCTAATGTAGCACGGCTCTAAATCCTGTCTTCGGGAACCCTCACCTTCGGGAAACTCTGTTGTAAAATCTTTAATCTGGTCGTCTACTATTCTTTTCATCCTGACAGGATGTTTGTCTTGTACAGAGGTTAGGGATGTTACACTATCGGCGCCAGAGGTGACGAGTTTGTTAACCGACTCCACAATGTGCTTTGAAGTCCTCAGAGGCGCCACACAGGGCAGTTCAACCACATAATCATATGTTACCCCATAATGCTCTTCAGAAGCCAGTACGGCGTGTTTAAGGGCATCTCTTGACCACACATGATCTTGAGCTAATTCATCTGGCCTCATAAACGGAACAGATGCCCCATATTCGCTCGCCACCTCGGCGATCTCTTCCGAGTCTGTGCTGACAACGAGGTGCGTGAACATCTTGCTTTCTTGCGCGGCTTCTATAGTCCATGCGATAAGCGGCTTTCCCGCCATCATTTTAATATTCTTTTTTGGCACACCCTTAGAACCGCCGCGGGCAAGTATTACTGCTATTGTGTTCATTATAGATCCTTTATTAAGTAATTAACTTTAGCTGTCATCTCATTCATCTTAGATTCACGCATACGCTTCCTGTCGGAACGCGAAGCATCTTCTAAATTAAGAGCCTTATATCCGTCCAAAATCATACTCAAAGTAGAATCCAAAACTATTCTCTTATTATTTTTCTCTGAATAATTCATAACATCTAATAGCATCAAGATTTCGAGCATACCATTGTGCTTTTCTACAATAGTTTTGTTATGTTCTGCCGGCTTGTTCTTCTGCAACATATGTCCTCCGCCATGGTACATTGTAAATCCAGTGATATATACCTCTCTAGCGTCTGATGCAATTGTTTCCATAATGGCATTCAGTCCGAGTTGTGGCCAAATGCTATAAGCTGATTTAGAATTTATATTTTTTATTTTATTGTCGCGGTAACCACTCTGAGAGGCGTACTCTTTTAGTAGAAAAGCATATTCTTCTGAAGAATAGCTGTTGACAAATACACCTTCGAACACATTAAAAGATGGCTTTGAGCCCTCTTTGCATTCTGGATGCCTAGAGTATCTAACGCCATTCTGAGACAGAACCTTAAAATCCGAGCTATCATTTACAACCGAGCTATACATAACATGTGTTTCATCACCCACAAAATCCTTAAATGTATTAAATCCTTTCATTGGCATCCATTTGAGTCGTATCACCACATCGTAGTCATCTATCTTGGCTCCGTTTTTTTCTAGCAAGACATGCTTTGACGGACCAACTATAGCAATGCGCTTATCTTTTAAAAAATTATTATATTGGCTCTCTGGCTTTATTGCATTCAGAAAATCTTCTATTCTATCCGAATTCACTTGATCTCCTTTGAAATATTACTAAACTGTTTGCCATACTCTCTCAGTGCCTTAAGCTCGCTCAAATCCATAGATCCGATGTGATCATTGCCTTCCATGCTCTTATTAAGTGTGAAGTGCTTCTCTACCACTTGGGCGCCGTGGGCGACATTGTAGAGAGCATATGCAACTCCATATGAATGATCGCTAAATCCAACTATCCTTTCATTATAAGAGAATTTCTTGAAGTCCATAATGCTCGTTGGATATTTCGATATACAATTAAAATATTTCACATTACTGTTCTCAAAAGGCAACCATTCGTGCTCCCACATTCCTAGCGAGATGTAAACTGGCTTTCCTGTTTCAATTACTTGCTCACATAACTTTGGCTCTCTAACTGTTGTCCTGCTTGCAATCTTATATAAGTTTACATTAAGATTCTCGCACCATTCAATCTTTTCTTCGTCGAATACGGAAGCAAAGAACTCGATACCATGAGCCTCGCACATGTCTTTGATTATTTTTACCTGCTCAAATGTAAACTCGTTTCTCTTGCGAGATTCATCACCAAACACTCGCACCGAATCATACAGTTGGAATTTTGCATAGTCTGCTCCTCCAACTGCTGACTGGCGGATTAGCTCTTCTATTTTTCGAAAGTCGCCATTGTGGTTAATGCCTATTTCTGATATGATTTTCATTTTATTGCCTCCAAATTCTCAAAAAGATCAATCGTTTCCGTATATTCAAATTTTTCCAAATAAGGCTTGCATATCTCATACACTATTTTAAGAATTCTAGCTGCACCGTTTCTAGTTGATTCGTCGTCATTATCAAGGGCTGGCAAGATGGAAGTGCGATATTTAAAAACTTCCTCTTTGGGGAGGGGCGGCATTATAAGTTTGCCGGAGATACCTAAGACAGACTGGAGTTTTTCAATTTCTTCGGGATCCTGTGATACTAAGCTCTCAAACTTTATCACATGATGATTTTGTATATTGTGCTTTTGGATATCCAAATTGAGCCTATCAAGCATCATAGCCCATCGCAAGCTATACAGTGCATTCCAAAGTACAGGCTTTACTCTAGATTGGAAATTCCACCCGATATCTGAAACAGGCTGGATCTTCCACCTCAGATCTCCAATTGCCGTAAATAGATGCCCAATCGCACTTACAAAGTCTATGTCGTTTAAAGTAGTGCCGCGGCGCGCTCTGTCTTGCATAAGCAATCGCAAGAAATAGTTATCGGACTCGTATATAGATATGTCTATTCCGTTTCTAATTACAGTTATTATTGGTGCGTCTTTAAAGCTGTGTTTTATCAGCGGCGTCATCAGGCTTAGTGTTGAAAGCTTACAGCAGTTATGTTTAGGCTCATTAGGGGATCTTGCTTGTATAACACGATTTCGAAAATTTATGCTGTCTTCTTCTTTTACTGAATCGAAAGGCCACTTTGTCTCTAAAATATCTTGAATACTGCCAGGGCTACAATTTCCATCCATGGAATAAAAAGGGCCTGACTTCCAAGCAAATACATTATCGTTTCTTGAGTTTAATCTTCTGCCCAGATCGTAGCCATTCATATTGGCTATATCAGCGACTATGTAAGCCCCTGACCACCAGACACCAGATATGAAAATCTGCTCATGCATTGACGGCTTCCAAATTGTTGGTTTTAAGCGTTTTATACAGCTTAAAATCATCTGCGTAAAGATTCTTAAGTATTTTTAGGGATTTTGTCGTCAGATGCTCTGTGTGGTTTTCACTTTGTTTTGTTTCAAAATATGCTAACTGATTTGATATTTTACCCGCCTCTGGTACGAGCGATTCTATCTCGTTTAGATTTTCCACAAGAAAAAGACTTAGTTTGTCCATTTTTATATCTCCATTTACATCGCGCAGCCAGAGTACTTGTGGCTCAAGCATATGATATGGACAATTTACATAATTACATCCATCTGTTTTCCACTCTGTCAGGCTACTAACATAATCATCAAAACTCAAAGAATCAAATTGTTTAACATATTCATAATTAGTGCAGTGTTCACACGCAACAATTGTATCGCGTGATCGACTATCTTCAGGGGCAAAGTACGGAACAACGACATTCCTAAAGTTTAGTTTTGGTGCATCAGATTTTATCTTTCTTGCGATATCATGATTATGAAAGTTCAACATATTTATTCTTTTTGTGTATTTCCAATAAGATACTGCTCTTTCGATAGGGTGCCTAATTGTAGCAATTATCGTAGCTTGTTCAAATTTTTCTTTATTCCATTTTTCCCGAAACAATGCATGCACCTCCGAGAGGCTTTCGTGCCACCTATACACTAGTGGTTCACCACGACTTTCAGGTTGCGCGGAGAGTTGGCATTGCTTTAGTGAGTGACGGACACTCTTGCCGGCACATTTAGGTATGTGTATAAAAACTAAACTTCCATCAAGGTAAGTTGGCACAAACAATCTCCAAGTTCTCTACTTCCGGTAATACAGCATTTGTAATCATCTTAAAATTAACATCAGGATTGCGTTTTACCACATCGATAAAATGCTCAACCATGTTCGTTCTATCCATTTTAGCCTTCTGCTGTTTCAATGGAGCTTGCCAAGGACGGCGGAAAAGGTAATCGTTCTGGTAGAAGTCAAGCCCAACAACCCACAAATTCTTGGGCTTTAGCATGTGAGCGGCATAAATGATGGCTAAAACACCAGTATTTGGGTGCTTTTTGGCGTAATTTCCCACACCTTGGAAGAAATCGTTGTATCCAAGTAGCTCTTCTGGCAGCATGTGGCATTGCAGCCCATAGCTCTCATAGAGGCGCCTCATGCCCAATATCATATGGTCTAGCTCACATTTAGTAAACTGTATCTCTTGAATGCCAAGCTCTTTGTAGTGTTCGGGCAACAAGGGGGCGGTATCTAATCGATTTACAAAGTGAACTATCTGCTTGCCCCTCAGTTCTGGCTCAACAATAGAATACTCTGAATCGTTGTTGTTCACATTTCTGTCGAAGTTGTTAACCATATAACAATGTTCAAACTTGTCTGATACTTGTGGTAATCTAGCTATGCTTGCGCCCTTAAGGATGACGCCGAAGTCATTTAAGTTTTTTGGAAAGTACATCTAATATTTAACCCCTCTTACTGTTAATTCTAATGGTAAATGAAGCAGGTATTTTTTTGCGTCATTAATATATGCAATATCGTTTTCGTTTAATTCATCCAAATAGCCACGAACTTTTCCTCTTCTAACTCTAGTAGGTTGTTTTTCTTTGCCAAAATTTCCTTTATATTTTCTAAGAAGGTTTGATTCACTGTGGGGCAGCCCTAAGCCGTTAGAGCTTTCAACCAATTCTTCCTCTATTTTTTTCATATTTAAAAAGGAGCCATACTCGACAGCGGCTCTTATGTGCTCATCGTCGCATGCATAGCCTATAAACTCTACAACCTCTTTTAATGCAGAAAATGGATTTTTCTTCATTTCTTCATATGTTATGATTTTATATTCCTTAACACTTCTTAAGTCTACAAACCATTCGTTCATATATTCAATTATTTCATTAATGCCAGTGCGCCTGACTCCATCCTTTGCCCTTGGGATGCCGGCAGTGCCAGAGCTACTTTCTTCTATTATATGTATACCTCTTATAAATCTAGAAATTGTGGGCGCGTTTGATAGTCTCCACGGCTTATTAGCTTGCAGTTCACGAAATTGGGATACCACCACATCGCCGGGATCGCGGATCAACAAGACTATCCTTTTCTCTTTTCCATAGTCTTTAAAAATATCACCACAATTCTTGTGAGTGCATAATATCATCTCGCTTCTATCTGTATCAATGCCGGCATCTTTTAATACCTTTGCTAGCATCATCCTTAGCCAAGTGCGCCCTGACTTTGGGTAGGAAACTAGTATCGTGTCTTTGCAAATAAAATTAATATTCGGCACCTTTACCTCGAAATCATAAAGCTTCGAACAATCTTACGGCTTCCTGAATCGAGGTGTTCGTGGCAGGCAAATTTAGCAAGGTGATCATTGCTGACATTGTTGTACATGCCTCGGTGAAAGCCGTCTGTCTGAATTGTCCTAACTGGCTCATAGCCAGCCAACTTAAATAAAGCCGGCTGGGGGATCGGCGTTGCGATTGCCCACTTACTGTTAAACCCTAGCTTAAAGTATTCTCTAAGAATCTTTTCAAAATCGTTGTCCTTGTCGTATGTATTCGGGTGCACCTCAAGAAGAATATTAGTATGTCCTTCGTTCTTGGTAAAGTAATCAAGGCCTCCTTCAAAGATTTTAACCTCATGACCCTCAACATCCATTTTGATGAAGTTAGGATAGCGACGGTCTTGCAAGAAAGTATTAAGTGAGAAGCAAGGCACTTCCTTTTTAGTCGTACTATACTTGTTTTTCTTGACGCTGCTTAGGTTTGGCTTTGATGCCTCCCAGAAGATTTCAATACCATCATGCCCAGAGATAGCGCACTGTGTTACTTCACAGCGGTCGCTATAGTTGTTGTCTTCGACATTCTTACGCAGGATACCAATACTTTGTGAATCGGGCTCTACGGCGTACACAAACCCTTCTGTGCCCACATTTCGGAGCATAGGTAAAGTTGTATAGCCAATATTGCCTCCCAAGTCAAGACATGTCATGCCTTCTTGGACTGTTTCGTTGAGCAAAGACATAAATGCCTTTTCTCTTCCCCCTTCATAATACAGGACGCTGGAGATTCCTCCGTCGTTTATATTCAAATTCATCTTGAAGTCGTCAATTTGTTTTTGTACTAGCATCTAGCGTCTCCTTTAAAAACTCTTCGTATCTCTTAGACACATCAACCATGTCAATATTAGTATTATAACCGTTTTCTATGGTTTTGTCAAATGAAATTTCAGGCAAACTTGTGGTACTAACTGGACTATAATCCCACGGATCTTCATAAATTACGATAGCATCTAGCCCAGCTACTTCTTTGGTTCCCGCAATAGAAGAGCAAATCACCTGACAGCCAGCGGCTCTTGCGTCGACTACAACATTAGGACAAGAATCATAGCGCGCCAAGTGGACAAGATATTTGGACCTTTTATATAAAGCATATAAGTTTTGGACATCAATATCACCCACAAAAAAGATTCTATCATGGATTACTGTTTCTTTGGAGTCGACATGTCCAGCAACGACTAAACAATCTTTTGGACTAGAATGTTCCAAAAAATATCTTATGTTTTCCCTGAGTCTCTTCCATCTTCGCCAGGTTGATGCGCAGCACCAGACTGTTTCAAAACTATCCAGCCTTGGATGTGCTAGTGGCATGACTGAGTTCATATATTCCATATCAGCCCCGTTATTAATCACTGTGTGGTTTGGGTGCTCGCCAAAATATTTAAAAGAGATGTCTCTGTTAAATTCTGATTGAAATACTACGCCGTCTGCCTGTCCATAAGAGCGAAATATATTTCCATTTCTTAATTTATAATTCTGATCTGGATCAAAGTAAATCCCGTCCAGTCGCAGAACCATCGGTCCTGTCTTAACAATTTGATTAGATTCTATGAATGTCAGCTTTATGTCGGCGCCTTCTTGTGGTGGCAACATACATTTATTCCCCCTCCTGTCAAGGTACTTGATTAGCTTTGTTCCGAAGTGGTTTGGGCCCGAGGTGGAAGATATGTTTACATTATCTAATAGAATATTCATTATACGCTCTTCGGCGTAGCAATTACTACTTGGCACTCAACTTGTTTCGGTGTCATAAATTGTGACTCTATTTCAAATGACTGCGAGAGGTATTCTCTAAGCTCATCAAACGACCACTCTCTAATGTGCATAAGATTGCGCGGAGGACCGTTTGTCTCAACATCCCACCCAAAACTCCTTTGCAGCTTCTGAATCTCTCCTCTCTCCGGAGTAGATAAAACGAGATGCTTAAAGTCTATTTGGCATATAAATGCCAGTAAATCATCGGGATTTAATAGGTGCTCAATGACATCCGAACAGATAATCAAGTCAAAACTTTCTTTCGGCGGGCTGTTGAAATCCGATTCCCTGAAATCATATAGAGGATACTTATCCTTGATAAACGACAAGTTAGGCTCTAAATCTAAGCCAACAAATTTTTTGTCCCTAAAATACTTTACAAGCTTAAATGCGGATCCACATCCAATATCTAACACTGTCTTATAATTCTTTTCCACGCACAACTTGCGAGCAGCCTCATAAACCTCGTCCTGAAATTGATCCGTGTGGGTAGTCTGCTCACATGTGACGAATTCTTTTCTCGAAACATACCCGTCATATATGCAATAGCCCTCAGTCACCTAAGCTCTCCAGTCTTTCGTATGGATCCTTAAATCTGATTTGGTTTTCAATTCGAAGCTGATCCTGTCGATGCACTCTGTCAACTGAAATGGGATTTTGCCTGTTGTAGATATACATTATTTGTTTAATCTCTCGGAAATGATTTGGGCCGGACATTTCTGCCATTGGGTACATCATGGCTTGATCAAATGTACACTTATAAAAGTAATCATCATTATCCATAAGATCTTCATATTTTATTTTCATAAACAATTCTCTGCGGAATGTTCGGAGATGTGACATCGTCCACGGCTTCATTCGAATGTTGCCAGCCCAGTACCTGTCGCCAATACTTGGGCAACTTATCGTGCCGGCGACATTATCAATATAAGAACCAGCAGTCATCCAGATATCTTCTGAATCATATATCTTATTGAGAGCGCTTAAGACACCATCGTTTAGGAGCCAGTCATCGCCGTCAAGAGTGACAATAATAGTACCTTTCTTGGCATCTCGAATTTGATGATAAAGGTTATATAATGCTTTTCGATTTACTTCGTTGCTGACAACCTTGACATCTGCTAGTGTTTCTGTTTCTTTTATTATTTGCTGTACAACTGTAGCAGTCTCATCTGTAGAGCAATCATCAATATATACCACATCATAATTGTTATAATCTTGGCCAAGGGCAGAGGCAAGACATTTCTTTGCCCACTGCTCGTTGTTATATGACGGTATAATGATTGTAAAATGATTAGTCATTGAAGGCGTGCATCCAGAAATAGTCTTTCCTAGTTCTTAGATACTTCACGATCTCATCGTTCGGCTTATTAAACCAATCTTCGTCTCGATGTTGAACATGCTCATTTAATTGCAACTCACAATTCAAAAGCTTTGCTTCAATAACAAGTCTAGGACAAGTATCATATCCTGCTGGCATAGAGCAAAGGCCCTTAGATTGCGCCAATTTCTTAAGAAATTGATCATATTCAATCCCAAAAACAACCTCATGTTCGACATTATTGTCTTTACACCACTCTTCCGATTGAATGGCTCCCTTTACCCAGCTATTTGATCCCAAGACAATCCAATTATCATTTCTCTCAGAAGTGTCATATTTATTTTTTAGCAATTCGATTCTTTCAAAAAACCCATCATCGAACAAGGAAGACAAGATGTGAGTATTGGAATCCCTGGTGTCAGGTAATTGTTGGAAATATATATCTCTTTGAGTCTCTGACATAAAGAAAGTTGCTCTAGAATTGCAAACAAAATTGGATATTAATTTGCCCAATTTAGTAGAGGCATAATCACACTCTTCATTTTCCATAAAATTATAAAGAATGGGGTTACGATGCTTGCAAAACTTATAATCAAATTCTATAAAGACATAATCAAGTTTTTTATCTATAATTGAAGATAAAATATCCGGATTAACATTCGTCATATTGCCAAAAATCCACTTACTATCTTTATAATGCTCGATGAAATCATCGTCGATCATTGCCGAATTTACTAGCGTAGGTGGCGATGGGCATGTCTCAATTAGAGTCTTTAGGCTTAATTCCGCGCCGCCGGTGTACTGGTGGTGAAAAACATCGCTAACGAAGACATATTCCGTTGCTTCTACATTAATATCCCTCATCATAGCATCAACGAATTGATTATTAATTTTTTTCTCTTCGAAGTTCTTTAGTATCCAGGATTGGAGATAGTTTGCCTTCTTTTTCCATTTGTCATAGTAATTGTAAACTTGTCGAAGACGCATTTTATAAGATCCTTCTTGAGGGTAGCACCACCCAGAATCTTTATCAATTACTCCCTCCCAAGCTGCTTCTTGCGGAATTTGGCCAATGAGATATTCAACTTCTGCAAAGTACGGTTGCAGCTTATTCTTTTTGTTCTTTTTCTTTTTGGCTTTGGGTGGCGGAGGGGCATAAAGAAAATCACACTGCCCAGACCAGCCGGAAGTAATAATGGGCAAGCCATTATATGCCGCTTCGAAGAGCGGCAATCCAAATCCCTCTCCGTGAGTTAGGGAAACAAGACATTTAATTTTTGGATGGCTATACAAAGAATGTATTTCTTCAGTTGACATGTCGCCATGGATAAGATAAACCTTGCATACCCTTTCTGGGTACTTTTTTAATACTGATTGCAATCTTTCTAATGTAAATTCTTTATCAATCTTGCAATTGCTTTGCATATTAGTTTTTATTACCAGCCCAACTTCACGATCAATATTTTCTTCAATAAACCATTTTATAGTGTTTTCAATATTTTTTCTGGGGCTCCACTGAGCTACCAGAAGGTAATTAAAATCATAATCTAATTGAATATCCAAATCTACTAAATCACATTTTCTAACTGGATATCCAACGACTTCTATTGGAGACTCACATGTAAGATGGTTTTTCTCTCCTGTTCGCTTGTCAATTGCTTCATATTCGCTCTGCTCATATACATTCTTTGAATGGTTTGATACGACTATGATTTTATCCATTAGTTTGGATTTCTGAAGCCATTCCGGAGTTGTCCGCGTAACCTCAATACCAGCAGTATAACCAATATTAATAGGAGCTATCTTTTCCCATTCATTGGGAATTGTAATTTGCAAAGATATGTCAAATTGTCCACCAGCATTTGCATATTGCGCTGTGGCTCTAATTCTTTCATCTATCCACCGGCGTTCAGCGGTGTCGTCAGAAGTCCATCCGGTATTTCCCCAATTAACTGGGACAATAAATATTTCAAACTTATCGCTGTGAGCCTTTAATGCTCGCAGAGCAAATCTTCCCTGCTCTCCGTAGCCAGACATCGTTAGAACTGGGCCTCTTACTAATATTCTCTGTTTCATACAATTTCTCCACAAGACCAGCTTTTAAAGTTCTTTCTATTTTCCCAAGAGCCATGTTTTTCATGAATTTCAATCATTAATTCTTGCCACCTTTTATAAAATTCTTCGAAATTATAATTGTTCATCACATGCTGCCTGCCTTTTTTACCTAACTCTTTTCTTTCTTCTTCAGACATATTATACATTTTATTGAGAGCATCAATGAATTCTTCTTTGTTGATCCTATCTTCATATATGTATGGAACCTCTTGGGAACCAATAATCGATTTTGCAGCCGGCTCAATACCGATACCAAACCATTCTTCGCCATCTGTTACTTGCTCCTGTAGTCCGCCTGTCATATTAACAATAATTGGCGTTTCGCACGAAAGTGATTCAAGCGTTGACAGCCCAAAACCTTCCGCGTCTGAAATATTAATCGTACAATCTGACATGGCGTACATTTGCGCCAACACTTCAGGGGGAACCTTATCGTTGGATATTAGAACCCTTCCATCGTCTGCGCCTATTCTCTGTATGATCGCTGTCAAATCCTGCCCATGGCCGTCGGTTGGATCTGTGTGCATGACGAGGCGTACATTTTCAGGGCCCACTTCTTCAGCGAACTCATTAAACCACCAAATCAAGGTACCACTTTGTTTTCGGCGGGCATTTCGATTGTTCCAAATGAATGTAAACTTATCTGGATCCTCCGTAAAATGATTTTGCCTAAGCGTTTCTTTTTCCTCAGCGGATACAGGCTTAAAGATGTCATAATCAACGGCATGCGGTAAATAATGGTTTTCCACATCTGGAGACACATTATTAACTATATCGTATGTTACCTTTGAGATGGACGCGATTACATCGTTTGAGTCATAGAATTTTTTATTAAACATGGGATATGGATAATTGTCCCACACATGGTAATAAATCATTGGGATATTTTTTCTTATTTCATTTTCAATTTGCCACAGCCACCCGAAAAATCTAGGATCTGTCATAAACCATAGTATGTCAGGTTTTTCGTTCCAAATCACAGATCTCACCATCTCAGGCGTCCCATACCCATCCACTGGATATACAACCCAATCATCCTCAAACCCTTCCACTTTCTGTGGCTCATAACTATTATGTTTGATTGCTCCGCCGAAACAGATAAACTTAAACTTACCTGTCTCCAACAAAGACTGAATGAAGTATCTTGTTTGCGTGCCCACTCCCGATGGCGCCATGGGGTGATCGGCAATCACAAAAACCTTAATTTTCTTATCGTCTGACATTTTCTTTCCTCATGTGCAATGCTCCGTTTTGTAAAATGAACAATACTTACAAGAAAGACGGTTTTTAATGCATGTCTTGCTTTCTATATTTTGTATTGCCTTGTTTAATAGTGCCATAGCACTGTTCGTCTTCCTTGGGCCACTTGTAACTCGGAAGATTTCTACCTTGCTGCCCTTCTTCGCCGTCCTTTTGAGGAGAGCGAAGTGTGTCTCAATGTTTTTTGGATCGATGCCGTGCTTCTTGGCATAAAAGTTTTTATAAAGTGTTAACTGGTAAGTCGTCATTGGCTCGGAACGGCGTTTTCTGTTCCAGCCCCAAGAGCATGTCTTCCAGTCAATAATGTGAATCTTTCCGTCTGGTGTCTTCACAACGAGATCTATGAAGCCCTTGAACTTATAGTCAGTGTCTTCCATGTTCTCGTAAAGCTCTTCCTCTGTTTTGAGAACTTCAAAGCCGTCCTCAAAATAGTCGTTTATTCCAGGAAGTATCTCCGGGAGGAGATCGAACCCTTGAAGTTCCATTTGACGCAAGAGTTTTCCATCCAGTTCAACTTCATCTTTCAGGAGTGTTCGGATCCGATCTTCAAATTTGTTGGTAAAGTAGACTTCATGGTCTCCATTAATCTCCTCAACCAAGATGTTCTCACAAAAATCATGTATGGAAGAACCAAATGCAGTATACTCGTTACCCATGAAGGATCGGTGACCTTCGAGATACTCTAACTTATGACGATAAGAACATTCGTTCCAAATCTTCATTTCCGAAAAGGAAATGTGTGACAATACCCACCTCTACTTAGTTGTCTTTTTCTTCGCTCTACTTTTACGCTTTTTAGGCGCCGGCGTTTTCTCTTTAGTTAATATAACCTTTTCAACAGGTTTGTCAAGTGGTTTTTCGAATTTCTTCTTAAAAATCCAAGTTCCTCGGGTGGAGCCATTTATATTGTGAATGTAGTCAGTCTGTATTGTTTCCGCAATTTCATGCCCCATCGATTCGACTTTTTTACGAACCTGATCAGTTTCTATGATGAATTTCCTTTTACCGTATGAGCGATTATATTTTGGAACTTTTACAAAAACATTGTAAAAATCGCCTTCCTCTTCAATCTTGATATCCATTTATGAATTCCTCTAATTTGTAATAAAGCTGTGGACTTATGTTTTTTAAATAATTTCTGTCATCAGCATTCATGAAGTATTTCTCCAGTCCATTTGCATAATATTCTTTTAAAGAAGTTACCGCATATGGAGAGACAAAGATGCCATTAATGATATTTTCTAGGAGCGGGTACCCTATATCCTCATATAAAAATCTGTCAAATTCTTCACTGTAGTCTATTTCCATGAACTCTTCGATAGTGACATCAAAATTTTCAGATTTTAAGATATAATATAATCTTTTTCTTTTCCCTAAAAATTCATTTTCTATTTTTCTATCTCCAAATAAGAACATCCCATATTTTGACTCCAAAGAATGAGCGGCTTCGTGAATAATATTTTCTATATAATCCTGATTTGTCATCAAAGTGTTTGATATATATATGGCGCCGTCCTTATATATAGCTTCCAAGTCTCTATCATTTATCTCAGAAAACGGGCCGATAAATATCCAATCAATATCCTCAAAAACATAGAAGGGTACTCTCTCCTCTATATTTCTTAGAAATTCTGAAACATCTACTTCGTCACTTACTATTGGCTCTTTAATATAAACCATTATATCGCTGAAGAATTTATATTCCTTTTGTTGAGCTTTACTCTTTTTAACAGAGAGTTCAATGATCTTTGCTATTCTATCGTCCATTTTTTTAGATTTTCATTCTTCTTCAGCATTTAATTTTTGGTTATGCTCATTGTATAATCTTTGTCCAGTCTCAACATCATCTAGAGCTTGATGATATCCTCGTATCCAATTTTCCTCTGCTAGAGCCAAAAGAAATTCTGGGAACTCTTCTGACATCGTTTCTACTATCATCTCTAAGGTAACTTCATCATTTTCTGGATTATTCTTTTCTCCAACATATGCAATGAGCCACTCTTTGAGCGGGCTTGTTTTATCTACTAGATCTTGTAGGGTGCCCTCTTCCGGAATATTAGTTTTTGCTTCTACAGTATTCATTTTATTCTCCATAATACAATTATAACCTATATTATTACTAAAGTCAAGG
>Ga0208299_1001758_pt1 | contig 15530 bp, 15 predicted proteins | sample 15_taG_FD_184089 | JGI IMG/M metagenome (GOLD analysis project Ga0208299, IMG submission 184089) | Marine viral communities from the Subarctic Pacific Ocean - 15_ETSP_OMZ_AT15312 metaG (SPAdes) (version 2) | ecosystem: Environmental > Aquatic > Marine > Oceanic | place: Pacific Ocean | collected...
CAACTAGAACTAGGCTCAGTCGCCACCGAGTTTGAACACCGCAGCTACGGGGAAGAACTGGCGCTGTGTCAGAGGTATTTTCAAAATGTGTACAACGGGCAGTGTTTTGGATCTGCAAACACTACAACTCGCATGAGAATTAACGCCCCTCTTTCTCCTGAAATGAGAACTAATCCGGCAGTTGCAAGAGTAGCGAGCACAATAAGTTTTCAAGGTATGGGGGTAGGTGTAACTTCGACAGATACGGCAATCGCACAAGCCTCACTTTCTGGAACCCGTTACTTAGGCATGGACTTGGGTGGGTTTAGTGGCTTGACTGGTAGGTCTTACGCTGGCTCCCATTCCAGAACTCTAGTCTTTACAGCGGATGCGGAGCTATAATTATGATTATTGAAACAGTAAAAACACAAGAAAATAACTACCTAATTAACGGTAGTATGTCTGTACCCAACGACCCAGCTAACCGCCACTACCAAATGATCTTAGATTGGATTAACGATGGCAATACACCTATCGGCCCAGACATTATCGAACCAGATTATGTCGCTCTACGCACTGGCCCAGAGGGTTATGCACCGACAGGTGAGCAGTTAGGTATGATCGCAGATGGTATTCAAGCCGCACACGTAGCCGAAGTAAAGGCTAAGTTCCCTAAGACTATCGTCGGTGGTACAACCATTGGTGAGGTTCCACAGAGTCTACTAGATGCAGCAGCAGATAAGTTATTTAGGGAACAACTAGCAGCCTACAAGACAGCCGCAGCCCGACTAGCTCAGTACATTGTAGCCGATGGCCGTGAAGAAGTAACAGAAATGCAAGCTACGGGTGAGCAAGTGTTCAATGAGGAAACTGGTGAAATGGAAGATGTGCTGCACGAAGTTGTAGTGCAGAGTGCTATCGAGCCATTAGAGCCTACGGTTGAACAAACTGTTTACTCTGATGACATTGACGCAGAGCCTACCGTTGAGACTGTGGCTAATCCATTGATCGTTACTGATGAAGCTGAACGAGCTGCTGCACAGGCTGTAGTTGATACTGAGGATGCGGTAGTTACCGCATAATGCAATGAGCCTGCTGCGGCATTTAAAGAACCTCCTTCTGGGAGGTTTTTTTATGGTTGCAAGAGAAGCAAAAATGCTTCTCTTTTTAGCAAGTGTAATTTTGGGGATAGTTTTTGTCCCTAGATTAATAAATTCATTTAACGAGCAGCAAGTTTCTCACGCTGACCAGATTACGTGGGAAGTAGTTGAAGAAGAGAAGGGGCTGGAGTTTAAAAAACTTGGCGACCATCTGTACTCCCTTACGGGAAAAGTTATGGCTGGCGACTGTGAAAGAATTGCGAGGCAATTTCCAAAACGCTTCGTTCTGATTTTGGAAAGTAGGGGTGGCAATCTTGCTGAGGGCATTTGTCTGGCATCACATATCAAAATCAGAGAAGTGATTACTGTGGTGAGAGACACCCCAGTATTTAATACCGAAGGCGAAATAATCTATGAGCCAAGCCTAGTCAGTGACCCTGAAACAGGCAAAGTTATCTGTGCCAGCTCTTGCGGGTTGCTCTTTCTGGCGGGTAGGGAGCGCAGATTTATTGGAAATGTTTGGTTTGGTATCCATGGCCCAGCCACCCCGCCAGAACACTTGCAAGGCAAAAACATCCGTGCGGTTGAACAGTCAGCTTTTCAAACCGCTGGACAACTATTACGAGTGCTGAAAAAGCTGGGCGTGGAGAACGATGACATCCGTCTGGCATTCATTATGATCCCCAGCAGTGGTATGTACTGGTTACATCCACGCGACTTCAAAAAAGAATCAGACCTCATGTATCTGGCTACGCATTACCAAGATTTCTGGGGGTTCACTGCAAGCGATATAAGGGCAGGGCTATGATATGTTGAGATCATTTTTCTTTTCAAAGAATTACTTCCTTTACGCTTGGGCATTCCTCGCGTTAATAATGGGGATGACTTGGTACAACGTCGAAATCCTTGTAGCGCACAACCGCTTTGGGCGTGAGCTGTGGGACGCTATCCAAGCTTATAATGAAACCCGTTTCTGGGATTTGTTTTTAGGGTTCAGCCCAGACAGATTTGCTGAAATGGTGATGATGGATGAAGATGTTGTCCCGTCATTTTTAGAGATTTTAGTCCTGTATGTGCCTCTATCCGTTTATCTCGTTTGGCAAACAAGACGCTTTGTGTTTCGCTGGCGTGAGGCTAACACCCACTATTATCTGGAACGGTGGCAGCGCTCAAACATCAAGATAGAAGGCGCAAGCCAGCGTTTGCAAGAGGACTTAATGATCTTCGGGAAGACCTTGGAATCCTTGTTCGTAGGCTTCTTTTCGGCTGGTTTAACTCTGGTGGCGTTCCTGCCAATATTGTGGGACTTGAGCGCTGGATTGCCTATTTGGGACGGTCAGATCATTGATGGCTTCCTCGTTTACGTGGCCCTTGGCGTGTCACTTGGCGGCACAGCTATAAGTTTGATTTTAGGTTGGGGTTTGCCTAAATTGGAATACAACAATCAGGTGGTTGAAGCCGTTTTCCGAAAGCGCCTAGTGCATTCAGAGGATGATTTCAGCGCCCGTGATGTGACCACTTTATTCCCTATGTTCGCCGCCGTTAAACGAAACTATTACAAGTTGTTTAATTACTACATGTTTTTCGGCACTTGGCAAACGGCTTTTGGCTTGTGTCTGGGCAACGTAGCGTTGATTGCTTTAGCGCCTGCCTATTTCCAACAGTTGGTGACTCTTGGTGTGCTACAGCAAGTGCTGGGTGCATTTAGTCGAGTTGAAAACAGCATGTCGTTTTTCATAGACCGTTGGACAACGATTGTCGATTTCCAGAGTGTGATCAAACGTCTAAGAGAGTTCAACAAGTCACTCAAGGAAGCAGGCGTATGAGTCGGTTTCTGAAATGGTGGCTAGAGTTTTGCTTGATCGTTGGTGGTACTTATATCATCTATGATGAGGGCTTTCTTTCAATGGCTTTCGCTGCGGATGTGACCAAGTTGTCGTATGTGATCGTCGGTATTTTCTTCGCAATGACAGCACTACTTGGCATCGACGTTATTACAAAAAGAGTCGGTGATGGTTTGCTGTACGTGGGCTGGTTCATTTCTGAGATTCTGTTGGGGTTAGGCATGTTGGGAACCGTGATTGGTTTCATATACATGCTGAGTGGCTCGATGGGATCGCTGGACGCGGGGGATACAGACACAATACGCGATGCTTTGACAGTAATGGCATCTGGCATGGCGACTGCGCTATATACAACAGCGCTGGGGTTAATAACCAGCCTACTCTTAAAAGTGCAGTTAATCACACTGGAACAGCGTCATGAATCCTGAACGCAGCCGCTTTCGATCAGCAACAGCTTTTCAAGACCTGTTGTTCAACATGCTGCTAGGGTTTGTGTTTTTGTTTATGGTGGCGCTTTTACTGATCAACCCTATCACAAAAAAAGCAGATGTACCGAAAAAAGCCGAGTACCTGATAACAATTACATGGGCTGACAAATCCACTACGGACGTTGATCTGTGGGTGCGCAGCCCGTCTGGCAGGATCGCTTCATTCGCCAGCAAAAGCGCAGGACTGCTTCACTTAGAGAGGGATGATCTTGGTCTGAAAAATGATCAGATGCGTACAATTTTGGGGCAAGAGATTACGGTTGAGATTAATGAAGAAACGACAACGCTGCGTGGCATTGAGGCTGGCGAATACGAAGTGATGGCGCACATATACGCCAAGTCGCCAAGAGAAGCTGGTGACATTTCGATCAAAATAATTCAGGTCAACCCGTATGGGGTGCGGTATGTGGGCAGCGTCTACTACTCGACCAAAGGGCAAGCACTCAGCTTGGTGAGATTTAGCATTGATGCTGATGGGAAATTTTTGGGTTTCAATAACCAGCCCTCAAACTTTATTCCAACAAGTCGCACTGCGGGGGCAACATGAGTCTATACGAAATTCAGCTTGTCATACCCGCCTGCATTCTGCTGACAGCCGTAACATCTGTATGGGCGTTGTTGACAACAAAACGAGTACGAACTTTGGTTGTGCTGATACCTATCCTTGTTACTGCGGGATACGGATCATTCTCGTCAGCGTATGCCATTTTGGGTTATCCAACAACCGCAGCATTTAAGCAAGATCATGTGTATTTGTACCATCAGGTTGATAAAGCGGAAAACAGAATTTACGTCTGGGCGCTGACGGACAAACAAATTCCGAGAGCCTTTGCGATTTCATATACGAAAGAGAATGAAGAAAAGCTGAACAAGGCACAAAAGAAGCGTGAAGAAGGCGTGGCTCAAATCATCGAGGGTGATGACTCGAGGCACGAAAAAAATGCTGATCGAAGCGAAGAATCCATCCAGATTTATGACTTTGATTTGAGTAAAACCATAACCAAATAGGTGACTAGAATGAGTGAATATCAAGACATAATTGGCTTTGTCATTTTTGGCTTAGTTGTAGCGTGGCTTTTTAAAGGAAAAATTAAAGCGTTTTTGAAAAAGGATGATTGAAATGTCTGATGAGCGTTTATCGAGAATCGAATCCAAGCTCGACAAACTAGCTGAAGTTGTCGTTGATCTAGCAAGAGTCGAAGAACGCATGGCATCCCTGTTCATTCGCGATGAAGCGCTTGTGAGGCAGGTGGCACAATTAGAGAAGCGGATGACTGAAACTGAATTGCAAGTCGAGTTAAACAAACAAGTCAGTGATCGTGTCAGTAAAATATTTTGGACAGCTATCACCAGTGTAGTTACAGGTATGATCGGGCTGGCCTATTTCCTTTTAAGATAATGTTTTCATTTAGCAAAACTAGCCAGCAGAGGATGGCTGGGGTGGATTCACGTTTGAGTGAAATTGCTTCATTAGCCATAAGGATTTCCATCATCGATTTTGGAATTCCGCAATTTGGAGGATTAAGAACAATAGAAGATCAAGCTGGGTTACACAAAAAAGGGTTAAGCAAGTGTGATGGAGTGATAAATAAATCATTTCACCAAACGGGCAAGGCTCTGGATGTGTACGCCTACGTTAACGGCAAGGCAAGCTGGAAACGTGAACATCTAGCGTTAGTGGCAGCAGCCATGCTGCAATCCGCATCCACACTGGGCTATAAGCTAGAGTGGGGTGGGTTGTGGCCATGGGATATGCCCCACTTTCAAATAATGGAGGATTAGATCATGGGATTTTGGTCAAACTTATTCAGTGGTGGCGTTAGCGAACCAATCAACGCAGTCACCAACCTGATCGATGCGGTTGTCACTACTGATGACGAAAGAGCGCAAGCGGATCGTTTGAAAGAGCGATTAAGGCAGCAACCCGCTCTCGTTCAAGCAGAGATCACTAAGGTGCAAGCAATGCATCGATCTACTTTTGTCGCAGGCGCTCGCCCTTTTATGATGTGGGTGTGCGGAATGGGCTTTGCTATTGCGTTTGTTGTTAATCCTTTACTCCAATGGTTAGTACCAGACGTTGGTACGCCAACCCTGCCGCTGGATGTCATGCTTGAACTTTCACTAACTATGCTTGGCATGTCTGCATTACGGAGTTTTGAGAAAACCAAAGGCTTAGCCAAGTAGGCCAACATGGAATATCGCCCGAGGTTATCCGCAGAAGAATACCAGCTTATCCAAAACCACAGGGATAAGACCACGCGCAATGTATTAGTTATTGGAGATGTTCATGAACCATTCTGTCTGGCGGGCTATAAAGAGCATTGCTTGGATATATATCATAAGTATAGCTGCAATCGTGTTGTCTTTACTGGTGATCTCATTGATAACCATTACGCTAGTTTTCATGCCACTGATCCTGATGGTTTTGGTGCTGGAGAAGAATTGGAGAGGGCCAGAGAAAAAATCAAGCAATGGTATGCAATTTTTCCAAAAGCAATTGTCACCATCGGCAATCATGATGCAATTATATGCCGCAAAGCGTATGCAAATGGAATTAGCCGCCATTGGATTAGGGATTATAAAGAGGTTTTGGACACGCCTGACTGGGACTTCGTCGAGCAGTTCGAGTTAGATGGCGTGATGTATGTTCATGGAACGGGTACATCAGGTCGAAGTGGCTGTGCTAATAGAGCCTTGCAAATGGGCGTGAACTGCGTTCAGGGTCACATTCACACAGAGTCATCCGTAATCTATAACGGCAACAACTGGGGCTTGCAGGTCGGTTGTGGAATTGACAAAAAACAGTACGCTTTTGCGTACGCTAAAACATTCCCAAAGCCTGTCAAAATTTCCTGCGGAGTCGTACTCAATAACGGCACGATGCCAATCGTTGTGCCTATGTCAGTGGATTAAATATGTCTGGATTTAAACTTACCAAATTTGAAGGGTTAGCCCCCAAGGTTGAGCCGCACTTGCTGCCACCTTCTCGCGCCCAGAAAGCGAAAAATTGTGATCTACAAAGTGGATCAATTGTGCCTTGGAAAAGCCCATCATCTGTTTGGACTACCACTAAAAGTGGCACAATTAAATCGCTTTATCTCTTCGGAGCCGATAACGGGCTTACAAATAATCAGTGGTTTCACTGGGCTACTGACGTTGATGTCGTGCGTGGCCCTATTGCTGGTGATGTGACAGAGCGAACTTATTATACGGGTGACACTAATCCAAAGGTCACGCGTAATGCAGATGCATTGTCTGGCTCCAGTACCAATTATCCTGTCGTTTCTTACTTATTGGGTGTTCCTGCGCCATCTTCCGCACCCACTCTATCTGTAACTGGAGCGGCTGATGACGATTTGGAACGAGAAGATCGAATCTATGTTTATACACTGGTGACGGAGTATGGTGAAGAAGGCCCACCCAGCGCGGCTTCGTCTTCGGTTGAAGTTAATGACGGGCAGGAGGTGACGGTTACTCTGCCTGCCGCACCTTCTGGTAATTACGCTTGGAGTAGCGATGATGGTGCATTAAAGCGCATTTATCGCTCAGCGAGTGCTGGGTCGGTGACTGGTCTTCAGTTTGTTGCTCAAGTTACCATGGCGACAACGTCATATGAGGATACCACATCCACCGACAGTTTGGCCGAAACCCTTCCGTCAGGGAATTGGACTGGGCCTCCAGACAGCAGTTATGTTGCTGGGCAATTATTGGGATTAACAGGCTTGGCCAACGGGGTGCTTGCTGGATTTACGGGTAACGAGCTGCATTTCTCAGAGCCGTTCATGCCGCATGCATGGCCAGAAGCCTACAGGCAAACACTCGATTATGACGTTGTCGGGTTAGGTTCTACTTCAGGCGGTTTAATTGTTGGTACGAAAGGCCAGCCGTACATTATTCAAGGTTCGTCACCATCTTCTATGATGGCAAGAAAACTGGATGTTAATCAAGCATGTGCTTCAAAACGATCTATGGCGAGCATGGGTGACTATGCCATCTATGCTTCTCCTGATGGGCTGGTGGTTGTTTCTGGAATGAGCGCTCGCGTGGCAACAAACGGCCTGCTCACTCGCGATCAATGGCAGGAATACAAACCTGACAGCATTTTAGGCTTGGCTTATGAAGGACGTTATATCGGTTTTTATGATACAGGCTCTGTGCAAGGTGCGTTTATATTTGATCTGCGGGATAGCGTGAACACCTTTACCGAAATCACAGGTGTGCATGCTGATGGTGGCTATTACCATGTTGAGAATGACAACCTGTATTTATTGATAAGCGGGGCAGTCAAGAAGTGGAATGGCTCGTCAACCGAGCTAACTTATACATGGAAATCGAAGAAGTATGTATCTCCTAAGCCTGTCAATATGGCTGTCGCGCAGGTAGCGGCTGAAGATTATAACGATGTGACATTAAAGTTATATGCAGATGGCGTATTAAAACATACGGAAACCATTACCAATGGTAATGCTTTCCGATTACCAGCGGGTTATCTAGCGAAGAATTGGGAGATTGAGCTGACTGGCAAAAGTCGAGTCACTGAAGCATTCATCGCGGAAAGCATTCGGGAGTTGCAGTCGGTATGACAGACATTATTGATGTAAATAAAGAAACACAGCTTCCGGTAATCCCTAGCCTTTCTGAAGTAGATGCGGAAAATCCTAAGCTCGTATCCCAAACGCTTGAAGCGATCAAAGAGGCTATAGAGGTTCGCTTGGGCATGCGAGGCGATAAGTTGGATCAGTCTCCTACATGGCGCGATCTATATAACAACGGCACGATTGATGTCATATTGAAGGGAACAGTGTTATCAAACACATCACCTGTCACAACATTTCCAATCGTGGGTACAGTCAAAGATAATATCGTTCCTCCAGCACCCGCTGGACTGACTGCGGTAGGAGGGTTTGAAAATATTCTTTTGCTATGGACGATGCCGACATATGGCAACCATAGTTATACCGAGATTTATCGCTATGATAGTGATGATATTGGTCAGTCTGTGTTGGTGGGTACGTCCAATGGACATGTGTTTGGTGATAATGTTGATATAGATTCGAGCTACTATTACTGGATTCGATTTGTATCAAAGGGCGCAGTGGCTGGGCCATTTAACGCGACATCTGGCACATTTGCTGAAACCTCTGCGTCAGTCGCTGATCTACTTACTGACTTAGATGAAACGCTAGATGCAACGGCCTTATCAACCACTCTGCGATCAACGATCAACTCAACATTCAGGCAGACCGCTGCACCGACAGAGAAAAATGATGGTACAGCTTTGGTGGCGGGGGATGTGTGGTACGACACCGACAACGGCAATGTGCTTAAACGCTATAATGGTTCGGCTTGGGTACTCACGCAAGACAGTGATATTGGCGATGCAATTGCAAATGCCTCAGATGCGAATGACTTAGCTGATAGTAAAATCCGTGTATTTTATGCTAATGATGAACCCGTAGAAAGCACCAGTAACCTAATTGACGAGGGCGACCTGTGGATAGATACCGATGATGATGCTAACAAGCTTCATCGTTATGATGGTAGCGCATGGCAACCAGTGCAAGACACAGGCATCGCTAGTGCTATTGATGCAGCGTCAGATGCGAATGACTTAGCTGATAGTAAAATCCGTGTGTTCTATGATGATGATGAACCCGAAAACACAGAATCCAATCCTACTGATATAGACACGGGTGATTTGTGGGTAGATACAGCCGATGCTAACAAGCTCTACCGCTACGATGGCAGTAATTGGGGTAGTATTCGGGACACGGGTATCGCTAGTGCTATTGATGCAGCGACTGAGGCGAGCGACTTAGCTGATAGTAAAGTGCGTATTTTCCACCAAACTACTGCGCCCGCAGACACAGAATCCAATCCTACTGATATAGATACGGGTGACCTATGGATAGATACAGACGATGGTAATAAGCTTCATCGTTACGATGGTAGCGCATGGCAAGCAGCGCGGGACACGGGTATCGCTAGCGCACTGGATTTGGCTGATAGTAAAGTGCGTATTTTCCACCAAACTACTGCGCCCGAAGACACAGTGGCCAACCCCACTGATATAGATACGGGTGACCTGTGGATAGATACAGACGATGGTAATAAGCTCTACCGCTACGATGGTAGCGCATGGCAAGCAGCGCGGGACACGGGTATCGCTAGCGCACTGGATTTGGCTGATAGTAAAATCCGTGTGTTCTATGCTGATGATGCACCCGTAGAAAGCACCAGCAACCCAATTGACACGGGTGATCTGTGGATAGATACCGATGATGATGCTAATAAGCTCCATCGCTACGATGGCAGCACATGGCAACCAGTGCAAGATACAGATATCGCTAGTGCTATTGATGCAGCGACTGAGGCGAGTGACTTAGCGGATAGTAAGGTGCGTATTTTCCACCAAACTGCTGCGCCTGCCGAAAGCACCAGCAACCCAATCGATGAGGGTGACCTGTGGATAGATACAGACGATGGTAATAAACTTTATCGTTATGATGGTAGCGCATGGCAAGCAGCGCGGGACACGGGTATTGCCGAAGCATTGGGTTTGGCTGATAGTAAAATCCGTGTGTTCTATGACGCAGTTGCGCCCGTCGAAAGTTCTAGTAACCCAATCGACGAGGGTGACCTATGGGTTGATCCTGACTACAAATTATGGCGCTATGATGACACTAACAACAACTGGTTAGTGACGCAAGACAACGATATTGGTGCAGCGCTCGAAACGGCTGTTGGCGCGGCTGCTACGGCAGATGGTAAGGTAGTTATTTTTTACCAAAACGCACAACCTACAGGCGGTGATCTTGGTGACTTGTGGTTCGACACAAATGACGGTGACAAAGCGTACAAGTGTTCAGGCCACACGGTGGCCTATAACAGCACCTATTTTTCAATTCCTGATGGCTATCCGTATGGCATTACAAAAGTAGGCGCTCAGTTTTATGTCTGTGGTAAGGGTGGCGATAAGGTTTACAAATTCAATAGTAGCTACTCAAACACAAGCTCATGGAGCCTCGGCAGTCCCGATGGTGATACTGTCAGTAGCCCGTCTGGCATCGCTTATGCGAATGGGCATTTATACATCGTCGATTCGACGCGTAAAAAAGTCTATCGTTATACAATAACGGGTACTTACAAAGACAGTTTCGCTGTGTATTCGTCTGTTAGCTATCCATCGGGTATTTGCTGGGATGGTAGCCACTTTTGGATTACTGATTACAACAATGCAAAAGTCTATAAGCACACTTTGGGCGGGTCTTACGCAAGCGCGTATTTCTCATGCCAAACTTCCCCGACGGACGTTACGTGGGATGGGAGCCATTTTTGGGTGATCCACCTCAACCAAGACAAGTTGCATGAGTACACCCGTGATGGCACGGCTACAGGTGTCTCTTACTCTGTCACTTCTCATGACACATACCCTAATGGCCTGTATGCCGATGGTGACAAATTGTGGGTCACAGGGCATCAGCAAGACAAAGCCAGACAATATGTGGTCAGCTCTGAATATGAATTATTGAATCTTGCCACCTCGGCTGATGTAGATACAAAAATAATCGAACAGGTTGGTTATTGCGAACTGACGGCATCAAATGGTGATAAATCAGTCGCCACTGGACTGACAACAAAGACAGATTGCGAGGCAGCAACACCCCCATCAGGTGGCTCATACTCATGGAAAGATTCGGGTTCGATTGCCTCAGAGGTGAAAACAGTTACATCAACTGTCGGGGGCCATACGTCCACAATCAGCACACATACCGACTCGATTGATGGGGTTGAGGCTCAATACACAGTTAAAATTGATCAAGATGGTCATATTGCTGGATTCGGATTGGCATCATCTCTACCTACAGATACCTATGATAACAGTGGCAACCCAGTTGGCTCGTTCAGTGAATTCCAGATAAATGCTGATGCATTTCGCATAACTAAACCCGATGGATCAGGAACTTCGCCATTTACTGTTGCTACAGGAGCTGGCTTATGCGTTTTGAACGATGGTAATGTCATCACAAATTGCAGTGAGACAACCTGTCATGCGCACACAGATAGCAATGGTGATCCTGACTGGAAACATTGGTTTGAAGCAGGCGTTTGGATGAACACTGCACTTATCTCAGACGCTTCTATCGATATGGCGAAGATCGGCAATTTGACGGTGGATTTTGCTGATGTAACAGGCACATTGGATGCTACACAGATCGATGCTGGTGGCCTCGACGCTGACGTAATTACATCTGGGAAGATTACGTCTACTTTTATCGACATTGACGATAATATTACATTTTCCAGTGACTCATCAGGGATTGTGTTTGGGAAAACATCACTTGGCTCAACCGCGACAGGTGCATTTTATGGCAGGGCGAAAAATGGTGACGGTGAGGATATAGTGGGGTTTCATGTTTCATCGCCTACCAGTGCAATGTATGCCGATTCGGACGGTAATTTTGCATTATCCAACGTCAAAATGTTTGCTGGGTCAGCTGGCTCATCAACCTACTTTACTGGCGCTGGGGATTATGTAACCAACATATCCTCACTATCGACCAGTCTAGCAATTGAATTAATAGGCGGTGGCGCTGGCGCTTGTAACAACCCTGCTGGTGACAGACCTAGTTCTTGGCAACGAAATGGCGCGGCTGGCGGTGATTCATGGATTGAATTTTATGATGATGATGATGGTGACGGTGATATAGTTGGCACACGCATTACTGCCGATGGCGGTGTTGCAACGTCATATGAGGTTGGGAGTAACGCTGAAGACTATTATGGAGCGAGTGGTAAAAATTCTAGTCAGACCAACTCAGGCGGTTCTGGTGGTGGTAAGCAACCCGATACAGCACCGCCTACTGGCAGTTATATTCCCGCTGATGGCATTCGCGGTGGTGGCGGTGGTGGGGCTGGCACAGAAGGGCGAACTGGCGCACTTTCGGCAGGTGTCACAGTACAAGCTGAAAATGGCAAAACGGCCAGCTCAATAATCACTGTGCCATCGGGTGCGAAATCCTTGAAAATACATTTAGGCACTGGTGGTACAGGGGGCGGTAAAACAGGCAGCCTCCCAAGCGGTTTCGCAGCAGTAAATGTAGGCAGTGTGATGACAGGCTGGAGCTATAGTTCGGGTGGACAAACTTATTACCTAACGAATGGCGCTAATGGTGGTGATGGTTTTTTTGAATTTTCCGACCCAAACACGGGCGGTATAGAAGTCGACTTGGTCAACTTGCTGAATAGAGTAATCGCGTTAGAAAACGCATAACCAGTTTCATTCACCCACGACATTCGTAACTGGCGAGCTGGACAACAGGTCTAGTTGGTCGACCAACTGAAACTAGAGAGGGACATTTTATGGATCGGATATCCATATCAGATGAGCAACTGCTTGCCTATTTGAAAGGTAATCGTCATGCACTCAAATATGTGATGGGTCTTTATAAAGCGATCCATTTGTGGGACGACCTTATCGACAAAGACTGTGAAGTTGGCGATTCAGAAATTAACAAGGTGATGTTTTCCTTGATGTGTGAAGTGCCAATAAATCCATTTTACCTCGAGTTCCACTATGAGCTGGCTCCAATGTTAAGGGCTATGGTGACGGACTGGATGGACTCTGTGCCATTGGAGAGACACATGGGCGTGAATGGGAAAGCTTTTGCGTATGGGTTACGCGCCAGTTTTTCCAACATGGTTATTCAGTGCGCTTATTTGTTGGGTGGTTATGAATGGATGCTAAGAGTGTCTACAGAAGTGCGGGCGGCAATCATCCATTGCGAGTCCTACGAAAATTATCTAAGCGAGCTAGAGCGTGAAAAAGCAGATCGCGACGAGAGGAATTAAATTATGCCAAACCCATTAGTTGCAACCATCGGCACAAGCGCTGTTGGTCTGAGTCAAGCGCACAGTGCTGGAAAACGAGCAGATCGAATGGCTGCGAAACAAGGAGCTATAGCTGATCAGCAAATGGAGTGGTCAAAGGAAGACCGCGCCTATTATGAGGAGCATTATCGCCCACTCGAAGAGAAGATGTTAGAAAATTTAGATGTTGATGTTAATCAGCGAGTTGGGGAAGCAATAACCACAACAGAGCAGCAGTTTGCTGGGGCCGAAGCGGCTCGTAGACGAAATTTAGGCCGCATGGGTATCAACCCTAACTCGGGTCGTTATCAAGGTATGGAGCGTTCCGCTGCACTGGATCGCTCGATTGCCCGAACCAACTCTGGGAACATGGCTAGAAATTTAGCCCGAGCAGAAGAAACCAGCAATATCGGCAACGCGCTGAACTTTGGTCGGGGAGGCATGAATGCGATAGGCGGCATGATGAACAATGCTAGTAGTGTTTATAGCGATATAGGGACGCAGTATGGCAATGCCGCAGCAAATTCCATGAAGTTTGCAATGCAAGCGCCCAACACGACGAATGAATGGATGAAAGCTTGGAAGCCTACACCTGCTGCAAGCGCCCCTAATACATCAGGCCCGATTACGCACAGAGATGAGATCACTTATAGTGAGGGTGGCCCTGTAATTGGTCAGGGTGGCCCGAAAGATGATGCCATACCTGCGCGACTTTCTAACGGTGAATACGTTATTCCTGCTGATGTGGTGGCCCGAAAGGGTACAGAATTCTTTGACAAGCTTTTGAAGGGAGGGGCCAAATAATGGGCGCTATCGGATTTGGACATATGGCTCGGGGCGCTTTAGCTGGAGTGGATAAGTTACGCAATGTGCGAATTGAAGATGAAAATCGCGCTATTGCCGAAGAGAATCGGACTCGTAATCGAGCGTGGGAAGATGAAAGTCGCGCTCAGCAACGATCAAATTGGACAAGACAAAAAACATTACGGGGGCGTGAGGATACACAATGGAAACAACAGCAAGAAGAATACAACTACAACAAAGCAATCCAAGTAGACGCTGACCTTCAGTGGCAGATTAATCAGGCAACAGGTGAAGCGGAATTACATAGTCTTGAGGTACAGAAAAAAGAGAATGACGAAAAATTAAGAACATACGATATAAACAAGTTTGTGCAGGAGCAAATGCTGGCTTTATCTGGTACAGGACTGACTCAGTTTGATGTGAAAAAACAGGTAATGGCATCCCTTAAGGCAAAAGGCTATTACAAAAAAGCAGAAGAATTTGAAAAGCAATTAAGAGTAATGGAGCAGGAAGGTTTGACAGCCGCTATGCGATATATTCGTCTGGGTCAGCTTTCTCAAGCTGAAGCGGCGTGGAATAGTCGCGGGCGGCATAAAATGCAAGAAGACTCTTTGAAAATCTCTGAAGATGGCAAGACCTTTTCATATGTTGATGCTAACACAGGTGAGAGAAGCGCTGAGCTTTCTCTCGCAGATTATAACACATTGGCTGGTTTATCGGCCTTAAACCATGGGCAGCAATCTGCTGCCGCTGCGAATTCCACACTTCAAAAGCAGGCGCATGAAATTCTTTTAAAACAGTTGGGCAAGCTACCCACGAATGCCACACCAAAAGACCACCAAACTGCTGTGCGAAGCACAATTAAAGAGATGCTTAATCAAGGCGATATGCTCGGGATGGGAGTCAACAAACAAGTGGCATCCGAAATGTATGAGTTAGGTGACTTCATGTCCCAAAATGGGTCTCCCTCATGGCAAACATGGGGCATTCTGTCGAAAGCATTTTTAAGTCTTATTAAAACGACTGATGGCAAACCACCTACGCCCGAAGAGATAGACAATGCAAGACTATATGCTGAACAACTTTGGGCTGAAACTCAAAAGCCTGCGATACCCACTCAAGCGCAACAACAAACTGGTGAGCCAAATGGTGAGCCAGTTAATTTTGCTCAAGCAGTAAAGCAATTCAAATTAGAAAATCCTAATGCAGACTGGAACGACTTTGTTGCCAGCGCCAAGGCTTCGGGTATTACTATTGCGCAGCTTAATGAATGGGGTTACACCGAAGCGACTTGGGATGTCAAAAGTCCTGTGGTAGGAAAGGTTGACACTAAGAAGCCAACAGCCGCGATCCCACCGCAGCGTTTAAATCCCCGCAATCGCAATGCTATTACAGGTGCTACTCCTGCCAGCGATGCTACTTCTGATTTGACTAGTAGACCAGAG
>Ga0208299_1001759_pt1 | contig 15527 bp, 17 predicted proteins | sample 15_taG_FD_184089 | JGI IMG/M metagenome (GOLD analysis project Ga0208299, IMG submission 184089) | Marine viral communities from the Subarctic Pacific Ocean - 15_ETSP_OMZ_AT15312 metaG (SPAdes) (version 2) | ecosystem: Environmental > Aquatic > Marine > Oceanic | place: Pacific Ocean | collected...
TCGAAGATTCGAGCTTCATACTCTTTGTTATTCATTAGACGCTCAAGGTAGCCGTTAGGGCTATCTGTAGGTGTGTAGTTGAGGCGAGCTTGAGGCTTATACTTAGTTTCTGCCAAGCGTTCTTCGTGTGCCTCTCTTAGCGTTTGCTTGCCTTCTTCTCTAGCAACCATTTGTGGTAGCTCTCCTACCTTTTCCTCAAACACCTCTAATGCTTCTGGACTAGCTTGCTCCAATGCTTCCATGCCAGCACCAACCAAACCCTCAGCTTCTTCTTCAATTTCTTCTTGAAGCGTAGGTTCATCGCCACCAACTAATTGCTGAACAATGCTTGCCTCGTCAATCTGCTCCTGTGTCATAGGAACTTCTGGCTCTTGAGTTGCGCCCTCTACAGGCTCTTGGATTTCTTCTTCTGGGTTTTGTGCCATTACTTTTTGGTGGTGGTGGTGTCGTCGCTGCCTAGGAAAAACGATGTTAGTGATTCTTCTCTTAGTGATTCATTCTGAAGTTGGTCAGAAACTTGTCTAGCAGTTTGGACTTTCATAAATGCGCGTAAATACATCGCTGCTGCTTCGCTTCGTTGCTCTGCGGTCAAAGTAGCCATGTTAGGTATACCTGTTGTTAAAAGCTTAATGTCGTTCGCTATGCTTACCTTTACCGCAGAGTCTAAACTTTCAAAACGCATTTTCTCCTTGATTCCATCCAAACTTGTTTGTGAGATGCCCTCAAAAGCTTTTCCGCGTATTACAGCATCTTGAAGTTGCTGCGCCATACGATTCGAGTCGCTTAAATTAACTGCGTCTGGTATCGTTATTAAACTGCCAGTATCCCAAGGAACGCCATGGAATCTTGCTAACAGTTGCTCTATCTCTGTATTGATAGTGTTCTCGTCAAAGCGACCAATGCCATCGTTTAGAATAGCCTCTGCTGTAGCCTTTTCATTATCGTCATAGTCATCATATCGCTTCTGTAATTGACCAAGCTTCGCATCAAACTCTTCTTTAGTAATCTGATTTGAGGCAGCCAACTTGTTCAAATCAACCAATATTGATTCGTAGTTTGATGGAGACATAATCCCTGTCCTTACTTTTACATAAGTCTCTCTAACAAAATTAGCGTCGATAATTGTGTCTACTGTCTGCCCCTTCTCGAAGCTAGTTACCCTTGCTTCATATCCTTGAAAGGGAACTCCATAGCCACCTTGGTCTGGAGGACTAATAGCAAGCTTTCTCATTCTCAATCTAAAATCAGCGTCTGACTCCTTCGTTCTATCCCAAGCCATCAACTCTCTCTCAAAGCGCATCTCAAAATCATCCTCCGCTTTAGGGAGGTTTTTCTTATACGCAGCGTGTGCGGTGTCAAAAGAGGAAACCATGTTGTTGCGGATAGTCTCAACCTTGTTGTAGTTGCCTGTGCCTTCTTCGGCAAAGCGAACACCGTCGCGCAACATCAACTGCTCTTCAATCATGTCGAAGATAGCATTAGCCTCAACCATCGAGTCCTCGTCAGTAGGATCTGCCACCGCCAACATCTGATTACCAAATGAGGTCAATGACTGTAGAACGTGGTTGTTTACCTCAGTTACGCCAGCACCATGTGCTGCCCCAATAATGCTCTGAATCTCTTCAAGATACATGGGCGCAAGCTCATCTCTTCTGTCCGAAGGCAGTTTAGCAATCCCCTCTAGGCTACGCATAACGTCAGCTTCCATCCGCAAAGTTGAAGCCTCAATAGACTGCTTATGCTTACGCTCTTCTACCGCTAGATTTGTAGCAGTCTCTAGTGCTGATTGACCCTGTGAGAAGGCGACTAGCTCCATAGGAGACATACCTTCTGCATCTATGAACACTTCGTTGCCTTGACTGTCTTTGCCAATAGAAACTTCCGCCAACTCGCCAAACGCTTTAGCTTGTTCTTGCTCAAAGGTAGACGCTTTATCTGGGTCTGGGTTAGACATACGCTCTAAACCACCTTGGCTCTCCATGTGGCTAGTTAAAGCATCTATCCGCATCCTTGACCTCTCCTTGCTTACAGCCGTCATCGTAGACCAGTTCTCATGCGCTCGAATCATGCCTTCCTTCTGCGCCTTAGCGTTTGCCTCACGCTGTATCTTTAGGTAGTCAGCATCCGACAGTTGCCCTGTCTTGGTCAAGCCATGTATCTGCCCCAACTGCTCTTGCCACGCTTCTTTGCTCTTACGCTCGTTTTCCTCTAGCTGGTTGAAATTAACCATTGTCTGAGCTGCACCAGCGATCGTCTTAGAAAGATTAGCAAAGGTGTTACTAGGGGCTGCAAAGTCAAAGCTGACCTGTGCGCCACCGCCTGTTGGGATATTGGTTGCCTGTATGTTAGGCTCTGGTATTAGTTCTGCCATTATGTTACGTCTCCGCCTCGTCCTGTATCACGCACGAAGTTAAAGTAGGTATTGAAACCGCCTATCGCATGGTCTGGTGCGCCAGCTAATAGTTGCGCCCAAGCTGGTGTTTGTAGTTGAGATGCTATGTTTGCGTTGGACATATCGAATCCTAGCTCCTCGGCTAGTCGTTGATCTGCTATGCCTTCACGCTGATACATCAAAGAGCGTTGAGCCTTCTTCATATTGCCTAGCATTATCTGCTCTGCCATTAGGTTGCTTCTGGTCAAGGCATCTTTAGTCTCGGTAGCGGATGTTCCAGCCATGCCTCGTTCTGCTTGTATTACCTTCATGCTACCCATCTTCTGTTGGTAGGCTGCCTCGCGTTGCGTGTGCTGTTGCATTGACTGCTCTTCTAGGTCGCGGTGTGCTTGAAATAAGCCTGTCATCTTTCTCTCGAAGTTTGCCTTGGCGAACCTAGCGTTGATACGGTTCTGCGCCTGTTTTAGCTTGAGTGCTTGTTTCTGCGCCCTGTAGGCTTGGTGCTGCCCCATCAAGCCACTTAAAGCTTGAGCAGTTCCCATTATCGCGCCCATAGTTTGATTACTCATGCCGTCTTTGGGTGCTTCCAAGCCCATTGTGGGGGTTGAGTAGCCACCGCTTGTATCAATGCTTTGGTCGAGCAATGGGTCATAGTCTGGTGCGCTATAAGTTCCGTCAGCATAAGAACCACTTGTTCCGTCCATGCCAAGTATTTCTGCAAAGCCAGCCATTACCTATCCCCCTTCATCTGCTCAATGATTATTGTGATGTCTTTTTGCATCAGTTTTATGTTCGTGTTGTTCTCTATAACCAAGTCGTCCATGCGTTCCATGCGAGATTCAATCCTTTCTATTTCGATTGCGTTCTTGCCAATGCGCTCAGAGTTGTATTCCAACGCTGACTGCAACGAGAAGAAGAAACCTATAACGGCTACAAACGGAACGGCTATAGTGATAGCTAATTTAGTGTTGGTCAAAACGAATGTCGTTTGGTCTTTAAGATTGCTCATAGTAGAGTTTGTTTAGCCCTTTGGCTGTGATTAGTTCGTATACCAAATACTTTAAGGGCGTATGTGGTATTGAGATTTCCTCTTCGGTTTTTATCATGCCGATGAGTTTTTGGAAATGCTGGTGCATCGGCTTGTCCGATAGGGCTAATGAAAGCAATCGAGAATACAGTCCTCCGTATTCATCTATTAACTCTCTCAGCACTTTGATAAAAGCAATAGGGTATTCAGCTACGATGTTGGTAGCCATTGACCAAACAACCCCTGTATCCTCCTCGGTCTTGTGTTCAATCAATCCAATTATGGCTACTGGTATGCCGTCGTCTGTGTTGATCGTGAATACATATTCAGAATCCCTTATGCCTTCCATGCAACTATCCGCTGGGGATAAGCCAAGCTCTTCTAGAGGAGCAGCTTCTTGCTCTCTCAGTTCGCGCCCAACGATGGACGCTTCCTCGAATGTCGGTTTAGGGTTGATGTGTAGTTTCACTAGTTTGTTCTCGATGCCCTAGATGTGTGCATTAGCTCAAATGCTGCACCTGTAATGGTTACCGTTTGATGTGTAGCCGAGCTAAGTGTGATAGTCGGAAGATCATTTCTTGCTGCAACTGATGTGCGCAAAGATGATGTCTCTGATGGCTGGTCGCCTATAACTCCGCCACCAGCGAATGAGCCTGTGTAGGTTTTAACCGATGAAGCTCTAAAGTCTGTTTCTGTAGGGAACGAGACAGTCGCCGTCAAATGCTGTGTATCATTGAAGTAAACCTCAACCCACTTGTTTGTCGTTCTGCCGTCTGTAACCGCCACCTCTTTGCCGTCGGCAGAGCCACGCTTAATGTATTGCTTGCTGAACTCGTAAGAGGCGGTGTATTTAAGACCAACCACCACGTCGGTGGAATCCCCAAGCTCCCCACTCTTGACAGTTATTTTCCACTTATCGCTTTCCTGTATGTCAGCCGCCTTGTATTCCTCGTTTGTAGACTTGTTGAAAACCACGATTTTTTGTGCGCGTGGGGTATTGTCGCGTATACGGAATCTGCTGTCGAGGGCTATGGTCGAAGTGTCTGAAGTGTCGGTTATTTCATCGGCTGTGACGTTGTAATACAAATCTACTGCGTTCGTTAGTGGGTCGGTGTTATCGAACTTCATGTAGGTAAGAATATGGTAGGCGGTTGCTACCGTAGTTCCAGAAACAGCGTTATGCCCCTCAATGATGTGGAATTTGTCTGATATGAAGTGTCCTCCCTTAATGTAATCACAAGCCAACTCATATTTAGACCAAGCAGATTGCACACGCTTTTGACCACTATTGTAGTATTTGTAAATATATAACGTGTTGTCGCCTGTATCTGTCTGCACCACGACTGTTGAAGCTAACGAGGATGCAGATATTTTGACAATCTTGCCAGTAATATATCTAGGGATATGCTCTGAAATACTTGTTGCCTCAAAACTAAACTCCGTTGAGCCTGTTGGATACATCTCGTAAACAGCCGACGCACCAGACTTCTCTTGAGCAAAGACTATCGTGTTATCGTTTACTACTGGTCGAGCGATCGTGCTGTTCTCATAACTGCTACCAAGAGACAAGGCTGCCGTTGATGGCGTTAAACCTTGATTGCCTTGCGTTAATAGGAACTGCGCTCTGTCTGAAAATATAACGAGCTGATTCGCAAAAGGAATAGCCCAGTTGAGATATGTGATCTCATTCACAGACGAGGAGATGTCGATGCGGTCTGAGTCCACCGAGTTAATTACAGAGGTGTTCCAGTAGTTATACGCATTATCTACCTCGGACAATATTACACTTTCTCCAGCTAAGAAGCCCAACCTTGATTTATAGAAGAATAGGTCGTTTATCGGATTGCCAATAAAGCTAGGGGCAGCGTCGGAGTTTTCGTCGCCCACCGTTTTATCTGACCAAGTAGCTGGGTAGATGCGGTATTCGTCGTCATCGTGCTTAACAAGCTGATGAGGCATTGTGGTTTCGTCTAGCTGATACTGCAGCCCACTTTGCATATCCTCTTTCCACTTGCCACTTCCAAACTGATTGTTGGTGGCTACATCGCTGTCGTGCGTAAACTTAATGTAATGGTCGTCAGCATCGTTCTCAACATCCCCCTCCACCTTCATCAAGTAGTTGTTTGGTGCGTTAGAAGGAAGAGTTGATATACGGTCAGTAACCTCCGTAAAGGTTTTAACCATCGTGTCGCCATAAGAGTCGCCCACTTCAATTTTAATAGGCGAAGCATCTGCCTCCGCTTTAGTAGGGTATGAAGCATACCATGCGATTACAGAGCCAGATGTTTGGGCATCGCCACCACTATCCTCGATAGACAATCGCTCAAAATTAATAGGGAAACGCACAGGGGCGGTTGAGTCTGCTGCGGTGGCGTTTGCCCCACCCATATTTGAAGTAACACCCCAATCAACAGGAGAACTGCCGTCAGTCTCATAAGCTAAGATGCTTCCAGCACTTGTTCCTGTCATAACATCCTCGGTGTCGTTTACAAACCTTACTGTAGGGTTTGCCCCATCCACCCATGTAACAGCAGCACTAAAATTAACGTCTTCTATTGCGTTGGCTGCTACAGCAAGGTTCTCGGCTGTCTCGTCAGCGGTATCTCCAAGAGTTACAGCGACTCTGCCACCAGAAACCGACCCATCGCTGGTAAACTCAAAGGTATGGTAGTTATCTCCCCCAGTTCCTCCGTCTCCAATAACGAGAAGGATGTCTGTGTCGTCTGGGTTTGCTGTAAACGTGCATCGACCACTTGAGTAGTTACTACCGCCTAAATCAACATGACCACCGCCACCGTTAAATAATTGGTCGTCGCTGTCGTCAGAGTATTGTATAGCTATCGCTGTATCCTTCTCTGTGTAAGAAGGGGCGTTTGTTGTGTTAAAGGTAGTACCATGCCGAGTCTCCGTTGTATTCTCTAAAGCGTAGTGCATCGCGCCAGCCATCATGTCTGTCCTCACGTCTCTACGGCTGGTAGAACCAGAACCATCACTTGTAAATATCTTAATGCTTCTAGTTGTTCCCTCTGAGTCTGTCGCCTTAATTGTAAACTCTGCGTTATAAGCACTCTCTTTAACGAAGATTAAGCCACGCTTAACGTGTTCACGCTCATACATTCCAGCACCACCAGACGTTGTTGCCTTTAATGCTGGTGTCTTGTCTTTGTTAGCTATGAATGTGTAGTCAGCAATCGTAACCGCTGAGTAAGGGTGCGTAGCGTGGTTGTTAGCTACATCGAAGTAATCAAGCTCTGTTCCGTCAAGGTCGCCACCGTCTGCATCCTTTAGGTCAAGAACCTCAGCGGTGTTATCCTCTTCATTTAACTTTAACAAAGAAATGTCTGGGGTTACATCTGGTGCGCCGTCGCCGTCGGTGTCGTCGCCGTCGTAGCCAATAACAAGCATCAACTGCTCGCCAGAACTACGATTGATTATATGAGTAAACGTGTTCTTTGGGTCGTGAAGTAACGCCGCTGGAGTTCCGCCTTCATAAACTGCTTGCACGAAATTAGTACCAGCACGCTTAGTTAGCCCCTTAATAGGGTCAGACAGAAAGTTAGTCTGTGCGGTGCATTGATTGTCATAGCGCTCTGAGTCTGGCTGCTGAGAAACACCGCCTGTAAGATTCTTGATGTTCTTTCGTGTATATGCCATTATGAGCGACGTACTAAAGAGTATGCCACAGTCGAGCTGTCGCCTAGCATATTGATTTTATCTACACCAAACTCGTAGTCAGCCAACTTTGCCTTAGCTTCCATCTCATCACGCTCACTAAAAGCGCGAATGTCTTTTGAGCCAACCATGCGATCGGCGTAGGTGCGAGCAGCGCGTATCAAACAGTAACGCTTGGCTGCTTCTGGCAGATCTAAAAAGTCTAGTAGGTAGACACCTGTGATAGTAATAGTGTCTCCAACGGTAAAGGTGTCGGTCTTATCCTTCATGGAGTAGACCTTGCCACTACGGATTACATAATCTTCGCCAGAGCCTTGATTGCGAATTTGCACATAATCTTGAGGAGTTGTCGCTAAGTAGTTTCCACTACCGTCTGCGGTAAGAACTCTATCCTCCTCGGTATTGAAAACAAAAGAGTCCATGCAAATCTCACGAGCAACCTCTTTCAATATTGTTTGAGCTACAGCAACCTCGTAGGGCAACGTGCCAGCAAGGGTAGTTACCGAGGATTCCCCTATTGTTTGCAGCATTGTGTTTACTGCTTCTAATTCTGTTGTCGTGTTTAGAGTTGCCATAGTTTGTTAAAAAGTTAAAGGAAGGGCGAGGTGCAAAAGCACCCCACCCAAATAGTAAAACCGACTTAGTTATCAGCGGTAATCATTACGATGCCTTCTGGACGAATAACATCTACACCTAACGCCACCTTCGTATTAAGGAGGTTAGAATTGCGTTCTGGTATGTAATTTACCTCTGCTTTTACGCCGCGTAAAGTAACAGTTCCAGCAGAACCTTTGTGGAACGCTGTTGCGTACCAGTTGTTAGTGTTCTCTGTGCCACCAGTTGTTCCACCAGCAGTATTTACATACGGCGAGTAAGTGTTAGCACCTTGACCTGGTTCAACGCCACCTAAGTAGAGAGGCTTGCCAGAATCGTCCATTTGAGCTTGAGTGTTTCCACCGAAGTCTTTTTGGACTTTACTTGCAATAACATCGAAGCCTAAGTAGTTAAAGGACTGCTGACCCTTAGCACGATCGCCTGTCGTGTTAAAGTCGCGGCTCAAGGCTGCGTCAGAAGTCAATAGCTGGTAGTATTCGAAAGGACGTAGAACTAAGCAACGGTCTTCCGCTGGAACAGCAAGATTATCCATCTTAGCTGCAACCTCTTCAATCATTGCCAAAAGCTCGGCAATATCTGCGAACTTAGCTGATGATGAGTAGCCAGTATCGTGAGAGTGCGTGTGGTAAGTAGTCGCCTTCTTAGCCATGATACCTAGCAACATTGCATCGTGCTGTGTAGCAAGAGCTGCGCCAGATTGCTTGGCTAGTGAACCACGAATGTCGTAGTGAGACTTGAACTCGTCAAGCTCGTCTACAAGCTGGGCTGCGTAAAGCAACTTTTCGATAGTGATTACCTTTTCGCCAGAGGTCGCGCCAGAAGCTGCGCCGTCTGCAAGAATGTCAGAACCAGAAGCGTGAAGCTTTGCTGTCTCTGTTGCGTAGGTAGGGAATGATGCCGACTTACCACTCGAAATTGAGCGATTCATAAGACGGTCTTTTATTTTTGCTGCCTCGTTATAGGCAAGCACAACCTCTCCGCCGTAAACTTGGAGAAAGTTGCTGTGTGATGTAGCTGAAATAGCCATTAGTAAACCTCGTTAATTGAGATGATAAACCCTAGTAATAGGGATTGAAGCGAGTGTAGTTTTACCTAACTCGTAAAAAAACAAATGAACTCTCTCTTGAAGTTGTCTCAACACGCTTGCCGTCGTAACGGCTAGGGAGAGGCTTGCTGTAGTATTCATTGATTTAGATTTTTGATTTAGATGCCTTGCGAGCAACTGCTGCTCGATAAGCTGGGTCTTGGTCGTAGCGTGGGTCTGCCATGTCGGCAATCATTTGTGCTTGCGATTCATAGCCGCCCTCCGCTTGTGCAATCGCGTCAGCTTTAATTAGCCTAGATTGCCTTGGTGCTGTGTTGCCAACCATGCGAGCATTTAAGTTGTTCACAGCGAACTTCATTTCATCCAGAGTACCGTTCTCTATGATGCCATCGAAGATGTCTATTTCTGATTCAGACAAGTTATCGCCAGCCCACTTCTGTAGTGCTGAGTAGTCCTCGACATCCGCGGTAACCGACTTCATCTCGTTGGCTTGCTTGTATTGCGAAAGCTCTTGGACGTGTTCAACCAATTCTTTTGGTATGCCAGCCTCCGCGAACTTCTCAAATACGTCCTCTGTTACTTCGCCAGCCTCTTGCAGAGCCTCAAAAGCAGAAGCAATACCTTCTCCTTCCTCGTTACTGGAGGTATCACTTTCTTCTCCCTCATCGACGGCAGACTCCTCTTCATCACTAGACTCGCTAACTTCATCGCTAGGTAGTCTTGGAGTCTCAGCATCGTCAGCTTGAACTTTATTCTCAGATGGCTCATGTAACTTCTTCTCCAGCTCTTTGTATGCGTTTGCCAAATCCTCTTGGCTGTTAAACTTCCCTAAGATTTTCTCATCTTTAGGCTCTTCAGTAGCGTTCTGTTGTGCGAGAAACTCTAGGTTTGCTTCGCTAAACTCTGGCTTAGGCGGATTATCTTCTATATAAACACCGTTTGTATTCTCGTCGAAAGTATCACTCATTTGGCTGTACCTCTTGCATTTGTTGGACTAATTGTGGTGCAACTTTCTCAATAACGCGACCAGTCTGCTGTTTTTCCATCATGGCTTGTTCTTGTTGTTGTTGCTGTTGAGCCATCATAGCTTGTTGCTGTTGCTCCTGTTCGAGCTGCTCATCTGATTTCAATATGTTCGTATCCACACCAACTGCTCTGACTAGGGCTTGCATCAATGCTCGTTGATCCACCACTTGCCCATAAGCCTCTGGGGTCATCTGAGTCGCCATGCCAACAAACTGTTGTAGACGCTCTAAGTCCGATGTTCTGCCTAAAGAGCTGACCCCTGTACTAATAATTAGCTTTACCTCTTTAGGTAGCTCTGGAATCTTCTTCTCTTCTGTAAGACGGTTTACAATAATGCGCACCAATGGTCGCGCAAACTCACTCGAAAGCATCGCATAAGTTCCAGCCAACACTTTCTCTAAACTGCTAATAAGGTGGTTTATCTCTGTAGCCGTAGTGCGACCTCCAGCTGGAAGTGCATTGTCTAACAGATTAAACGCAAAAGCCAAGCGTTGCTCGATGTTCTGAGCTGCTTGGAAGGCGACATTCATATCCGCGCCTTTGCTCGCTTGGAGCGTAGTAACGTCTGAAGAGTTGCCATTGATGACATCGCCATTCTCTGCCTGTGCAATAGAACGCGCCCTAGTCGTAGAGGCTGGATTTACCATGAACACAATCTTCGCTGAGATTGCTGCGGCCTCAACCATGGCCTTCTGTAGCCCTTCAAGCGATCGCAGGTCTCCGTAAAGAGATTCGACGTAAGAACGCCCATAGCTTTCCCCAGTTACTTTACTCATGCGCAAAGGTAGGAAAGGTAGCTTGTCCAAAGGCACATACTCTTCTGTGTCCTTTAAGACGTTGCCGTTTACCTCTTGGTAGATGTGGTATTCGTTGTTGTCCGTTAGCTTAACGCAAGTATAGATGTCTATATTCTTGTCGTTATCCATAACGCGCTCATCGCTAGGAAGCTCTGTGTCAATGCCTAGATTCTCAGCAACGGTCTTAGAAATCTGCTCACGACAAATAATATCGCAAACATTACCTTCGATATCACGATGCACCACATAGTCCTCTAAGGCGTAGTTACGGATGTTGCCGTCTGGCTGAACGTAGAGTAACGAGTTGCCAGCAATGATGAGGTTCTTTAGAGCTTCGAAGATAACAGGGCGAAGATTCTTATCCTCAATCTCCTCGAAAACAGTCTCCTCAATCGTAGCTAAAGAAGTATCGACCTCTGCTTTAACTTGCTCCGCTTGGTCGCCGTATTCATCGAAGGCGTTATCGCTGACAAGGAGGCGGAAAAACTTTAGATTAGTAGGGAACAATGACAGCATCAAGTTTGAGCTGAGATTATTAACCCCTCTTGCGCCTAAAGACGACCAAGGCGAGGCAAAGGATATGTCGCCTGTATCTTTATTGTTGTATTGATCCCTAACGACCAAAGGAAGCGTTAGCTCAGAGCAACGCCTAGCACGAAGAAGATAGCTTTCGCGTTCATCTTTAAGCTGCTTGTAACGCTTCTTGCCCATACGCTCTAGTAATTAGTACCAGACCCAGAACCACCACCGCCAATCGTAAACTGTTGGCGCATAGTGCCTTTCTTCTTATTAGCAAAAGGACTCTTAGTAACAGCTTCCTGTTGTGTTTTCTTAGCCCTCATGGCTTCTTGCTGACGAATCATAAGGTTTTTAGCCTCTTGTTCTTTAGAACGCTTTTCAGCTTTCTTTGTTGCTTCGTCCTGTCGCTTCTTAGCTATGTTTCCAGCGACATGTCCTTTACGGAGGCCTTCTGCTGCCAATGCTGTTGATGCTGCTGTCAGCCATGTTGCTAGTGCTGCTCCTGCCATAATATTATCTCTTTTGTGTTAAATGTAATTGTTTAAGAAAATTAACCACCTCTCTTTTGCCAGCATTAAACATTATGTCTGACAAGGCATCTACAGGCTTATGATCTACAGAAGGGATAACCTTTTCTAAGTAGGCTATTAAAGCCTTACTTATTACTGGTGTCTTTTCTTCTTCTTCCATGTGATGCTATATAGTAGCCTTTTGTAGAAGCGATTTAAGCGAAGCGAAAAGCGTTTTTAGAAAGGCGATTTATTAAAGCGGTTAATTACAAGCGTGTTTTATGAAAAGCAATTTATTGCGTTCTTATAACCGCTGTAAGCGTAATCTTAGTGTGTGCGAAAACGATGTCAAGGACTAAATGTTAGATATTTTTTTTATAAAACTTCTTGACATAGTTATATTCGCTCTAATATGCTGTAACACTAACGCTATCGGCGAGTGTCGACGGTTTCACTAAATCTCTAACGGAGTAAAAAAAATGAGCGCAGAAAACGCAATTCAAGCCCTCGCAGCCAAATATGGTCTAGAGGAGGGTAAGCACGCTGACTGGTATTTATGCCATCAGACTCATTGCATCACTAAGAAGGGTGCAGAAAAATTAAGGCAAGCGGAGGGGATTACCTTCACAATGCCACAGTCTGTAGTAACTGATTGCTCGATCGCCTTCACAGCTACATTCACAGATAAGGCAGGAAACACTACCCATGAGATAGGAAGCTGTCGTTGGGATGGTCGCAACAACAATCCGGAAAAGACCCACGCGCCAGAGATGGCTTGGAAGCGTCTAATCGTAAGAGGCGTAATCTCCCTAACCGCCCCATCACAAGGTATTTACGGTGTAGATGAGCTGACTGCTGAGTATAAGCAACATGGTCAAGCAGCCATAAATATGGACACAAGCCAACCTGTGCAAGCTCAACAGCCTGTTCCTGTGGCTCAAACCGTTAGCTCTACTGGGCAAGCTTATGTCGAGGGCGAGGCTGTCAATGTTCCGCCAGAGGGAACTGAGGGCTGGTTCACGAATGCAGAGAAGTTGCCTCAAGATTGGGCAAATCAGATGGGTCGCCTGTGCGAACTCACGAAGCAAGACCGTTCTAAGTGGGAAGGGAAGCTTATTGACGATGGCGGATTGTTCCAAAAGGATGACGGCTCTACATGGTTTCCGTCGTCCAAGTATGGCAACTTCAATCAGATAGTCTTTGATGTCAGCACCTTTAATGGGCAGACCAAGAGTAAGGCGAAGTTCGCTTTCAAGATATACAAGGTAGTTCGAGACACCTTAGATGAGCTGGAGCAGAAAGGCTCTGTGGACATCAACGTGAGCAATGGGCGCGGTGGAGTTCAAGCCGAGCAGATATTGCGCCACGATCAACAGCCACAACTACAGCCTCAAGACGAAGGTCAAGGCGTAGCACAAGCCCCACCGTCGCCTAAGCAGTATACGCCAGACGACATTCCTTTTTAAGAAATTAGTGTTTAATGGGGGTTTTCGTTCTTTTTCGGATGAATTGCGACGGAAGCCCCTGTTATTTCTCAAAATAAATATAAGTTATTTATTGAATGTTATAATGTGATGACGATAAGATAAATACATGGCAATTCCGCCAAACTTTACGGAGATTAAAATAATGAACGAACAGCAAGAAAAGATATGCCCTATCTGCTACGGCGATGGGTATGTAATCGAAACGCATGACGCTGACAGCACTCATCGTGAGTGTTGCCCTTGTTCTGCCGGCACTATGACTCACATGGTCGATAGCGGTCATGCAGAGAAGATGAACGGCGAACAGGTGGGCGAGATGTTAGCAACCATAGGGTGTGAGCAAGCTCTCAAATACACGCCAGAAGAGGCGAAGACAGAACTTAGGGAGGAGCTTAGAATGTGCTTCTTGTTACAACCTTATGGGTTTACGGCAGATGATCTCCGCGATCGCTTGCTTAGTAATTGCCCAGCTGTCCTCGATGTGATAAGCCCAAACTCAATAGGTGCTGTTTTCCGCGAGGCGAGCAAGAAGGGTCTTATCGTTGAGACAGGCGATAGAATAAAGAGCCACCACCCATCAACGCATGGGCGTAAACAAACAGTCTGGAGGCGAAAGTGAAACTAACTAAGTCGCAGCAACGGCTGCTGAGGGCTATCGAGGGCTTCCATACTATCGGTCAGACACCTAGCCAACTTGAACTATCGAAGGTTCTAGGGGTTTCTCAGCCAGCCATATTTTCTTGCTTGAAGAAGTTGGAACGCAAAGGGGCTATTCGTAGGAATGGCTCTAAGCACCGCACAATTAAAATCTTAATCCAGTCGGAGGACTAAAAAATGGAACTACTCGAATACATCGCCGATGTCGGCACAGCAATTTTTATAGGGGTCGCCTCATGGGTCGGCATCTTTTTGATGACAGCTTTTACCTTGCAATGGGTCAAGGACACTTTGGTTGAGCGCAAGCGCGTAAAGGAAGCAGCCAAGCAAGACGCATGGAGGATAGACTAATGAGCAAATCCTTATATGAAATGACACGCGAATTTGAGGAGCTAAAGAGCTTCATCGAGGACGGCACGATTCCAGCGGAAGATGCGGCTGACACAATCGAAGCAATGGAAATGACTATAAAGATGAAGGCTCATAATGTAACGGCGTTCATCTTGAACCAAGAGTCTGAGATAGAGCAACTAAAGGAGGCGGAGAAGCGTATAGCTAAACGCCGCAAATCTTTAGAGAACGCTAAGGAGCGGCTGAAGGAATACCTGTTAGCAAACATGATGGATAACAGAATCTTTGAGATTGAGTGTCCGGAGTGGAAGGTAAAGGTAGGCAAGTGTCCACCGTCTGTAGAACTAATCGAGGGCGCGGAAGATCTTTTAGATGATAAGTATCTGCGCGTAAAGACAACGGTAGCCCCAGACAAGAAAGCCATAAAGAAGGCGTTACAGGAAGGCGAGGAAATCGCTGGTGCTGCGCTTATCAGTAAGACAAAGTTGAGGTTTCTCTAATGGTTAATTCTGATTTTAATCTAGGGCACGCCATCTTCGTGGATCGTGAGAAGGCTGGAATCCTCCGTAGTGATTTTGCCAAGATGGTATACATGAACCCAGACACTATGAAGCGCATAGAATTGGGAACTCGAAAGGTTCGTCCTTATGAGCTGTACGAGATTGCGAAGCGTTTGGGAAAGACGATGGAGTATTACTTGGGTAAACCACAGTTGGTGGATAAATCAGCTACAATCGACGAGATGTTCGAGGGAACACTTGAAGCGTTAAATAACTTGGGGGTAAGAAAATGACACCAAAGCTAACTCAATTACTTGAAGATGCCATCCGTAGATACGAAACTGCGGAGGTATACTTCGAGCAAGCCTACCTACAGTATCGCCTAGCGCGCAAACACTTGGATGAGCAAGAGATGCTGGTTAATGAGACTCGCAAGAAGATTGATGAGGAAGCGCGACAAGCAGAGGAGCAGTTAAATGACTGAAGCCTACATCGGAATAGATACAGGCATCAACGGTGCTGCTGTTGCGCTTGACGCATATGGGGAGATACTGGGCATGATAGCCTTGCCTCATATTAAAGAAGTGCCTTGCTATCGGTTAGATAAGAGGCGATCAGTTCTCGATGTGCTGGCTTTAGATAAGTGGTTTCAATGTTTCACAGACATAGAACGTATAGCTGTCGAAGAATCTCCAGCTTATAATCAAGGTGTAACTTCGGCTTATACTAGCGGCTATAATTCTGGGATGCTCCAGTCGTTATGCGTTCAATGGATGGGCGAGCCATCGAGTAGTAAGCTGGTTGATGTATTCAGTAGACCGTTCGATACTGTTGCCCCAAAGACTTGGCAGAGATTTCTGTTTGCTGACCTCATTAAAGAAAGCGGAGAGAAGTGGAGCAAGCAGCGTTCAATACGTTTAGCGCAAATGC
>Ga0208299_1001760_pt1 | contig 15523 bp, 20 predicted proteins | sample 15_taG_FD_184089 | JGI IMG/M metagenome (GOLD analysis project Ga0208299, IMG submission 184089) | Marine viral communities from the Subarctic Pacific Ocean - 15_ETSP_OMZ_AT15312 metaG (SPAdes) (version 2) | ecosystem: Environmental > Aquatic > Marine > Oceanic | place: Pacific Ocean | collected...
AACATACATTCTTTCCTTCTTGTAATCTTTGATTGATTAACCAAAGATGACCTTGATGTAGAGGTTGCCATCTTCCTATAAACATTGAATATTGTTTCATTATATTAAATTCTTTTTGTTTTTATACAAATGATTAAAATTATTTGTAAAGAAAGGTAAATTTTGCATTTCTTCTAATACACTCAAAAACTCCTTGTGGTCTTTATGGTTTGGATTTGTAACATTCTTTTCATTATATTCTTCTTCACTATAAGTTCCCCAATTTGTTATTGCATTATAAAATACATCAAACTTAGATTTACTTCCTTTCATATAATTAGTAATAAGATAATAAAAATCTTTCATTTCTCTAAAATTACTATCTTGTACTACAAACGAGAAACTAAATCTATTGATTGTTGTTATTTTAGTAATAAATTTTAAATTATCTAAAAGAGTTTCCCATTTTCCTCCAATTCTAGTTTTATTTTCATAAGTATCTTTACTAGCAGCATCTATTGATACTTCACAACTCTTTACATAAGGGTGTATGGCTTTTACTCTTTCCCACATTTTTTCATTCCATAAACTACCATTTGTATGTATATGTATCAGTTCTAAATTGTTCCATTTTTTTGAATCCAAAGTTTCCATAAATTCTCTGAATGATTTTGAATAAAATGGGTCTGCAGTTCCTGTTAAATATAATCTTTTTATTTCTGATGAAAGTTCGTTGGTTATTTCATCTAACTTTATCTCAACTTGCTTTCTATCTGTTCCATAGTAATTTATTAATTCATTTCTACAAGATGGACATTGAAAATTACAACTTCTATCAAAACAAAAATTTACTGTTTCTATATTTGTTTTTCTTTTAAGAAGTTCAATATTTTCATCATTTTTTTTAATAAACTTTGATGATATTTTATTATTTTTTAATTGTGATAAATTTGGACATTGTATTTCATTACAAAACTTATAAGAACCATCTATGATTGATTCTCTAATTTCTTTTGATTTATCACTATTAAAACTTGATTTTATTGACTTACCATCCCATACATCTTCAGGTAACCATGAAGGACAACATAGATATTGTCTATCATCGAACACCTCTGCATAATGAAAAGGAGTGGTACAGATATAATCTGATTTTTTTGTCACTACAAATTATTTAAATGAGTAAGATGATTTATAATCTTTGAAAATGATTTTTCGGGTGAATGTTTTGTTGTATCAACATCGATGAAGTTATCTTGAGGTGCTTCATAATTCTTACTATGAAAGTGGTCTCTTTCACGAGGGTCTGAACAATGTACATAAAATTCTTGGAAGTTTTCTAAACCTATTCTTTCTTTGAATTCTTCTCGTAACCATCTTGGAGGTGCAACTAAAGAAACAACTACATCACAACCATTCTTATGAAGAAATTCTGTAATCATCTGAGCATTTCTTATATTGATTTCTCTGCCTTTTGGAGTGTAATCTTTATTAACAGTTAGTTCTCTTAAATCATCTCCATCTAAATGGAATACATCTTTTCTCCAATTACGTTTTTCTGTTTTTAAAAACTCATGTAATTTAGAACCTAATACAGTCTTTCCAGCTCCTGGTTGACCTGTAAACCAATATACCATAACTTTTATTTAATCTTTTATTTACTTGAATACGCTTGTGTACCAAAGAATGCTGCAACTATTGCCGCAACTGAAACAAAATATGTTGCTGCCATATCACCAAGTATTGTTGATGCTTGTTCAACACCACTTACTGAAGCGATTACAACTGCGAATGGATATAATAACATACCGATTAAGGCAAACCATGCCATTCTACGTTGTGCATCTCTCATAGCATCTTTATCTTCAAGTTCTTTTCTCTTGAATTCAAGATACATATCGTGTTCTTCTTTAGATACTTTACCATCACCATTGGTATCCGCTGGATGACTAGTATTTGCTTTATCTAATTTTTGTTCAATCATTATTACTCCTCCTTAAATGTGAGTTGTAACCTTTATTAATTATATATATTAAAATTTATGAAATATCTTTAGATTCAATTAAAGTATATGTGAAAGAATTTCCCCAAATACCACTTGCTTTTCTACACACATCCATAAATTCATTAAAATCTGATTCTTTTGAGAATACTTGACAACCAGCAGACCATTTATCAATCTGAGTTGAACCATTCACAAACTTACCTGCCTTATGAATATTGATTCCAAATATACCTTCATGTACATTTTCCTCAATCATATCATATTGACCATCTTTATTATTATCTCTGTACACTTTAACAGGTGATTTCTGTCTTAGTGCTTCATACTTACCTTGGTGTAATCCAAGTTGATGAGAACCTCTATATTGACCTGGTTTTAAGATTGCAACACCATCTTTGTTTAATAGATTCTTTTCCCAATGTGAACCAGGGTCTGTTGTTGCTTTGTACTCATTATAAATCCAATTACCATTTAAATCTTTATAAGATAGTGTAAGTGTATCATCGAATTTATTTGTTACCTCACCATGAGTATCTGAGTTTCTAATACCAACGATGTTTACATCATATCCCTTATCACTCGTAAAGTACTTATATCCTTTAGATTTTAATACTTCCTCGATTTGTTCTCTTTTATATGCCATTTGATTATCCTTATTTAAGTTTTTTTCCAATGTAATCCATATCTATACGAATTCCATATCCTGCTCCTTGGAAATCGTTGAATGGTTTGTATTTAATTTTTGTTTTCTTTTCAGCCCAATTAGCTAATTGTTTAGTGATATCATCTTTTGATATATTACCCAATTGGTCTATTTTATCTAAATCAACTGATTTTCTTGGAATAAATTGTATTACATTATGTTCTTTAGCGTGTACTAAAAAATCAGGAAATACTGATGGTAACTCAGCCTTCTTATCTTTAGATTGTAGTAATATCTTTCCTTCTGTAAGTATGTTTTTAAGTCTTATCATAATTATTTTACCCTAAATGGTATATCGTGTGATTTCCAAAAATTATTTAACGTACTTTTCAAATCATTTATAGTTGATTTTAATCTTTCTTTTTTCTGTCTTGTTGTTGTATCCATCATGTTTCGTGGAATCATACCTTTAAGGTAATTGTTTACAGGAAATATACCAATTTCATCTAGTGTAATTGATTCTTTCTTTAACCTACTCTTTTCTTTTCTACCACGATTTTTAGATGCAGATTCGAAACCTACTATCTTCCCACCTTTGTGTGAAGCATCTTTACCATCACCATTACCATAAGTACCCTTTTGTCTATTGTACTTATTTAGTTCCGCTCTGTATTTCTTTGATTTCTTTGATGATTGAAATTTCTTGTACTCATCTTTGTAATCTCTTTTAGCAGTTTCATCAATATCTCTATCGATTGCATCAGTTGATGGATATGTTCCATCTAACTTAGCTTCTTCATCTTCTATAAATGATAAATCTAATCTTTGACCATACTCAACAATACTTAATTCTTTAAGAGGTCTCATTCCACCTGCTTTTCTAACTACGTTAAGTTTTCTGATGATATCTTTTTGTTTGGATGAACCAGGTATTGCTCTTAGGGCTTTGTTAAGTAATGATAAGTGTTCTATTTTATCGAATCCTTCGTTGGTACTTTTCCAATCTTTGTAGTTCTTATCGGATTTTTTTTTTCCGCTCTCCGCTACTTTTAATTTAGCCTTCACATGAAGTTGTTTGTTGGAAAGATGATTTGTTTCTTGGTCTTCATCATCTTCTTCTACATCAGGTTGACCATGATTCTTTTTTTTAAAGTTAGTACCACCACTATAATCTCTATTCTTACCTCTTAGTGCAGTATGGTAATCTGATGTTCTACCTTGCATCCAATTTGAAATACCACTATTTTCACTTACACCCTCATAAATAGATTTAAGATACTTAATGAAATCTTTATCATTACTCATCTTCTTAAAGTCTTTATCCTTAAATACGTTCTTTACGAAATCTCTAACATCTTTAGAATCTTGTCTGATTTGGTCTATTGTAGAGAACATACCTTCATATACTTTTTTCTTGTTTTGAAGGTTTTTAAATAATATATTTTGTTTATCATCAATTGTTTTATACTTCTTTGGATTTTCATTAAAATCCTCAAGAGCATAATTTAACATCTTTATCCATGCAGTATCACTATGTTTTTTACGAAAATCAGATAACATCTTAAAAAACTTATTCTTATTTTTGTTAGCTTTTTTGTAAAAATACCAAACATTTACTCCAACTTCGTTTATTGATTCTCTCATATTACCAGTATAATTCATTGACCAATTATCGAATCCATCTAATGCTCTAGCAATCTGTCTTTCTTCTTGTGAACCATAAGGATTGTATTTCAACTTCTTTTTCAAAATATCTAATTCTTTTTGACCGAAGTTTTCGTATCCACCTTTTTGTTTCCACTTTTTCATTAACTTTTTCTTAGTGGTTGATATGATACGATTAACGTTCATAACATGGTAAGCTCCTTCGTTTACTGATTCTTTTTTTAGACCAGTAAGTTTTTCAAACTTTTTCTTATCAATTTTACCCGATAATAAAGCTAAAACGTGCTTGGTAATATCTTTACCTGTTGCTTTGTTTACAACCTGCATTTCATCCATTGGCATATCTTGATTGTAGTCTACGTTATCGTATCCATCAAAATCTCTTAACCCACCTTTTTTTGGGGATTCAATATCATCACCACCTAGATGGTCTTTACCCATCTTACCGGCATACTCTTTAAGTTTATTTAGGATTTCTTTTTTTAATCTTGACATATGGTATTTCCTTTACCTATATAAATATAAAGAAATTAAGATTAACTAATTCTTTACAGAACCTCGTGTACCACTACTTCTACTAATCACAGGTGGATTAGAACTTCTTGATGAACCTCTATTAATCGAAGATGGTGAAGAACTTCTTGATGGAGGTGTGTAAGTTCTACTTGGTCTAGTATTATTATTTCTGTTAAAGTTATTTCTATTGTTCTCTGGTCTATTATAATTTCTAACAGGTTTACTGTTGTTATTATTATTTCTTATTATAATTTTATTAGGAACGTTTTTAGGATTTTCGTAAACTCTAACATTATTATTATTTCCTTTTAGTTTAAGTATCGCTCTATCGATAACTACATCCTTATCAACAATAACTCTAGGTTTGTTTCTGTTAACGATAATTCTATTCTCTATATTAGTTCTATTACTATTAGTAATTACGTTGTTAGAACCTCTCCTACCAACTACATAAGCAGTATTCGTTCTATTTCTGTTTTCCCAAGCATAATCGTTCATTCTCTGTCTGTATCCCCAATTGTTCCAAGGTGAACCATATCTGTTCCAACCATATCTATATCCATAGTATCCAAACGAACTACCATATCCATAAAATCCAAATCTATCCCAATGATTAAATCCATAATTGAAAGGATAGTTAGATGCCCAATTCCACCAGTATTGATTTGAGTTCCAATAAAAATCAAATGGAGAAGCAAATGCACTTCTGTACATTCTATTATTAAAGTAGAAATCATAATTCCATCTTAAATCTTGGTTCATTGCATATTGAGCAAAATTCCATCGGAATTTATCATCTTTTCTGAACTTTCTTGCAAGTTCAAATTCGTTATCTACTACATCAAATTGGATTTCTGTTCCATCAGGTGCATAGATTGGGTCGTGATTGATTGTTGATAGTTGGTATGTTGTACCACAAGATGTAAGTAACAACACCCACAATATGTATATTAGGTGTCTCATAATTATAAATATAGATTTATTTAGTATATAGTTCAATAATCATACCGAACTTTTTTATTTTCTGAATTATTTATTATATAGCTTTAGAATTTCGTTGTAAACATATGGTGTTCTATTTACTATGTTTTCTCTTAATATATTTTTATTCCATTCCAATATATCCTTCATTTTAGAAAACCATTCTAGTTTATTTTCAATTAAATCGATATCTTTCAATACTTTAATTATAGCATCCATTCTATCACACCCATCTAGTGAATCATATGATTCATCAAAAAAGTCTTCAAATGTTTTATAACCAAGTTTTTTCAATTCAACTAAACTGTTTTTATTACCCATTATAATAAATGGTTGAGATGATGCAATTACTTTAAATGTTTTTTCACTTAAAAAAAGTGTTGGATAATCATCATAAAAATAAGTTTCACTAACAACCTGAACCCATGAATCCAATGCAACTTCAGGATGGAATCTAGTTACATAGTAATCTGGATTATGTTCTTCATTTGATTTGTTATATATTCTAGAAGGTAATGTTTGTTTAACTTCATTTAAAAAGTCTTCATTAAATATATACTTACAGAAATTATGATTTTCATTTCCACCAAAATCATTTCCCTCTGTTCCAAAATTCTCCATACTAACCATTCCTTTACTTAACAAGTTATTAAAGTGAAGTAATTTATAGAAATTAACTCTATGTGTTCTTGGTTTTTTATTTAAACATGAAAATAGCTTTATATATTTTTCATTTACTTTTTTATATTCAAGTTGTTCAGAAAACGTAGGAGGATATATAGAATTTGCATCTGGCAACTCTGTTGAAAATAGATATACATCTGTTTCAAAGTTTATAAAAGGAAATACATTCAACTTGATAGAATTCTCTTCAGTATTTTCTAACCAATCATCATACTGAGATTTTACTAAAAGGTTTCCAGTTATATAAATTATTCTATTAGGAGATATGTTATATTCAATACATTCTTTATGTAAATACTCAAATATAAAATCAGTATGAAATCCTTCAAGTGAATTATCAAATAAAAGAAATGCATTATTATTCTGTAAATCTTTTACATATTCTTCTCTTAATAGAGAAAATGCACTTGGATAGTTTTTGTATCCTGATAACTCTCCTCCAAAAAAATTATGAGGGTCATTATGTGTACCAACTGCAATTATATATTTCTCAGGTCTTTCTGTTATATCAAATAAATATTCTTCAATGATTGTACCTTTGTATTTCTTGTTTATGTGATTTATTGAATTTATTAAATTTAAAAAAGGTGCTTTAGTGAATCTAGGACAACCCACACGATTCATATTATCACCACTAATTAAATTTCTATTATCATCAATATCATCAAATGAAAAAATCATATTTTAATGTTTTATGTGTTGAACTCTCCAACGGACATCCTTACCTCTTAACATTTTCTTAGTGGCATCTACGTTCTTTTTGGAGTCATCAGCAAAATATATATCATCATAACCTTCATTATCAATCTTATCTTCAATCCAATCAGCTTTATCTTTTGGATTATTAGATGCTAATGCAGTTACATATATTTTACTCATATTGATACCGATATCTTTTAAGTATTGTCTTATCGGTTTATGTGCAGCTCTGGCAGTTAGGATGTGAACTCCATCACCACCACTACTTTGTACTACTCTTCGAAGTACTTTAGTTATTTTTTTAATTTCGTTTGGGTCTTGTACTTTTTGGAAATCTGAGAAATCAAATTCATCACCAGGTTTCTCATTGTAAACTGCATACTGACCTGGTGTAAGTTTTCTTTTCTTATCACCATTAGTAATGTAGATAAATGATGTAGTTTTTACAAGTGTATCATCAAAATCGAACACGCGGAGTTTCTTTGATTCAACAAATAAACTTCTTGCTATCATATCTTTTAATTTAATCATTAATTAATGTAGTGAGTTAACTCATAAGAACCACTTGGCATTCCAAATACAGAGATTTGTAATGATTTTCTTTGTGGTTTACCTTTTTTAAGTAATCCTACTGTAAATGAATTCGTTTTACCCTTAGAAGGTCTTGAACGAGAATACTTACCACCAAAAGCAATTTGAGATTGCCAATCATCTTCATCGATTGTGAATCCTCTTTTTTCAGTAGCTTTTCTAGCGAATTCTACTGCATCTGTAAAGGATTTAAAGTATGTATCGTTTGCTTCATCAATCTTTGTATTGATTTTAGCATCTTCTAATATTGATTTTAGTGTTATCATAATGTTCTCCTATTAGTATATAAATATTAACTACAATCTTTTTAAGTATTTGTTAAACAAGTTAGAAGCATGTCTCTCACTCTCGGCTTTTATATTCATAACCCATTGAGGAATTATAAGTTTGATTGAGTGTACACCATAGTTTCTCATTAACCAATCTTCTTTTTGACCATCTACGTTAATCTCATAACCAACGTACTTATGATTCTCCACCTCATTGAAGTGTTCAACATTGTGGTCCCAATAAGAATATACTGCCATATAAGGTCCTTCTATATCATCATAACTATTATAACTACCAATTCTATCACACGCATGACTTAGGATAGCCTTCTTTGTGATATGACCACCATTCTCACTCCACTCTTCTCTTAAATATTCTCTTACTGTTTTCATAATTTATATAGTTTGAATTTTTACTGATTTAATAGTTGAAGTACCATTGAACTCACCTTTTGGTTTGTATGAGATGTTGATAACATCACCTTCATTTATTTTAGGAGTAATGGTAGAAGGAGTTTTGATAGCCACATTTGGAGTTGGTCCATTATCAAACATTGAATTACCTCTAGCTGAGATAGTTTCACCTTCAGTTTGTAAGAACCAATCATTCACCTTCATTGATACATAATTAACATATCCTTTAACCTCAGTAACAACTACACTTGGTGAAAAGAAAGATGTATCAACACCATTTAAGATTCCTCTTACCAATAGTGATTTTGCACTATTACTATAATCAACTACCCTACCAGAATTATACTGATTTGGATATCTATCAGAACCATTTAAGAATCCTTCAACTTCTTTCACACTTACTACTTCAAACTTACCAGTCATATTTTTATATTTTTAAGGTTTATATTTTAAATTCCACACTCCATTCGATATTGAAAATCATGATGCTCATGTTCTGAATAAAGATTTAGGTTTAGATAATCACCTAAAGAAGAATCAATATATGAGAAGTTGTTCCTCTCAGTTTCATCCCACCCAACGATGAAATTAAACTCATCTTTGGTAACATACTCTTTAGTATTTACCAACATTTCGAAGAGGTTATAATCCTCAACTGCTTCTCTTAAATCAAAATTTCTTAAATCGCTCATATCTTATCGGTTTAAAGGTTTTTGGGGGTGATGTAGCTCTCTCAACTCTCTCAAAACTACATAGTAAATATACGAAAAATAAACGAGAAATCCTAGCAAAAAGTGAATTATTTTACTAGTTTATAATAGATATAAATAAGGGTATTTTAGCTAGCAGATAAGTGATTTGATAGATATCCTGCTATTCTATTAGCTTTGATTTGGTAATGTTCCCACTCATCTTTTGTAAGTTTCTTTTTCTTACTAACATAATCAAGTCCTATGTTTCCAATGTACTTATCATCTAAAGTAAACAAAGGTACTATAAATGCTGATTTTGTACCAACTGATTCAGCTGCTCCTTTTAATCCGAAGGTTGCAACTTTAGGGTCTGCAAAGTTTGGTATGAAGATATTTTTTCCATGCATGGCATATTCAAACATTTTAGGATAAAGTGAACAAGGTATATTGTTAAAGGTGTGAGATACTGAAGATATACCAACTTTGGTTACTTCATAAAATACTGAGAATTTTTGTATTGATTTGCCTGTGGGGTAGAAGTTACCACCATTGTGGAATTGAGATATCCATACTCTATCTCCTTTAAACTCTTCTCTAATTTCTTCAAGTTCGTTTGAAATTAAGGAAACACTTGAGATGTTTTCTTTTACAACATCTCGTTGTTTTAATTTTTGTTTTTGTAAGTGTTTGCTGATAAATAAATATGCAATCGGGCCCACTACACCTGTTATAAAAGCTCCTATTAATTCCATTAGATGATTATGATTAGTTAGTATTTGTTCCATTACTACTTAGATACCTTACCTAAATTTTTTCTGTAATCAGTAACCGTTTTTGTAATTTCTTGGGGTTTAAATGCTGTTGCATAAGGATTAGAATAAACTTTACCTAATTCAACTTTACTTTCAGATATTAAATCTTTTAATTTAATCATTATTCTCCCTTGTATTCAGCATTTTTATACATACCACTAACTTTCATATCAAGTTCTTTTGCAAGAGCAATTTTCTCTTTACCCAATTTCTTTAATAATTTAATAAATGGTTCTTTTTTATCTGTATGTTTATTTTTTTTGTAAAAATCCAAAGCTTTTGCGATATTTTCAATATTTTTTTGTTGAAGTTTAGAAATAGCATTTATACTTCTCTCTCTGAGTACATTTCTAACTGCTTCTTTAAATTCTGATAATTTCATACTATTCTCGTTTCTTTTTTTCTTACCAGCACAATGTGCTTTTTGGGAAAATCCCTTTGGATTGGAACAATTGATATTCTTTTTATATTTTGTACTCCACGCCATACTCTATATAAGTATAAAAATATCTTTAAATAGATATTTAAATCTTGTGTCTAATGTGTCTAAACATAGCATCACCTATCTCTTCTCCTAACTTTGAATCTGATGGATAATGTGCTCTTCCTATATTTCTACTATATGATATTCTTTTACCTGCTTCTAAAAACGCATCTGTATTGATTGGCAATTTAGTTTGTAGTACCTTCCCTACCAAAATACCTTGTGCTGAATGTCCTGATGGGTATGAAGGTGTTTTCATTGATTCTAATACTTTTTCACCTAATTTCAAATTGTAATGAGAAGCTAATTGGAATGGTCTTGGTCTGTTATGTATGTATTTTAAATCTAGTATAATACCAGCTGCTGATTTTATTAAATCACTTACTAATTCTTTTGGATATTCTACGTTATTTTCTTCACAAACTTTTTCAAATACTTTTTCAATATCATCGTTTTCTTCAACATATTTATCATCTTCTGGTAAATCTTTTAAATATTGTAGTTCATTATAAACTATCATGGAAGTATTTTTTGGAGGATTTTTTACTTTGTATTTAGAATAATTGAAATCTTTAAACAAACCATCTTTGATTCCTTCAATTTTCTTAGCGTGTCTATCTTTTACACCATCTTTGGTATAGACGGTGTTTTTGATATTGCTGATATTTTCTTCTGTGAATATAAACATACTACTATAAATATACTATAACAAAAAACCCCACAATTTGTGGGGGAAAGATTTCTAATCTCTTTGAATTACGATTAGGGCTATAACTGCCATTTTAATATAAATATCAATATATTTGTATAAAGGTACTTTTTATAACACCATTGGAATTGATTAATTCTAATTTCAATAAATCAGTAGGAAGTGATTTGGTATAAATCTTTCTTGTATTCAATTCAAGTGTAGGTAAAAATGATTCTTTTGTAATAACAGAACCATCTTTTGATATCACTAAATGATGTTCTTCTTCTGATATTATTTCAAAAGAAAATTCTTGTCCATCTGTTACTGATGATTCGGATTCTTCAAATATCATTTCGTATTGTGGTAGTGGTTCTACAATCATCAACTCTTCTGGTTGACAAGATAATATAATGAACAATATTAATACTATATACTTTCTCATTTTATTTTATGGTCTATTCCACCCCCATTTTGTTTTACTAATTCTGATTTTGTAACTGATAGTAATCCTAATATAGATTCAAACGTTTGTTGTGGTGAAAAGTAAATCTTATATTGTACACCACCATTTAGATTTTGAGAACCATCAGTAGATATAGAACCTAACTTTATGTAGTTTGTTCTTTCAGCTGAGAATGACTGTAAGTTAGAAGTAGTTTCTATTCTATCAAACTCCACTTTAGTGTTATCATATGCTATTCTAAATTCAGAACCTACAATGTTATGATTGTTTTGTGGTACATCTAATGTTACCACAAATTTATCTTCTTCCCTACCGATATCTAATAATATCTCCAATTCATTTGATTTTTGAGAAGATGAATTTCTAATTGACATTGATTGAGTACCAGGTGAACTTGTTGATTGTGGTGCTGAATGTGAAAGGTTTACATCACCTATAAACGAAACTTTATATTCTAAAGTTTGTATTGTATCTATAATACTAAACGTAAAATTTGTTGATGGAGATTTATTTGTTTGTGTTTTCCAATTAGAGGTTGTAGTATTATCGTATTCTGATTTAGGAACTATTCTCATTATCTCATTTAGATAACCATTGAAAGGAGTATCACCACCATTTAAGAAAGCCAATCCTATTTGACTATCTTGAAAATCAAATTCACCATCTTGATTAACATCTGAGTTTTGTAATTGAACCCCACTCAAATCTCCTTTATATCCACCAAATATTCCACCACCTGCTAATTCATTAAATCCTGCAACTACATCTGCAACTGTAATGTAATCATCCATAAATTCTTCAGCTGTCCACCCTTCTATATTATCAGATGGATTATTAACAACTATTCTATGTCCTTTATAAATTTCATTATCTTCAAATGAGAACTCTGCTTTCATTCCATAGAATCCATTTGCATCTCTGATATAAGATGAGAAAGTTGAGTTAGTGAAATCAAATTCAGTATCAGTATAAATCCAATATTCGTTCCAATGAGTTGAAGATGAATTATTACCTGATTTTGGTGTTACTACACCATCCCATAAATCAAATAGTTTTAATGATTTTAAATCATCCCAATTTGGTTGTTGGTTAGTAAACTCTCTACTATCTATACCAACTCTATATCTTTTGTTTGTAGAATCATAATCATAAACCACACACCATTCCACATTCCCACCAGCTGTTGTTGCTTTCTTACCATCACTCATCTTAACTAAGTTTAGATAATCAGTTATATCTTTACTTCCATCATCATCTAAATAATATTTTGAATTCATTGTAGAAGTATTGTAATATGTTGAACCATCTTGTTCATTTGATGCATCATAATACACACCAAATCTATATTGTTCTGGTGATAATTGAGAATGGAATTCTAAATCTAAATCAACTTCAGGTTCTGTTGTAGTAGTTCCACCACTTGGGTCTACATTTGTCCAAGTTCCAAATGGATGATTATTACTGATTCGATTGTAAATAGGAGATGAAGAATTTGATGGTATTGAATAATCAAAATAATAATAATCCCCACCACCATATTCTTGGTATCTAAATTCAAATTCATACCATTTAGTATTATCTAAATTTGCAGTACCATATCGATAAGAACAACAACCCCATTGATATGTAATTGTTTGCCAAGTAGTAGTTCCTACCTCTCTATATCTAGTTTCTGATGAATCATCTGCAAAAGTTCTGAAATTATAAGTTCCATTTTTATTTGGTTTGAACCAACCCGAATAAACTATTGCAAAATATGAACCACCCCATCTCGGTGGATGTCCTCCATTTAAACCACCTGAACTAAATGGTGATGCTTCACCAACATGAGTTAGTGTTGTACCTGGTTGGTTTGTATCAACCATTGCATCAAACTCAGCAGTTGAACCTGCTCCACCACTATATGATACACCATTATAAGTTGATGATGAACCATTACCAGAGTGAGTTTTGTAGGATTTATAATTTATTTTTCCTTCACCACTTGGAGTATAACCAGCACCGGTCTGACCAAATATAAAAGTTGGTAACAGTAATAATATGAAGAGAAGTTTCTTCATTAAAAATTACTTTTTGGTTTATCTAATCTGAAATATATTGTTCCTCCAACATAAGGTCTTAATTTTCCAAGATTATTTTCTAAATCTATTAAATCGTTTCTAAATCCAACATCTATACTAAACATTTTATCATTTTTGAATTTATGTAAAACTTGTACATTTGCTCCACTAAAGTAATTTTCCATATCCCATTGATATGCAAATCCAGCATACCACTTTGATTCTGGTAATTCATATTTTGGTACGATTACTTCATATGGTTTATCTATATAAACCTTTTTGATTTTAGTTTTAATTTTTTCTACAATTACTTCTTTGATTATAGTATCTCTTTTTATTTTTGTAATATACTTTGGTACAAAAACTTTCTTCTCTACTAGTTTTTCAACATAGATACTATCAATTACAGTCTGAAGTACCTCGATTTCTTTAATCTTTTCTACTTCTTGTATTGTTGGGTTTAAATACATCCATGCTGATAATCCTATTAATACTCCGATTACTGCTAATTTCCAATCTATTTTTTTCATATTTTTATCTCCTTAAAAGGGTAACTTTGCTCCTATCATAAACGAATTCATAATTGGAACAAACTCATTACTACTATAAATTATCGTCCATCCTGCATTGAACGAAAAACTTTTTGTTAATTGTATTGTGAAGGAATTTGCAAGTATTCCTATAAAATCTTTTGATGTTGATGAAAATGCATCAAACCCCTCAACCTTTTCTGTATAAGATAATGGGTTTTGTGCACCAATCAATGCTGGTGTGTACATTATTCTATCATTTATTTTTACCATATTTGTGTAAAGAACATTATATCCCATAGTACCCATTTTTGGCATTGTATTTCCAAGTGCATCTTTACCAAACATAAACGAATAACTAACACCCAATCCAACAGTTCCATACTTACCCATAGGTTTCATTCTACTGAGAGATAATGTAGTTGAATTCATTTGATAATTTCTCATATAAGATAGATTTGCTGCATCTACCCAAGTTACTTGATAATTTTCATTCAAACTTACTTTACTTCTACCTAGTGATAATCCAACTTGTTTTAAGTTATCATATATTTGTAAGTTTGCTGTATTTGTTATATCACCATAGATTGATGCTTGTGATGCTCCAATTGCAAGTACTTGGTTGTATTCTCTTGTTAAAGCTTGCATTGACATTATATCTGCCTTCAATACTATTGGCATAAATTTCTTTTTCTTTTCTTCTTCCTCTTCTTCATCTTCTTCCTCATCTTTTTCTTCTTCCTCTTCTTCCTCTTCTTCCTCATCTTCCTCATCCTCTTCATCTTCTTCCTCCTCTTCTTCTTTTTCTTCCTCTTCCTCTTCTTCATCTTTTTCTTCTTCCTCTTCCTTTTCTTCTTCCTCAGATTCTTCTTCTTTATCTTCTTCACTATCTTCATCCGATTCATCAGAATCATCATCGGAATCATCATCACCATCAGAATCATCATCAGAGTCATCATCTCCATCACCATCACCATCGCCATCAGAGTCATCATCACTATCGCCATCAGAATCAGAATCATCATCTCCACCATCTCCATCACCATCTCCATCACCATCACCATCTCCATCGCCAGAACCATCACCATCTCCATCTCCATCACCACCATCAGAACCATCTCCATCTCCATCAGAACCACCATCACCATCACCATCACCAGAGCCACCATCTCCATCTCCTCCATCGGAATCACCTCCACCATCAGAATCTCCTCCTCCACCATCGGAATCACCACCACCTCCATCAGAACCATCAGAACCTCCACCACCATCAGAGCCATCAGAGCCACCTCCTCCGTCTCCTCCACCACCAGAGTCTCCACTTCCACCACCACTATCTCCACTA
>Ga0208299_1001761_pt1 | contig 15517 bp, 15 predicted proteins | sample 15_taG_FD_184089 | JGI IMG/M metagenome (GOLD analysis project Ga0208299, IMG submission 184089) | Marine viral communities from the Subarctic Pacific Ocean - 15_ETSP_OMZ_AT15312 metaG (SPAdes) (version 2) | ecosystem: Environmental > Aquatic > Marine > Oceanic | place: Pacific Ocean | collected...
CCAGCCTCACGTTAACGCTACAGAGTGAGACACAAGTTCCCAAGTAAATATAACATTTATTGTTCTTTATCACAAAAGGGTGACACACAAAGGGGCAGCCAAAAGCTCTCGTATTAGTTTTCCTTTTGATCTCATAAAGCTGCCTAAATAACCAGTGGCGGGGAACATAAGCATAACAAGAGGCTAACCTCAAGGAGAACTACAGGAAGCCACTAGGAACCCGCCAGTGTTGTGCGTAGCCATTTGTTACATCTGAGGGGCATACCCTCTAGTTGAATACTTTTGGTGCAATAATGTGAGACCTCTACGTACCTAAAGTTAACGTGAAGTTCCCCCCGGTGGGCCACTAATAGAGTGTCGCTGCGCGAAAGGAGAACAAGTGGCTCACCTGTTTGTGTGTGTTTGTGTTTGCATCTGTCAGACATCGTCAAGATATCTGGCGGGTCTCCACTCGCAGCAGAGCTACTCGTTCTCCTCACTCGTCCACTTCGCTATCACTCGCCTTCAGCTCGCTTCACTCCGTTCCCGTTCACTCCTCACTCCTCGCTTCGCTCGTCCGTTCGTTCACTCACCGCTCGTCACTCGTCGACAGCAAAGCTGTCTCCTCCACGCTCCCTCCTCACTCACTCACACTCGGCCTTCGGCCTCGCTTCGTTCGTCGTCCGCTGGCTGTTCCTCCTCTCCTTCGCTGATGCTCAGTCGGTCGTCACTCTCGTCGACAGCAGAGCTGTCTCCTCACACGCTTCCTCCTCGCTACGCTCGTTCGTTCGCTTGCTCCTCCTCACTTGCTACGCTCGTTCGTTCGTCAGACAAGCAGCAAGTGGCTCTCCCCACGCTCACTTCGTTCGCTCTTCGCACTGGAACACTGCCTCCGGCGGCCCTCTTGGGTTCGAGAACCCAACCGGGGATCAACCCGGTCACTGCTCCCTCCTCGCTACGCTCGTCGTTCGCTTACTCGCAAGCTTGCTCGTGTTCCTCATGCTCACTCGCAAGCTCGCTCGATTATCACACTACCATAGACATATGAATGATGTGTGTATCCGTGAAGCTACGCTCGTCCGCCTTTAGGCTCCCTCGACTGCGCGGTCGTTAGTACTATCATGTATGAGCCTTTAGGCTCTAGGGTGCGGTCGCAAAGCTCCCTTCAGGTTGCCTCGCTCTGCTCGGACAGGGTCGCCTTTAGGCGACTAACGGCCCACGGATTATTCGGAAAGCTCGTCGTTCCTCCTCGATATAAACAACGGAGCGTCTTCAACGACGCTCGGCCAACTGCGCTACCGCTTGTATGGCTCTGCGAACAGTCCTAATGGGCCTAGCTTCCGGGGGGCGAAATATATTGTCTCCCTGCCACCGAAGTCTCCACGTTCGCCCTCCTCAGCTTCCTCGCTGCCTCGCAAGTTGTGCTCGTTGCGAAGGGGCGACGCTCGCTCACTCTCGCTACCGAGGTGGGTGCAGGATGCCTCGCGTAGCTCGGACAGGTGTACACTATCATAAATACACAAACCTTCCTCCGTCAGGTATGCTTAATTTATGGCACAACGTCACGCGCATACACAAACCTTCCTCCGTCAGGTATGCTTAATGCTCGCAACTAGCTCCTGACCCCGGTTTGCCTCGCTTTGCTCGGAAGATATCAATTATTTTGCTTTCAAGCTCACTCGCAAGCTCGCTCGAACAACACGATGTCCTTCCCTCGCACCCTCGGTCGGAAGTAGGCGCAAAATGAGGGGTCTCCGCACCACCCCATACTAGTGTTCTTTGCTCAGCCCGGATTCCCAGACCGGGTCACCCTCGCTCTGCTCGGAAAGAGAACGATTCGGCCATGGGAATCCGATTACCACAGGAGCAAGTCCTTGATAATGCCGCGATGGCGGAAGGAACTCACTCGTTCCTCGTTCGTATCGACTGTCTCACTCGTATGACTCACTCGACTAAGCGGACTCGGTGCGCTGAAAAAAATCGCTCCGCTCGGTCGCCTTTAGGCTCCCAGTCGCCGCGTTAAGTTCTCGGTAGGTGAGACCACCAATGTCCTACCCACCATGCTACTATCACAACCTAGCTAGAACGGCTCCTTTTTTTCCGACTTCCGTGTCATCTAGCCAGACAAGCTCGCGGATGCTCGCGGAGGACTGGCTAGATGCCATGCGAAACCTGTGGTGGAAAGGTGGTATTCAATTGTGTGAAAGCTGGCCAACGTGGCTGGCGCACGATTGAACATCAAATGAAAGGTTAATACGTTATGAAATATAATCATCCATCAAATGAGTTGTTAGACGCTGGTGACTTCAATGACATACCGGCTCCCTACTATCATGGGCTGTTTGTCTCGTGGCTATACGCGGCTGCATTGGGGTTCTCTTTGGTTCTCTTCGCGATTGGAGGTGCAATGTGATGATCACAGATGCCGACCAACTCGCGCCAATCGATCAGACTCCGCGCACGACAGATATAACTGAGGCCAAACTCGGCTTCCGTTCAAACCACGCAGCTCATAGGCATGGCGAAGGTCGCTGGCTGAATGTATGCATTGTTGGCTCTCGTGGCTTCTCCTCATCGGAAGTGCTGCGATCATCGATGGCAACGTTGCGCTTGAAGGCGTTAAAAGCGTCTTCGTATTTCCACCCCGAATTGAAGCGTCCGCTGCGGCCAGTCTATCTTTGCGGGGGTGCAAAGGGAGCTGACACGCTCGGTCGTGAGTACGCCAAGTCTAATGGTTTCTCAACTATCACATTCCAACCGGACTGGGCTGCGTACCCCAAAACCGCTGGGTTTATTCGCAACGTCCAGATGGCGACTCTCGCGGATATGCTTATTGCATTTTGGGACGGCAAGTCGAGTGGAACCAGACATATGCTCCGAACTTGTCGGGCCATCAATCAACGCTGCGCCTATTGGCCAATGCCGATGTATCTCTTTGATTTGTCGGGTAAGCTCACGTGGAAACACGAACCGCCTCGGCATCCGAATCACCAACATGCCAAGGCCGTAAGGAAATCCGCCTGTGTGGAGTGCCAACAGGCTAAGCCCTGTTCGTCGGCCTGTGACCTTGCCGAAAGGAGGGCAGCATAATGTTATACATTGACTCTCATTGTAGCCTAGAGCAGACATACGACGGCGAGCATTACTATCACTTCACCGGCCCATGTATTAAAACATCCGAGCCGTACACCGTCCATATAAAGGGTCATGAGCTGTTCGCCCTCCGCAACACCGACGCGCCTATTCAGGTTGCACTCGCCTCGTTAGAGGCGGACGACAGAGAGTTCGTCCTATCGGGACTGTCGCCGGAGGGCTGGAAGCTATTGTTCGAGGAAGGAGGTGATGAATAATGATCACTATCACGCACTCTGGAGGGGGCTACAAGCCCCGTATCGTCTACTCAGATGGACGAACTTTTGTCCCTGACTGGTTGTTTGTTAATGTTCCTAAAAGAAGGGATTCACTGGATGCTATTATCCCTGACTGGAACATCTCACAGAAGTATGAAGATGTGGGAGACATTCCCGATGACGCTGTCATTGAAGATATGTCTTATCCAAGGACGCACGACCACCCTCAAGGGCCGTATTCAGTCCCGCGTGGTTCTCAAGATTCGATTGCTATGGCTAAATGGTATGGAAGGGTCAAGGTAGAGGGAGCATGGGTATACTCAACCATGATGAAGATGGATGATTATAGCTATCACTACTTCTACCACTACTTCTACACAGGCCCGAAGAAAGAGAGACCTCAACACTTATGGCCTCACGCTGACCCAGAGTCACCTATACCATTCGTGGAGGGCATTCAATGATTTCCTCCTGCTGGCCTGAAGCAGTTCTTCAGGAATCGCAGCAGGAGACAACAACAACAAAAACAAACTGAAAGGTAACTAAATGAAGAAAGAGATAAACTGCCACTTCGGCACATCGACCAACCACACGGCCCTACAGAGGGATCGCATCAACGAACTCAATGCAGCCTTAGATGGCTATCATACTGTATCCGACGTCCGGAAGTTGAGGTTCATAATTAAGCTCGATCCCAATATAAGGGAGATCGTGCTTAACGCACTATCATCGTCCGGTATGGCGACTAATAACTTCCTCGCGGAAGTGGCGTCGTTCAAGCGTAAGATGGCTGAGAGCAAGTTGACTCGACATCTCGCGGGTGTTGAGAAGCGTAAGGGTAAACGCGGCCCTAACAGCCGCACTCGCGACCGCGTTGTTCCGTCACTGGCGAATGCATGGAACCAATATCGTTCGATGGGTCGAAACGGTGTGAAACAGGAGGCATCAAGTGGATGACTCGTTTTTCCGTGGCTCTGGTTCCTCCCGTGACTTACCTCCTGCGGAGGTAGCAGAGCTAGAGCAGTGGGCTATAGATAACTTCACTATATCTATGAAGATCAAGCCCATCTGGCATCCAGTAGTCCGCCGTAAGCTCTATCAGCTCCGGTCGATGCACTTGGAGAACCTCAAAACAAAAGTGGGGTCGCGTTAGAGCGTCCCTACTATCACATACTTTCCGCTGTCAGGCGGCTCGCACCGATGTGAGTCGCCTGACCGGAATCCACAATAAACAATGACGAAACTGAAAATAAAAAACATATGATTAATACTACACAAAGTGACGGAACCTCAGAAAGAGAAGATAATGACGTTACTGGCGCTCCTGTTCGGTCTGATATGTCTCAAGACGTGTCAGACCATAGGGGGCAAACCGCACCCAGTCGGGTGGTATCAGACGAGGAACAGCTCAGAGTTATCAAACTCAGTAGAAGGCTTAAATACCTCACACTGGACAACCCGAAGACCATCAAGGGGATGGACTATGGGTATGCAACCGCAATTCTCCACTTGTCTCCGGGAAAGCATTCCGGATACACGACCTGTCATAGGTTTGGAGAATGCATTGACACCTGTCTCTACCACCAAGGTAGAGGGAAAATGTATAAAGTACAGGATGCACGTATTCGCAAAACAAAAGATTTGTTTGAAAGATACGATACAACCATGTGCGCTATCCATAAGGAAATCCGCTTCCTGCACAAGCAACTGGCCGCTGAAGAAGCACCCCAGCTTGCTATCCGTCTCAACGGAATGTGCGATCTGAGGTGGGAGGAGATGTCTGCTATCGGTCTCGAAAACGAGACCTTGATGTCGGCATCGCCGGAAGTGCAGTTCTACGACTATACAAAGTATAGATACGGGAACCGCCTTGCATGGACTGGCCGTGGCCCAATTAACTATCATCTCACTTATAGCTATAATGGCACTGAGGCAGATGTGGAGAATTGCAAGCGAGTGTTATCCGCCGGACATAACGTTTATGTTGTGTTCAACAAAGTTAACTACAAGACCGCTCTCCAGCGCATCGACTCCCACGATACAATGTGGGGTTACCCGATGATTGATGGAGAGCAAAACGACTTACGGTTCATTGACCGTTCGCCGTCCGTAATATGCGGAAAGGAGAAGGGCTACTCCGATATAGCCATCTAAGAGAAAGAGATAAACATGAGTTATAAAATAATCGACCTAAAAGACAAAAATATATATTCGACCGCCGCTGCTATCAAGGAGGCTGGCTTGGATTGGGAAGTGGATGAAGGTAAGCTTCAGCTTGAGACCTATCTTCCGCAGGAGAATAGACACGAGTGGAAGCCCCTGACAAATCACAAGGGTATCTACCGGACGGATACATCGGAGCCATTGGGGCAGTGTGTTGTTGGCAAGGGATTCTCCCTTGTTCAGAACACACAGGCGTTCCATTGTTTCGACCGCATCTTATCTTCGCACCAAGCGCAGTTCATCAGCGGTGGTCACTTCCACAATGGAGCCTCTGTGTTCCTACAGTGTAAGCTCCCATCGGGTACGCAGATGCGAAATGGCGATACTACCGAGAGGTACTTGCTAATCGCGCAAGGTCACACCGGCCAACAGAGCCTCACGGCTCGGTTCACCCACATCCGGCCCGTCTGCTGGAATACCCTCATGGCTGCCCTACGGGACAGCTATCATTCGTACAGCTTAAAGCATACGAAGAACTGGGAAGTAAAGATGGCATCAGCCATCAGCTACATGAAGCGTGGTCTCAAGCATCTCGATAAAGTTGAGCAGATGTTCGACAAGATGTCGGCGTTCCGCCTCACTGAGGAACAGCAAATAAGCTTCCTCAAATTGGCTTATGAGCGTAAGCAAGATGAGACTCTTCGAGAGTGGAAGAAGTGGGCAAAGCTGGAGCCTATATTCTTAGAGGCGAAGGGTAAGGAGTACAGTGAAGGAAGCCTCTGGCATCCTCTCATGGTTCTCTCCGAGTTCGAGGATCACGTTGCCCCTGTAAATAATATGCGAGGGGAATCCGGTAAAGTCAGGACACCGGAGGTGATCCAACAGGCACGTCAAGTACGTGCCATGTTTCACAACCCGGTGGTTAACCGCAAAGCGGATGCCTTCAAGCTCGCCGTTGACGTGGTTGAAGGACGGACGGAACTCCCCGGTAAACGTGGATTCCTCGGTAACCTGAAGTCCGCCGTTGGCGTGGCCTAACACTATCACCGGTCACCGCTGGGCTTCCCGGTGGTGGCCGGTGTACAAATGAAAGGTGCATTATGCCACTACTCATAATCGCGTTAAGCAGTATGTTTTTCCTGCTGCTTTTCCTAACACTTATTTTCACCGATGATCGATCCTGAAAATATAACCGACTTCCGACGGTCACAAGAGGAGATGGAAATCTTTCTGGTTTTCGCTATCGCTGTGGCTGGTCGTAAATCATCCATTATCGCTACGAAGATTAATGAGATGTTCTATGGAGATTGTCTCCCTTCAGTGATGCCAGAGGAATCGTTCCCGGTTCAACTGGAAGCTGCCAAGGAAATGTCAGACAATCTAGGTCATCGCAAGATGACGCCACTTGGAGCTATCAACAATCTGTTTCACCAGAGGTTGCTTGGCTCCTTCTTGGAGTTGCATCGGCTTGGGCAGTACTCCCGAATAGGGAAATGCCTGAAGCAAATCAGCTCCACTAGAGGAGGGGTTAACGCCATCCAACGTGTAACTATTGATCAGTTGCAGTCATATGACGGGATCGGGCCTAAAACGGCTCGGTTCTTCATGCTCCATTGTTTCCCTCACCAGCGTCTCGCAGTGCTCGACACTCACATACTATCATGGTTGTCGCGTTACATAGAGATGTCCCTCGGTCGTCCCTCCGGGACTGTTCCGACGGTTACACCGTCTTCCAGTGGCACGTATGCCTTTTGGGAGCTTGTTTGGTTAGGCTACTGCTTCAAAAATAACCGGAATCCCGCTCAACTCGATCTGGAAATCTGGAACGCTGAATCGCGGTAGGACGCAACCGGGTAGTCCTTGGGCCTCACAGCCCTTGGGCTACCCGGCTTTTTTTTGCTCGCGTTAGACCAGAAGTTTGATCGTTCCCCTCGCTCGCTTCGCTCGTCGGGTACAGCCTGGCCCTCCGCGTTCCGCTCCGGTGCTAGGCTTCCCCCTCTCGGTCACTCAAAGACCGCTCGCTCACACTCGGCCTTCGGCCTCGCTTCGCTCACTGCTGCTCCCCACACTCACTCCTCGCTTCGCTCGCTCGTTCGCTCTCGCTTATCGCTCGGAGGTCGCTCGATCCCCTCCCTCGACACCAGAGGTGTCTCGGTCGTCCCTCGCTTCGCTCGATTGACTCACTCGCTAACGCTCGTTCGTGGTTGTCGCTCCCTCCCTTCCTCGCGCCCTCCCTCCTTGCTCCCTCCCTCCTCGCTGCGCTCGTCGGTCGGTCGCTCGTCGGTCGGTCGCTCGTCGGTCGGTCGCTCCTTTACTATCACAGACCTGTCTATTCACTATTGACTTCTAACTATTTGAAATCCTAATATGAGTGCCGACCTGTTTAAGGTTTTCTAATCATGGCAAAAGCACGGGATTATAAGCGTGAGTATAAAATCTCACAAAGCAAGCCGAGGCATATTAGTGATCGCTCATCACGAAACAAGGCACGTCGAGCCGCCGAGAAGGCTGGGAGGGTGCATAAGGGTGATGGGAAAGAGATTGATCACCGGGATGGTAACCCTCGCAATAACTCTACCCGTAATCTACGAGTCACAAGTCGGAGAGCGAATCGCAGGAAAGGCTGACCACCGACAATATGCGTTTGCCTTTGGGTAGTATATGCACTAACTTTTTTTTCGCCGTAGTCGCGGTTGCCGCTTTCTCAGTGGCTGGCGGGTATCTTTTTGGTCGAAGAACCGCTGGCCCATCTCTTCGTGGCTAATCGTGGCTACGGTAGCTTCAAACTACTCAGGGAGGCTCTCGGTAGATGAGGGTATACGGCGTTATAACGCTAAAGTGCGGCGGCACTTGCGGAAGAAGTCTGAGTCTAAAAGTCTGCATGGTCGTACCCTTTATAAACACTTAATTAGGCAACTGCATTCGGCTCTCAAGAGTCTTCTAAAGGAGACTCTCAAGGGCAAAGCGGGTCAGCACCGGCACTCCTTGTCGGTCATCATCCCCATCCCCTCTCAGCTAACTGCTCACTTGGCTCTAGTTACAGTTCTAGACTCTCTTCAAGTCCCTCAAAAAAGAACTGCGTTAGCGTATCAGGTAGGACGGGGCTTAATTGATGAGATGCATTTTCGCAAGCTTAAAAAAACTTATCCTATTTGGTGGCAATCACTTCACTCTAAGGTTCTTCGCCGTTCTTCATACAGATTCCGTAGAAATCTAGCTGTTCGTGCTGCCAATCAGGACTTGGGCGCAGACTGGAGGGAGCCAGTTGGGAGAGATCGACAGATTCAACTTGGGATCATCATGCTGGAGCTGATCCGCACCTCCACTGGTTTGATCCAGTATGAAAAACGCGCCTTCGGTAGAGCCAAAACCATCTACTATGTTGGCCCCACTATTGAGACCCTCCGTTGGATCGACCGATTTCACAAAAAAGTGTCCATGTGCTCTCCGTATTACCTCCCAGTGACCGAGAGACCACCTGATTGGATATCAGCTACCGAGGGGGGCTATGAGTTGCCAGAGGAAATCGATTGGCACTTCGTGAAGCAGACAAACAGCGGAAGGAGACAATCAAGAGAGAACTATTCAACACAATCCCTTTCACTAGCATTCAGGGCAGCTAACAGACTCCAGCAGGTTCCCCTACAGGTAACCAGTAGGTGTCTGTCGGTTCTCTCCGAACTTTTTAAGGAGGGGAAGGATGACAGATTAACTGACGGACGAACGAACAGAGGAACTGTCGGTTGGGAACCTAATGATACTGCTGGTTATCGACGGTGTCAAGCCTTGTTTTATGCACGTCAGCGGAAAGCTATCCCCAAGCTCCTGATGAGGTCATCTCTCCTTCACAGGGCTAGGAGTTGTGGGGATTCCAAGGTGTACTTCCCGGTGCAGGCAGACTTCAGGGGGAGACTGTATTATGTACCCAAAGTGTTCAACCCACAGGGGCCAGATGAGGCCAAGGGACTTCTGGAATTCAGTGAGGCCCGGAGGGTGGCTGGCAGTGAGCATTGGTTCCTGATCGGAGGGGCCAATCGGTACGGCATCAAGGGCACTTTTGAGGAACGCGAGGAGTGGGCAGTCAAACATGAGAAGTACATTCGAGCTGTAGCCAACGACCCGCTTTCAAATAAATCTTTCTGGAGGGACAGTGAATGTCCCACCGAGTTCTTACAATGGTGCTTTGAATTTAATGAATGGATGTCTAACCGGATCGGTTTCCAGTCTCGCCTGCCAGTCAAACTGGATCATAGCGCGAGTGGCCTCCAGATCATTGCACTACTCAAAGGCGACAAGGAGTTACAGCGATTGACCAATCTTACTGACAGTAAGGAGCCGGTGGATTTGTACTCTCTCCTCCTCCTAAGTATACGGGAGAAGATCATTGCATCCTGTCGCCCTGAATCGCTGAGATGGCTGGCACTTGGGTTGAATCGGAAGGTGATTAAACAACTCACAATTATGTATATGTACGGAGGGACTCCGCATGGGATGCAGCAGTCGATTGTCTCTTGGTATGTCTCCCTCGACGGTGATCCATTTGGTAAGACAATTTATAATGAGATTGCCAATCTGCTTAACATTTATCACGAGGCACTAGATGACCTGTCGGACTCTCCTCGGATGTTCATGAAGGATTGCCGGGAATTACAAAAACCCGATGAGATACTATCATGGGTATCGCCGTCCGGGTTCCCGGTGTCAAATGTCTATCGGCAAACCCAGTCCACGCGACACCGCTCGACAATCAACGGCGAGCGCGTTTCCTTCCACATAACGAAGGACACCAATAAGCTGGCCTTGGGCCGTGCTCGAAATGCAGTGGCAGCCAATCTCGTGCATTCGTATGATGCTGCCATCCTACACCAAGTTGTGGCCGAATTTGAGCAACCGCTGGTTTCCCTCCATGATTGTTACGGCGTCCACCCCTCTAATTGCGATGCATTACGGGAATGCGTACAAACCACAATATGTAGAACTTTTAGGGTTGACACCCACAACATATGGTATTACTTTCTGAGCTGACGAGCGAAACGGCTTCGACCAACTTGGGCCTCAAGCTCGTCTTTTAACTGAGAAATAAAAAAGAGATGAGTAAATCAACTGACGCACTGCGTCCAACTACCGTACCGTTTACTACCGATAAGGTTACAGCGGTTTTCACCCACCTAGACAAACCTGACACCAAATTCTGTGATCGGGGTTGGTATAAAATCGTCTTCCGAGTGACACTCGATGAGGGCAAAAAGCTACAGAGCAAGCTCAAGGCGGTTTTGACCGACTGGACGCGTGATCTGAAGAAGGCTGGCATCGAGCAAGCAAAAACACTCAACCCTGTCGGCGGCAAACTCAAGGTCGACGATGACGGGACTGAGTGCTACTGGTTTGAAGCCAAAATGCGGCCATCGTTCAAGAGCCGTAAATCGGGCGATACGATAGAGCAGCGGCCTCAAGTGCTGGATGCTCAACTCAAGCCCATGAATGAGCTTGTGGGGAGCGGCTCGACTGTGAAGGTATCCTTCCGGGCGACCGCCTATAACACGCCGCAGGCGACTGGGATTACGCTACGCCTGAATGCGGTTCAGGTACTCGAATTGGTTCGCGTTGGGGAGCAGAATGACACCGGCTTCGGTGTTGAAGAGGGCTTCGCAACCGAACCATCCGAAGCCTCGGAGAAGACCAACTCCGTTGCTACCACACTGGAGGCCGAACCGGCTTCAGCTACGAACTTCTGATCTGGTAGTCACAGGGGTAGCTGACGCTGAGTGATGGCTGAACAGCCGCCATATCGGAGTGCGCTCGAAAGAGGGATGGGAGACCTCTTGTCTTCCATTGGAATCTCATTCCTCTTCGAGCATACCCGAATTCCATACCACAAGGCGCACCACTACCTCCCCGACTTCTATATAGAATCGAAGGATTTCTATATCGAAACGAAAGGGAGGTTTCTACCTAGTGACCGAAAGAAGCATCTGCTGATCCGCGAACAACATCCGGAGATCGACATCCGCTTTGTCTTCCAGAATCCATGTCTGACGCTCTCCAAGCGATCGCGCACAACGTATGGCGACTGGGCTACGCGTCATGGATTCCTGTGGAGCGGGAAGAAGGTTCCAGAATCATGGTTCTCCTGAGACCACGAACGGCGACACACGCTCACCTGACTACACCGGGGGGTAAGTGTGCCTTAGTGACCATCGCAGACCTCGACACTCTGTCAGGGTCTGAAGGTAAATTGAAGTGGTTACGGATTACACGCCGTGACCGAGAAGTATTAGGAACTGTCCAATTTGATGGACAAATAGACGAAGTATCAAGTGACTACCACAAACGAAAACGAAAAAACAAGTGAGCTTGTTAGGCATGGCCCCTGCCCTGACTGTAATAGCTCGGACGCTGTAGGGGTTTATGACGATGGACATGGGTTTTGCTTCTCATGCAACTCATTCCACCGCGACTATGACTCGGAGGGCAGTACGCCCCGACCGGCGGCAGTTCAACACACGAGCAGTCCCTCCCTGAGTAATGTCTCCTATGCCGCGCTACCCAAACGGGGTCTCTCGGAGGAGACGTGCCGGTTTTGGAACTATGAAGTAGGCGAGTATATCGGACGCCCTGTCCAGATAGCTAACTACGTGAGCAACGGCGAACGCCTGAGCAAAATCAGGTTTGCTGATAAGGACTTCATGCAACTGGGCAAAGGTAAGCTACCTCTCTATGGCAAGTGGCTATGGGAGCGTACCTCCGGGGGCAAGATGTGTGTTGTGACCGAGGGAGAGATTGACGCCATGACGGTCAGTCAGCTTCAGGAAAACCGCTGGCCGGTAGTCAGCGTTCCCAATGGTGCAGCCGGGGCTGTGAAGGCGTTCAAGGATAACCTTGAGTGGTTGGAGAAGTACGAGGCGGTCATCATCATGTTCGACAATGATAAAGTCGGCAAGGAGGCCGCTGACAAATGCTCTCAGCTACTCTCAGTAGGGAAGGCAAAGGTCGCTTCATTACCACTGAAAGACGCCAACGAGATGATGGTCGCCGGGAGGTCGAGCGAACTGATTTCCGCGATCTGGAATGCTAAGTCGTGGAGACCTGACGGGATCGTCAGTGGCGAGGATTTGTGGGAGGTCATCAATGCCAAGAAGGCCAACATTGCACACGGCTACCCGTGGGATGGTCTAAACGCACTGACTCACGGCCTACGTGAGGGGGAGATAACGACGCTGTGTGCTGGTTCTGGCATTGGGAAGAGTCAGGTCTGTAAAGAAATGGCGTACCACCTGATCACTGAGGGCCAGACTATAGGCTACATTGCCTTGGAGGAGTCTACTCAGCGCACCGCATTGGGCCTCATGGGCCTTCATCTGAACAAACCCATTCACCTCACTCCAGACGAGGTTCCTGAAGCGGCACGGCGAGCGGCTTTCGACGAAACCATTGGATCAGGTCGCTACTTCACCTACGACCATTGGGGGTCACTAGGCGAAGCTAACCTGTTATCAAAGATCAGATATTTAGTAACGTCAGTTGGTTGCCGAATTATTTTTCTAGATCACATAAGTATCGTCGTTTCCGGAATGGAGGGTGGGGATGAACGCAGGATGATCGATAACACGATGACCAAGCTCCGGAGTCTCGTCGAGGAACTAGGATGCGGGTTGGTTTTGGTGTCCCACTTGAAACGACCAGAGGGTCGCGGCCATGAGGAGGGTGCTAGAACCACACTCGCTCAACTGCGCGGCTCCGCTGCCATTGCCCAACTGTCCGATATGGTCTTTGGCCTTGAGCGTGACCAGCAGGATGTCGAGCGAGCTAATGTCACGTGCCTGCGTGTGCTGAAAAATCGCTGGAGCGGTCAGAATGGTGTCGCCTGCTACCTCGACTACTCCGAGGACACCGGGAGGATGACTGAAACCGAAGAACCGGAGGAGACCGATGACCAGAACGATTTTTGATATAGAAACGAATGGCCTCCTCCCTCATTGCACAGAGCTATGGTGTCTGGTCTGTCGAGACGTCGATACAGGTGCAACTCATTCCTATGGCCCCGGAAGGTTGGCCGAAGGTGTCCGACACTTACTATCATCTGATGAGTTGATCGGACATAATATCATCGCGTTCGATATCCCTGCGCTCATCCATCTTGGGTTCATCACAACCGAGAAGCTCCCGAAACTGACTGACACCCTTGTGTTGAGTCGCCTGCTTCATACTATCATAGGCGACAGGGATCGTGAGCGACTCGTTAAAAATGAGAACTATATACCTCGTAAGCTACAGGGCAGTCACTCGCTGAGAGCTTGGGGCTATAGGTTGGGTGAGCTGAAGGGCGACTATGGTGAGGAGCTAGGCTTTGAAGAGTACTCTCCTGATATGCTGGCGTACTGTGAGCAAGATGTGCTCGTGAGTCACCGCCTGTACGACTCATTAATTGCGGAGGGCTGGGATCAGCAGTGCATCGACCTTGAGCACGAGTTCGCCCAAGTCATTGAGCAGATGGAAAAGCATGGGTTTGCCTTTGATCTCCAGAAGGCACACGAATTATATATCACGCTGTCCACACGTAAGTTGGCACTGCTGGACTCCCTGAAGGTAATGTTTCCCGATGACAAGGTTCCGATGAAAAGTTATCTGTGGCGTAGTCCTTGTGGTGCATTATTTCCGACAAAAAAATTAGCCAAAGCAGCAGGCTACAAAGACAAGGAGATTAGCAAAGGGCCACTCAAGTTGAAGCTGGTTCCATTCAATCCTGCCAGCCGCGACCACATAGGCGACCGGCTACAGAGACTGGGCTGGGTTCCCTCCATTTTCACGAGCGAGGGGAAGCCAAAGGTTGATGAGTCCATCCTTCTGAAGATACGGCTCAAGGAAAAACAGGAGGCTGTAGAGCTACTCAACGAGTTCCTCATGATTGGAAAACGCATGGGCCAGTTGGCCGAGGGCCAGCAAGCATGGCTCAAGTTGGAAGTGAAGGGTCGCATACATGGCAGGGTTCAGACCAACGGGACAGTGACCGGACGGTGCAGCCATAGTACTCCCAACGTGGCCCAAGTGCCGCGTGTCGGTAACCCATTTGGGCTGGAGTGCAGGAGCCTGTTCAAGGCATCAGAGGGTAAGGTTCTGATCGGCTGCGATGCCTCCGGACTGGAGCTACGCTGTCTCGCTCACTATATGCACCCCTACGACGATGGTGACTATGCTCGTAAAGTTTTGAAGGACGATATTCATACCGTTAACCAGAAGGCTGCTGGTCTGCCTACGAGGGATGCGGCGAAAACATTTATATATGCATTTTTGTACGGCGCAGGAGACGCCAAGATCGGGCGGGACATACTAGGCAAGGGGCCAAGGGCAGGGAAACAAATCAAACAGAAGTTTCTCAAATCCCTACCAGCATTAGCACAATTAAAGAATTGTATAACCAATAAATTAGCCTCAAATAATTATCTTCGAGGACTAGATGGGCGGCTCGTATATATAAGGAGCGAACACGCGGGGCTAAATTTTCTTCTTCAGTCAGCGGGAGCCATCGCCATGAAGCAGGCTACCGTGAACCTGTATAGAGACCTGACCAAGGAGGGGTTAGTGCATGGAGTCGACTGGGCTTTGGTCGCCCACGTTCACGATGAGTTTCAAGTGGAGACGAGTCCTGACCATGTGCCGTTAATCAAGGAGCGAGCTATAAATGCAATACGATCCGCAGGAGAAACATTGGGGTTCCGCTGTCCACTCGACGGCGAGGCCAAATCAGGTGCGAACTGGGCTGAAACCCACTAGGCGTAACGAGGTAGCTGGAGTGGCGTGTGAGTACCTAATAAAGGCGATCCTAATAGACAAGGGATTTGTAGTGTCAACACCTGACATCAGTACTGGCTACGATTTCATCACCGACTGGGATGATGGGGTGATCAACCGTGTACAGGTGCGCTCCTCGTGCCGACCTCAACCAATCCAGCGGTCGAAACGTAAGCGGTATCAGATCAAAACCATACGCGCCCTCGGCAACTACACCGTGTTGATCATCCATATTC
>Ga0208299_1001762_pt1 | contig 15504 bp, 32 predicted proteins | sample 15_taG_FD_184089 | JGI IMG/M metagenome (GOLD analysis project Ga0208299, IMG submission 184089) | Marine viral communities from the Subarctic Pacific Ocean - 15_ETSP_OMZ_AT15312 metaG (SPAdes) (version 2) | ecosystem: Environmental > Aquatic > Marine > Oceanic | place: Pacific Ocean | collected...
GAACCATACGATGGTGTATTACTTGATGCTGAACACGTAGAAATTGAAGAGGTGGAAGAATGAGTGAAAGACACAAGTGGGCTAAGTATCACATGGATGATGAAGAAAGACCATACTACAACCCAACATTCGGAGGGAACCTGAAGGAGTTTATCAGGAGGATGGTGGAAGATGAGGGATTCACAATCACCACGCTGTTCCCATACTACGATGGAAGAAACAATTGTCTTTTGAAAGGTGATGGTGCGATAGCCATTGATGACTACGAGAGCATGGCTTACCAAGCATTAAACTGCGAACACTCTAACATGGAGTTCAACAAAGGAGACAACACACAAATCATCTCGGTAATGATGTGCGGAGATTCATACTGTGATATGATACCGATTAACGATTGGTCGTTCCGTCGTGGACAGGATGATGTTGTTGATAGAGTTCGGAAGTCTATGAGAGATGAGATAATGGGAGATGATTGAATGAGAGCAAAGACAGTGATACATGTGGAGTATGAGATACTACAACACATACTAGATGAGGTAGAGATACAAGATGTGAAAGAGTTGATGGTAACTGATGAGCACTCGGAGAAGAGATGGGACAAAGGTATGGACAATGTGTTCAAACTATTGAACAACCTATCCGAGAGAAGGCTGCACAGATTACCAAAGGAACATCCTGATTATAGAGCAAAGGTGATTGAATGACCCAAGACCCCGAAGAATGGTTAGACATATTAACAAATCAAATTGAACGAGCGACTGAATTACTGAAGATACTTTCCACATGTGAGGAAGAGTATAACCGCTACATGGAACAAGTGTATGATGGCGTTCTGCATTACCGTATTCCTGTTGGAAAGAAGGCTTACCTACATTGGACACATGGAGACGATTGAATGAGTAGACGCATCAAACAGAATGATGATGTAAAGCGAGGGCAACCAACAATACATGTGGTTGATAGAACGTCAGTAACACGCGGCCAAAACCTGTGTGGTATAACCGACAAATGGACTAATGGTGGTTCATGGGAACAGAAGTATATCATAGACCCATCTTTGGCTCTCAGATGTGAGGTATGTATTGCTATGTTGGAAGAACAAGGTGAGTTAAAGCCTGTGTTACTGATGGAAGAAACACATCAGGTAGACATCCCGCCCACTCACACACAGAAGAAAATTGTATTGAGTAATAGAATTGTATTAAGAGACGCGATGAAGGAGAGATGAAGTATGAATAAATGTAGCATATGTGAAGGGGAGATAGAAGAAAAGTATGACAAGAATGGCGTGATGTATTGGGACAAAGGCAACAACGCGCAGCCTGTGAATGATGGTAGATGTTGCGACGGGTGTAATCTGAGCGTGGTTATACCCGCACGAATGGGGTTGATTTGAAAGATGATAGTGAAGAATGACGAGGACAAGGGCAGGTGTAGGATATGTGCGAACAGATGACACACACGCACCTGACGGGTTTTTTACATGCTACCCGTATAAAGCATACACGATTGGTTGATTTGGTTATAAAGGTCTTAGTATTAAACCAATTTAGAGAAGATGAAAAAAAAGGAATAGTGATTGCACATGAAGAATGAAAGAATAACAATAGAAACAACAACAGGAACAACGACGATTGAGGTGGATAGCATATGTGCTTACACATGTGCTACAAACCGTATACAAATACACATGAGGTCCGGCACTATATTTGAGACTTCAGAATGTGATAAGGTTATTGAGGCGATTGAATGAGTCAAGAGTATGTAGAAGGAATATATGTGGGTAACAAATTATACCGTATGGATGAAAATAAAGACCTTGAGTGGGGTAAGGGTGAGACATACACACTAACTACCTACCCTCATAGGCTACAAAGTGCAAAACATGATTTGCTCTATGAGTTAGGATTCAGGGGCGATTCGGGTAAGATTGTGCGTTATTGTAGGCTCAACTTACGCAACACATCTGAGGCTGCTAAGTATCTATTCTCGCCTGAGTTCAAGGAACTATCCGCCGATGTAGCCATGACAAAAATGCTGTCTATGATGAGAAGCCAAACCATACAGTTGAACATGGAAACTAATCAAGCGTGTGTTGAAACGTCATGGGAAAATAACATGTATGTCCTTTGTGGTAATTCTAATTTTACGCAGATGGCTCGTTTTGCATGGCTCATGGGGATTGACTTAGAGAAGGCCGAGTTGGTATTGATGGTTAATTGCTTCAATGCCGGTAGTCAAACACCAGCAGTGATTGAAAGAGACACACAAAAATATGTGGAAGTGCTCTACACTTTTGGTATTGGACATGTTAAATGGACAGGTGAGAGAGAAGAGTCTAAAACAGACTTTTCTCATGACCTTTCTTTGCCTGATTTTACAACAGTAATTGAAGAAAAAACATTGGGTGAAGCATTACAAATCACAGATGAAGAGAATGAAAAAATGAATACAATAATACAGGAGGCGATTTAGAATGGCTAAAGCAGAGAGACAAGGATATACATATTGGGAGAATGCAGAAAAAGCAGGTGTAGTTGGAACAGATATACTGTGGAGCGATGATGAAGTCTATCGTGATTGCACGATTGGACAGATTAGAAAAACCATAGGTAGTGCTTTTCCTATAGATTTAGCAGTGGCCTTTACACTTGGTTCAATTGGAAGGAACGATGGACTCACTGTGAAGGACATGGTGAATGAGCATACTAGGAGAGCCACTTTACTGATGAGTGGTAAAGTGGGGTATGGAATGCTACCTGCTCCTGAGGAAGAAGATTGTGGGCATGACAAGATTTCTGCTACCCAATACAGTTTTCCTAGATTAGACCTTACTGCGGTTCCTATAATTAAATTCAACAACACGAAGCACACTTTGAAAGAACAATTTTCCAATGCCACGATATTCAAGGATGTTCCTGAAGAAGTATTAGCACTTACATCTTTCAGAACAAATGATGTTGATTTTCACCTTGACCCACATTATCTATTAGGTATGGATGTCTTTACACCTCTTCGTGAGTATTTGATTGAGTGTGGCTTTACAACCATGATTCTTAATGAGCATGGTGAGCACTATGAGTGCTCACACGAGGCGGAAATGCTATCTCACCACACATTAGGTGAGTGTGCTTGGGCCAACGACAATGAGAAGAATTGTTCTTATCACAACCCTCAGTTACAGGAAGATTGGTGGATGATACAGGCAGATAACAATAGTCTACATACAATATGGTATACAGGTAAGGGTTGTTCAGTAAAAAGTGGCTGGAATCAAAGTCAATTTAGTAATACTAAGAATCGACGAATCCAAGAAATGTATAGTGGTAGTTCATGGAATAAGAAATGTGAGGTGCCTAAGGATAAGGTGCTTAGATTTAACACACTTGCTAGAAACATGATTAACATACAAGATGATAAAGATGTCATGAAACAAATTAGAAAGTCGCTTGCTAGAATGAAGAATTGGTCAGGTAGAGACTTATTGAATTATGATTTGAATGGTCGTAACAAGAGAGGTAATCACACACTATACACTTGGAGCAATTGGACTTGGTTGGAAAACATACACACCCTAGCAAAATATACCAACAGTAAGAACAGAGCAGTTGGGGATAGAGTATGCACCAAGTGTTACGCTGCGGGGCATGTAGATGAGAAAGGTAATGGAACATGTTTGAGCACATGTAACGAAGGTTGGATGTATGAGAAGTTCAATGTGCAAAGATACTTTGGACATGAGATTGCTAAGTTCCGTTGGATTCCTATAATGGGTAATGGAAAAGATATTGACCATGAATCTCCCACTCATGGACTTACAGTAAAGAGTCCTCATGTGTTTTGTTTTGAAACGTGGCCCCGTTTGGATTCAATCTTCCGCACACAACAAGAGGCCACACTATCGAGGAAGTTAATGACGGGTAGCATAAACAGAATGAATGGTATGAGAATTAACTCTGATTGGGATGAGGCAACTAATAGCAGGTTAGCCGTTACTGAAAAGGACATGGAGGAAGGGGGGCTAGGGTTTAGTCTAGTGATTCCTATTGATACAAGATGGGTTACACTACCTGCTGAGATACACCCTGAAGAGTTTAGCACAGCGTATGACCTATACATGGGTGCATTATGTGGCTCACCTGATTTCTTTGATGAGTTTGAGGAATATCTAATTGAGCATTTTTGGGTATACAACGCCAAAAAGAACGCATACGATACAAAGGTGAGGATTGTAGCACCTAAGATTATTTCTGCTCCTGAAGAAGAAGAAGAGGCAATAGAGGTGACGATAGATGAACAATGAAGTATTTATGAAGACAGTAAGCATGAAAGTAAAGGAAGCATATGAGAAGTTGATGTTGCACCCTAAGCATCTTCCACCGAGAGTTGCTGACTATGTAGAGGGTGTTCGCATCTTATCTGCTGAGTTAGCATCACATCACAGAGATGAGAAGCATTTGCATAATGGTTGGGACATAGTTAGGAAGCAATTGATAACAAAAGGTTATGATGTTAACTTGTATACTTTACTAGCAAAGGAATTATCTGAGTGTGCAGACATACCACTGTTTATGACTATGACCTTTGAATATGTGATTAACGATGACCCCTCACAAATGGTGTGGGGAATACGAGGCACTTCACCGCCTCTAGTGAATAACAAATCTACCCATAACCTGACCCTGATTACCTATGGTGGTATCAGAGAGGGTTGGTGGACATTGGATGATGTGGAGATACCTCCCCATTACTTCGATGAACTCGACCTAGAGATAGGAGGGCCGAGTGTATGGGTGGTTGGAGATGACTATGAAATGTTGAAAGGAGATGAATGAAATGGAAGATGAAGAATTAGTAAAGAACATGTTAGAAGAAATGATGGACAGCCTATGGGATGATGTGGCTAACGAGTCTAAAGAAGTGATTGAAGCAATTAAGGCTAACACAAGTGAGTTTGGAACACTCACTCCTGATAGAATTGCTAAGGTAGTATCACAGAAGGCTCTCAGTCTAATCAAGGATAGGAAAAAGAACAGTGTATACACAAGCCTACCACTTGAGTTACTGTTGTTGGAAGATGATGATGCTATTGCAGCAGCCGCACTTGCCTACATAAATGACAAGTTGGTGAATGAGTATGCTTTCATACGTGCTTGCCCCGAAGTTGCTAGACACGGTGTGATTGAATCTATCAAGGTGGACAAGGAATCATACATGGAAGAGTGGGGAAAACTTGCTACAATAATGAAGAAGGAAGACCCCAATGGATGTATGTTACTACAACCTTACATTGATGCAACATCTAGTATGGTGCTTGCACCTAATCAGTATGCTGTTGTTGGTGAAGGACACGATGGTGTTACTGCTTCACACGGTAGACAACTATACTTTGCTTTGAAGCCTAGAGATGTTGATGCTAAGGCAGCAGATTACTTTGAATCACTCGGTCAAGTAGAGAAAAACAACTACGAATTAGAGTTTGTGTTTGATAGGGGCGAGAAATGGTTGACATGGCCTGAGGCTTACATGCACTCATCACTGTATCTAACACAAGTGAGAGGTGCGCCTGAACATGCACCTATGAGTCCACCATTTGAATACAAAGTTGATGAAGAAGGAAACTTGCTTCAATCCACAGTGAATGGTATGATACCACAAGGAAAGGTTGAGGTCAAACAAGTGAAGGTGTTAGAGGGATTAGTTGAAGTGGCTTGGTTAGAAAAGAATATCACAAAAGAACTCTGCCCTGAAGGATTCGTTATATCACACCCTGAAGGTTCTATGTTATCTCATGTGTGTGCTCACGCAAGAGGACACGATGTTCCTTACATCATAGGAAACCCTGAGGTTGGAGAGACATGGGTTGAAGGTGCAGCAGGTTGGGTCGCTAAGGAAGAAGGTTTAGAGATTATACCAAAACCATACAATCCCTTTCACATGGATATGCAACAAGCATTCCTTGTAGGGTTACATCTATCTCAGTCTAGGTATCAGAGGCAACACGGATGGTTCTCACACTTCTTCCATCAGTGGCAAGGTATGAATTGGAATGGTAATAACAGTGCTGTGTTAGCAGGTGCTTTCGTTGGTTGGGTTGTGAAAGCAGCATTGTCTGTGTGTCTAGGAGAGTTGCGTCACATTGTGATACACCCCAACATCGCTAAGGGTGGTTACATAGAAGTGCCTACGGTGTTGGAACTTCTATGCTCCGACCACTATGAAGAGTTCAGCCTGAAAAATAGGCAGCATTACTTTGCTAGTATGGAGAATCAAAACCCATCTATGTCAGACATGGCCTTAGCACTCGATTGGTGTGCTAAGTATTTTGGTAGCGCGGTGAAGTGGACTAGTGCTTATGGTGGTAAGAATTGGCAAGAGTGTGCTTTGAAGGCTAGTGAAGTGGCGCGTCTTGCGGACAACTTCTTGAAGAACATGAATGAAGAGAATCTTAGAGAATTAACATTGAGAGTCAATGAAGTGGAGAATTGGAAACACAACAATGGTAGCCTATTCAACAAGTTCCTACACGGCACAGCGTTAGACTACGGAACGGGGGCATTCCCTCACGACGAGAGAGCGTTGGCATCCATGATGAGAACATGGGAACTCGCAGAGAGGTTCTTTACTAAGGATAATGAAGGATTAACAGACACCTCTTGTGATTGGGGAAATATATTTGAGTTCTTGAAAGGTAAACAACCTGCCTATTGGAGAACTAACTTCATGGGTAGTAGCCCATTAGTGCCGGAGAAATTGAGAGATACGGTAAAGTCACTTTCGGTGAAAGAACGACACATACCAAGTAAATACTCAGTCACCGAAGGCTCTTCTTTTATCCCTTGTGGGTATGAAGAGTGTGCTCTGTGTAAGGAGATGGACATAGTTATCTTGGCTAATACAATAGGTGGGTTTGACTACACAAGTATGTTCTTCAGTCCTATGTCTCCCTCTGTGTTTTTGCCTTTACCTGAAGGCAAGTCAACGCAGATTACATATCAGGTATGTGGGTTGATACAGAACAAGAATTACGAAGATGTAAGTCCTGAAATGTTCGTAGAAGGATGGCTTGGGTTGAACCCGAATGATAGAATGTTCGATGTGCTTAAGGAGATGATGAGAAAGATGTTGAAGATACAAGCAGTGAAAGGAAAGGAAAGTGAATGGATGATGAAGTTCGTAGAACTAAACAAAGATGGTGATGAATGATGGGTAAGAGTAAGATTGGTTGTCACACAGGTAACCCTCTTGTGTTTGAAGCACAAGGTATCAAGGTCTACGCTGGTGGAACATCAAGGCAGGGCACTTGGGTGAAGATGAAACCATACCCCGATGTTGCTATCGGCCCTATAGATGTAATGCGTTTGAAGGTATCAAGAGATGTGCTACCGGATGGTTGGACATGCACAGAGAAAGTGACTGCTGAGAAGATGCCGCACATCATTGGTATTGATTGGCCCGACTATGGTATACCATCCAATTTAGGTAAGGAGTTTTGGCTTGCTTTAATTGATGACTTCAAGAAGAATAATGTGAAGAGTGTGTCCACATCTTGTATGGGTGGACATGGTAGAACAGGTGTGCAGTTGTGCATACTTGCTCACTTGTTAATACCTGAGAAGGATAGGACTTGGAGTGATGTGGCTCAGTTAATCAATTACATTAGAGATACATACTGCGACCACGCTGTAGAGGGTATCAATCAACAAGAATACATTGCTGATATGATTGACCTACCTGTAGGAGATTCTTTGTTCATAGAAACAAAGCAAAACATTCAGTGGGTTGATGATGATATGCACAACATTTGGGATGACATACAAAAGGAAAACAAGAAAAGGAAACCCAAGAAGAAAGCAAGAAAAGCAATAGACGGGGCAAAGTTTGACAAGCCCAAGAAGAAGAATCAAGCGAACCTTGAGAGATATATAAAATCCGCAAAGGGGGCTTTGCATCGAGGCTATACACTAATCGAACTTGTTGAAACAGGACAAGGAGAAACTAGATTCCTGTGGATTCCTAACAAGTGGATGAAGGGTCAGAGTCAAGATGCAATTGCAGAGATGTTTGGTGAGTATAACACCGTAACCAATCTCGATTCCGATAAGGATGCACACTGTATTGATTGTAATAAAGAGTATCACCCGATGGAGATGCACCACAACACTTGCAAGTATTGTTTGGCCTCCGAGTGTATGTTAGAAGTTGATTATGAAAACAAAAAGATAGGGGGCACACATGCTACCTTCCTAGATGTTACAATAGATAGCACAGATGGGTTTGTTGAAATGAGAAAGTTAAGCGATACAAATTATTTCGATGAATTAGAAATACAACTTTTCACGACAATAGATGAAAGAACAGGCGATTGGGTATATAAACGGACAATCGTAGAATGAGAGTAAAGGAGATAAAGAGAAATGGAACAAGAAATGATGAATGAAAAAAGAATGCAAGTAAAATGCAACTATGATGAAGGAATGATGCACATACAAGTGGTGTGCGACCAAGAGTCTAGTTTGAGCAACAGGCCATATGGATATACCGTAAGGATGCCATGTGAGAATAAGGTGAGTCAATACCTACGCTTACAAGACCCTGTGTTAAACTCGGCTGCTGGAACAGGTATGAACTATACCGCTATGACCGCGCTAAGTTATCCCGAACACACCATAGCAGGTAGACCTGCTGTGCAGTTCTTGATACACGGCACAGAGTTCAACCACCCACAAGGATTGGTTTGCTCAGTTGCTATGAGTAAGTCCGACATCATTAGTTTGGTGAAGTATCTGATGAGTGTAGATATGCTAGTAGAGCAACAAGGTATACCATTCATAGGTGAATCACAGGAGGAAGAGTGAATGATTGACACAGACAAATACGAAGGACATACACCTGCTCCATGGATGATGGGTGAATACAAAGGTCGCCCTTCCATTTATGCAGGTGATGAAACATTTGTGAGAAGCATAGCGCGAGGACTTAACCCAAGCCAAACAGCAGACCACGCACTCTTGGAAGACGCACCACTTCTCTTAGCAGAAGTAATACAACTCAATAAGATAATTGATTTTGCTTGGGAAGTTATGGATGACCAAACAGCAGTGGAGTTTAATGATTTGATAAAGGAATTAGAAGGTGAAGAGGAATGATTGACATAGACAAATACCATAAGGCTAAATTCACAGAAGGGCCGTGGAAATACAAACGAGAAGATTTGGAAGGAGACTCAAATGCCCCTTATGCTGATTACAGGGTATACATTGTTGCCCCACCATACGGCGCGCAAGGTAGGATTGCTAAGATGTTAGGAGAACACACATACGCTGATGCACAACTCATGGCAGACGCACCACTTCTCCTTCAAGCACTCATAGATGAGCGAGCAAAAGTAATACAACTCAATAAGATAATTGAATTTGCATGGGAAGTTATGGATGACCAAACAGCAGTGGAGTTTAATGATTTGATAATTGAATTAAATGGTGAAGCAGAACAAAGGTGGGAAGAAGAATGATTGATACAGACAAATACGAAGGACATACAGAAGGGCCGTGGGAATGGGATGATTTACACAGTAGTGGAAAAAGGATGCTTTTTGTGCATAGGAAAGGAAATGATAATGATAAAATCGCTTATGTAAAAGGAGAAATCAACGGTAAATTAGAATGTGTAAATGCACAACTGATAGCAGACGCACCACTTCTCCTAGCAGAAGTCAAGCGGTTGCGTGAGAAGAATGAGAAGTTGCATAGCAGATGTATGCACCTTGAGAACTTGTTAGAAGAATGGCAGGGGGCATACGAATGATTGACACAGACAAATACGAAGGACATACAGAAGGGCCGTGGGTTTGGTCGTCATTGAACGATGAAGAATTGATAATGTTCGATGTCGAAAGAGCAAAGCCTAACATCATACTAAGAGCGAAAGAAGATGATGCAGACGCACAACTCATCGCTGATGCACCACTTCTCCTTGAAGCATACCAAAAACGCCTAAAAAATGTAATCCTGATGCGTGAAGAAATAAGAAAACTCAATAAGATAATTCATTTTGCTTGGGAAGTTATGGATGACCAAACCCAAGTGGAGTTTAATGATTTGATAATTGAATTAGAAGGTGAAGAAGAATGAGCAGTTATGTGGATGACGACGGGCAACGATGGAAGTTATGCGATGACTGCGAGAGCGAGTATTGGCCTATCGAAGAAATGGAAAGGTGGAAGTCGAAGTATTATGGTGACTGTTGTGCGGAAGGTGAAGAGGAATGATTGACACAGACAAATACGAAGGACATACAGAAGGGCCGTGGCATTTTTGTCTTGGCTACGTCATTAAAAGTGATACATACACAGGTATCAACCCATTGAAAGGTGGTGGAGATAGGGTGAATGGACCAGTTATTTTGAGCGAATATCAATTTGCCAAAGGAACCACTGGACATCGTGCTGATATGGCACTCATAACAGACGCACCACTTCTCCTAGCAGAAGTCAAGCGGCATCAGTTGAAAGACTGTGCAATCACACAAGCCGAACACATGAGGGCGCAGGTGGGAGATAACACATGGCACTACGCTATGGAAGTATGGCTCTATCCCGAAACCCACTATTGGGATTATGACGAAGAAGGAACTGTTCAACTCATTGAGAGATACATTACTACTAACCGAGATGCTTGGGTAAAGCATTGGGGTGAACCAAGTGAAGTTGCACGAAAGAGGTGTGAAGAATGATTGACACAGACCATCCTGAACTTGTAGAGTTTGAAGGTGAAACACTTGGAGATACACTAACGAACCTGCTCGCAGAAGTCAAGCGGCTACAAATGGATAATACATTGTTAGAAAATAATTTGAAGCAAAGTAAACGCGCATTTAACCGAGTATGTGAGAGATGTTCTGATACAAAAGAAGAACTCTTAGTAGAAGTCAAGCGGTTGCGTAAGAAATTGTTTGAAGCCGAGTTGTGGGTGGTTAATGATTCATACACATTTGAAAATTGTATGAAAGAATTGAATGATTATGCGGAGAGATATGAATGAAGATAAATATGAAGACAGGAATAATAACGATAGGAAATGTTGTAATTAACATGAAAGAAGAGACAATAACGATAGACGAAGAAAGGATTACCATAGAGGAAACACCACTAATACAAACATCCTTACATGATTTTGATGATGTTGTGTTATCCAAACAACCATCCGGTAAAACCCCTAACAAGCAAAAGAAAAAGCGAAAGAAAAAGGGGAAGACCACTCTTACTGCTAAACAAAGAAAGAAGTTCAAGAAGAAGAGAATGAATTGGATAGGCGAAACCGTAACAATGCCCGATGACACCACTTGGAAAGTAGAATCTCATGTGAAGGGTTCACACTATGTAATATCTAGAGAACAAACGAGAGGAAACAAAAAGGGAATGCTCGGTCATTGGAGGAATATAACCACGTATACTGAAAGAAGGGATGCGAGTTATAGCAAGGCTAAGGGTTGGAGATATTGGAAAGATAAAGGTAGCAGCCCCATTACCCCTGTTGAGCACACCATAGTTGAGCACACCACAGTTGGTCCTATGAAGAAGACAAGGGAATTAACATCTAGTAGTAGGGTCAATCAACCACCTGATTACAAGTGTTCTATATGTGGAATGATAAACACAAACAAACAAACTTGTCAATCTGTTCTCAGCACTGATGGCACATGGTTACAACAACACACTGAGTATTCCAGCAGAAAACACTATCGTCGTGGGAAGAAGGTGAAGAAGAATGATTAACACAGATAAATACGATACTGATGAAGAGTTCTTACACAATTGTCGCACAGATATAGAGAGGCAGATTGACCTTGGACAGATGTATGCTATTGATGAGAAGCCAAGACCCGAACATTGTGATAAGGATGGGAATTGGAACGATGGCGAGAACTTCTACACGATACTCAACCTATACGCTCAATACCACTACGATGAGGAAAAGGCAGAAAGATTACTTTGGTATATGTTTGAAGATGAATACCCACAATACTTACGGAGAGGGGAAGAAGAATGATTGATACAGACAAATACGAAGGAACAGGTTTTGGAGAGCGAAAGGGCTACGAAGTAATTTGGCTACATGAACTTGACGAAGAATCTTCGATGGGTATAATGGGTGGGGGTGTGGAAACACCACGACCCTGCTTCCATCATTACAAAGTTGCCTTTGAGTATTGCGAACAGGTAAAACTGAAATCAAGAGCCTGTATTTTGGAGTATCGAAAAGGTGCTATGTGGAACGAAGAAGGTTGGGAAGATGAGTTCGTGGTTTGGAAGGAAATCAAATGGAGTGAAGAAGAATGAGTATTACAGCAAAGAACATTGATGTTCAAGGAAACATATTTGTGGATGATGATGTGTTCAATGTCCACACTGCTAAAATGGTAATTACGATAGATGGCATCGCGTTTAGTCCCAACGATTGTGTGTTGGTAGAAAACGGTTGCGAAAAGTGTGGCGAGGACACCATCAACCTGCTATGCTTAGAAGATGAAGATGGAGAAAAAGAACTAATCACATGTAAGAAATGTGATACAATGAAATTAGAAATAAGGATAAGTGAAAAAAATGAATGAAGGAGAAATAGATTGGATGAAGAATGAAATGGCGGAGCACATGAAGAACATATTTGAAAGTATGAAGATAGGTTCTGTGTGGTTCCCTGAAGGTGGTGGGTTCATCGTGAAGAAGGTTGAGGAAAGAAAAATCAGCCTTGTGAGATGTGTGAACTTCACAACACCGATGAAGAATGTATCAGGGTTGAAGTTGTTATTATTTGACTTGGGTTACACCTTCACAGATGAGGATGCTCAATGGGATGATGTGCCTCAAAACGAAGGAGACATGGATAGAATGAATGAGGACTACAATAACACCATTGTAGAGTCTTGGAGATGTAATTGTGGTTATCCTCTCTCGGAGATTGATGGGAGTCAATACTTCCCGAAGATTGTGCACACAGAAGAGACAATAAATGAAGAGGGGGATTTGAGTCAATTGTATCATTGGGCTGTTCCTATGAACTGCCCGTCATGTGATGAAGAGATAATAACCAACCCACAAGATTACTCACTCTTGTATGGTGCAGAGGCTTTGCATAGAGTCTCACATGGAGGTGTGATATACCTAGCGCACACAAGGGGTAAGTTAGCCGATTTGATTGAGTTGGGAGAGTATGACCCTACCAAATACAGGACACTAGGTTTTACCCTTGAGGGCGAGAAGATACCTGAGTGGATGATTGGACAACACTGTGAGATGATAGTGATTGAGGATGGTGAAGAAGAATGAGCAGCCACACTGACCCCGAAGTGATAGGAACGATTTGGTTTGACGATGCTTCGTCTTACCCACAGACTGTTGCACTCATCGAAGAAGTATCTGAATTACTATGGGGCGCTAACGACGATGGAACGAGAGAACCTTACTCGATAGAAGAAAGCATTGAAAGGATGAAGGAATATACTCTCAAGTCATACGCTTGGGACTTGTTAGTGGAACACTTCTTTGTTGCTGATTGGGATATGGATAGCGACACGCAAGAAAAGTATGAGATGCGCGAACTGATGGACCGACTGATAGGAGGCGAGGAAGAATGAATGAAGATTGGAAAACATGTGATATTGCTATTAGCGCATTGGTTGGTGTGAGAGATTTTCTTACTTACGGTGCAGAGCATCTAAAACCGCTTTTAACAGAAGAAAACACTATTCAAGGTTGGATAAATGTTTGTTGTGATATTTTGGAGGCGATGGAGAATGAATGAAGAGAAATTATATCTTGTAACAGAAGCAGACTTGAAGGCTTTTTACGATGCAAAAGGGAGAGTAGCAGATGCACTTGCGATTCACTTTGAGAATCCCGATGAACCGCTAGATGTTGTAATGATAAACGGCGAACTCCATGATTATGTGTTGACCAAATATGTCTTTGATTATTATTGGGATGATAACGTAGGTGGAACATTTGAGTATATGTTGAGAGGACAGAAACTCAGAAGCCAAGACTATGAAAGCCTTGAGGTGATTGAATGAGCAGATGCGCTGAATGTAATTGTAGCATACCTCACTTCTATCTAGGTAGAATGTATAAACCTGAACTAACATTTATTGATAAGAAGCAACGAGAAGAGTGGGAAGCAATACCTTCACGTTGGTATGTTGGTGCGGGTCACGGGACACCCGCAGATAAGTTGGGGGCAATATGTTCTGAATGCGATGACGGTGTAACAACTGTGCCTGTAATCTGTAGGAACCATCCATACAACAATTATGGAAGTTACACAGCATATCCCGACCATAGTTTTTGGTATACAGTGAAGAAGTCATTACACCCAATGGGTAAGTTGGAAGGAGATGAAGAGGAATGAGTGAACGAGTATCATCATATGATGTGCTTTGGCACGCTGACCCATTTGAGTATGAAGGGAAAGTATATCACACGTGGTTAGAAGAACCTCGACCAACTTTCAATACGAGAGAAGAGGCTTTGGCCTACATCGAAACACACCAACCTCTTTTCAAGCGAGGTTGTAATATCGAAGTATGGCATCACGTTGGGTTGAGCGTTCAAAGTCGAATCGAAAAAGAAATCCCATATATCGGAGGCGAGGAAGAATGAGCAAAGAAACGAGAGAAATAAACGATACGATAAGAGAATTACGAATGGAAGAATGGGAAGAAGAGCGACAGTTGGGTTGCGACCATGAGGGGGCTTATCCCCAAGAAACAAGGGTCATAGTGTGGGGGACACTAGAAGAAATCCGCGAGGGTGTTTTCCGTTCAACGGATTTTACCTTAGAAGTAGAACACTATTGTCCTAAGTGTGGTAAAACAGAATGGATAGTGTGTGATTTAGATGATGAGATGTTTGGTGAAAGTGATGAATTGTTGGGGAATGACTGATGAGTGTAATAGGAAGATGTAATGGTTGTGGAACTATGAGAAAATTATGGAATGGAACGGGGCAGAAGACCTTTTGCCGAGAATGTTTTGAGAAGGTGAACGCATGAGTGAACACAGGTGTCTGAGTTGTGGTCGCTTTACTTCTGTGAAGCGCCGTCATGTTGTGATTGGTAAAGGAGAAGGTTTGACTCCATTTGTGAGTTCTTGTTGTGTGTCTGAGTATGAAAGTTGGGTTGTGAAAAAATACTGCTCGCCTGAAACATATCAGTTGGGCATTAAGGAGATGAAATTGTCAATTGCTGAAGGTGGTGGGTGAATGAGTGATAACAGAAAGAAGGCTAAGTTTAGATATTGTGAGAACTGTTGTGGTCGAAAGACCAATGCTAAGGATGGTATATGTCATCAATGTATAGTTGAAGACTATGGTGGAGATAGAGAAGAACTCTATTTGAAAACTCATTGTGGTTGTGGGAAGAAACTAACAGATTTTCAAGTTGATTATGGGATTGTTATAGATTGGATATATGGTTGCCCTACTCATGATTATCCGTATAATGATGAGCG
>Ga0208299_1001763_pt1 | contig 15499 bp, 6 predicted proteins | sample 15_taG_FD_184089 | JGI IMG/M metagenome (GOLD analysis project Ga0208299, IMG submission 184089) | Marine viral communities from the Subarctic Pacific Ocean - 15_ETSP_OMZ_AT15312 metaG (SPAdes) (version 2) | ecosystem: Environmental > Aquatic > Marine > Oceanic | place: Pacific Ocean | collected...
ATCGCCAATCATGTTGTTAAACCACACTACAGAACCAAACATATTTAACATTTCTTCAGATATATCTTGGAATAGATTCTTTTCTATAGACATGTGATAAGTGACTGGGCGAGTATTCCTATTGAAAAACTCATCGTCTTCAGTAAGAATTCTTGTCAAATTAGAATCCAATAATACTTCTGGCACTTGTGCTTGATAAGTCCCTCTCTCTAATGATTGAACTACGCTCGTAGAGGATGTATCAAAAAAGCTTCCACTTGCAGTATGTCGTCTAGACACTAAATCACTAAACCAACCAAATCTATTATCTGTGGCGCTTCCAGAAGTTTCGTCTTCTACGGAAAATTGACCAGCGGTGTTGGACCCTGTAACGGTTGTAAAGTCCCACAATAATGCAAGAGTTTGACTCTCTGGCACGTTTAAACTGTTAATACTATCTTGGTATAAGAATGCATTCTGTGTTGGGCTTTGAGAGCCATAATTTCCTATTTTTAAATTGTGTTTATCGATAGTACCCGTTGGAATACTAGTCATCCATGCTTTGCAAGAGTTAATTTTAGAATCTGCAAATGTTAACACGCTGCCAGTAAAATTAGTTCTGTGCGCGCCGGCATACACTCTTTTGCGACTAGTGATGAACTTTTGTCCTTGTTCATTAGTCATAGTGCCGGTAACTAAAAATTCCTGAGCTTTGTAATCAGCAATATAATTAACACCATAAAATTGCACTGTATATGTGGAATCAGAATCAGCAGTGCCATCTACCTGATTTACTAGTGGATATTTAGTAGGTTCAATAGTAACAGCTATAGACCATAATTGATCATCATAGACATCTTCAAACAACGAAGAAGTTAATTCTGGAACAAATCCTCCAGTAGTTCCCGTTAGTTTAAAATAAGCATTGCTGGAATATTTATCATCTTTGACCGTAGTGACTTGGAAATTAGCGTAGTCGTCGCTAGCCCATGTTAAGTCATTTTCTGTTTCTTCAGCGCTATGCATGCCAAACAAAGAAGACTCTGTTATCAAAGGATAGAGATTTTGCACTTGATCATCATAAGATTCTTTGACTGTTGCATATTCTGCTATGGTTACCCTATTAGGAAGAACCACATTTGTTTCCAATGTAAATGCCAATCCAGCTGCTTCATATGTTCCATCGGTAACTCCGCTACCAGAAATAAAAGAAGTGGCTTGGCTGTCGATTTGGTATTGATATACGGATGCATCACTGTTGCCTATCTCATTAAAATTAATATAATTTTTAACCTTAGATGTGAATTTTAAATTATCTTCTAATTTGTATGTGCTATTATTACCATACAAGTTGAATTTAAGTGTATCATCTCCAAACCCAAAACAATGAAATAGATTTCGAAACGACTTTTCCGTTCCTTTAGATTTGTTAATAAAATCTAAATTGTTGTAAATGTTTTGATATATGGTGTTTTTAACTTCTAAAAGGGTTTTTTCAAACTTTAAATGATCGTCCCGGTCCTCAAATTTTTCTAAGAGGTCGGCGTTGATAAATATATCCGGTACAATAAACCCACATGATTCTAAAGATTTCTTATTAAAAGGAGGAGGGTTTGCTATGCCAGAATAGTATTTTTTATGTGCTAGCTGTGGTAATTTATCTAGCAATATTGCAGCTTCATCAAAATAGCTAGATATAATTTGCAATAAATTCCAAAGATAGTTTTTATCTTTTATATCGTTTTCTGTTTCATTATCTTGCAACATCCATTGAGGAATATAAGATATTAAGGAATTGGCATTAGTATCATCATAAATACTGCCACTGTTTTTCATAGTTGATAAATAATCAGCCACATCAGGATGAAAGGAATAAATGATTGGGTCTCTAAATTCTGATCCTGAAAATGAAGTCATTAATATATCAGCATCATTTATAGCAGAGCCGACATTACGCGAATACGTCGAACTGTATCCAGTCCATGAACCATTGCTGATGCGACCAGAATAATCTAAAACCGTAGAATCAACAGTAGAATTATCAGTTATACCTTCATTAAATTTATAATAAACTCCTAGATTGGTGTTGCTAGTGTCGGTATTTGTTCCGCCACCTACTTGGTCAAACCAATATCGTTGAATTTTTTTAGAACTTCTAAAAGTCTTCCAGTGTCTAAACTCATCAACAGAGCCAGATAGTTTTGCCCATCCTCTGCCGGCGGCAGGATTTCCATCCGAAGCGGATGGAGCGTGTGCTAATGCACCAATGGTGCTTATAAGAGCGCCGCTTACGTAATCAACTGTGGTTCCAGTCTGAATTCGATGATTGTGTTGTCCGTCGACAAATAAATCAGTTACAGTATTACTTCCAGTGTTTTTAAATCGGAATGAGTAATGATGCCAATTATCATCTGCAATTGATGAAGTGGTTATTGAAGTGCCGATGTTTTCATTAGCAAAGCCACCAGTACCGGACATATATGTGACATAAAAAGGAGACGTCTCGCCTGTAGCAGCGCCATGACCAGAAATTTCAATTCTTAAGCGACCATAATCGGCACTAGAGGAGATTGAAGAGGTTGTATATACATCGAAGATTACTTCTTTTTCAGTTGAAGCAGTATCAAAAGCAGCTTTCTTAAGCCAAAACTCTACCGTGTTCCCTTTATTGCCATCAATTAAAAGATTACTTTCGCGATTTTCCGCAAGGTCGTATATATTGGCATCTTTGCGATAATCAACTTTATCAGTTATTTGATTATAATAAAGATCATCGCCAGTTCCAGCGTGAGGACCACCTTTGGTTAAAATATATTCATAGGATGCAGTTCCAGCTGCGCCATAACCACCTGACATGTCCGTTGCAGTTAAACTACTAGTAGAAAATATTGCATAACCAGTGGTACGCGGATATCCATTTTCAAAAACATAAAGATCTATTAAAGAAGATGAAACTTCCCAGAGTACCTTTTCCTTTAAAGAACCATCATAAGGATAGGTGTTGTATATTTTTTTAATAGAATCGTTGTAGTATTTTTCTGCGGAACCAAAACGAGCAAAAGACGACGGGCTATCAAACTTTTCTATTGCAATAAACCGAGCATCTCGTTTTTGAATTGCTGTGGCGTAATCAAACGATTCTATTTCATCTTTAAAATCTTCTTTTGAAAGAGGTTCAAACGATTTTAAATTCTTATCTTCATTAAATAAATCTTTTAAAGACATAGGCTAATCAACTCTAAATCTAAATTTTTGTGATTGCTCGACGTAATTACCATTTATTAAATAAGTAAAGTTCATTTCATAAACAGTATCTGTATCAAATAAATCCATTTTTAAATCAAAATAACTTCCACTAGCATCATATGAAAGTCTGGTGTAGTTTAAAGAACCAGTACCAAAAGGAACAACTTTAAAGCTATCCTGCACTCTCGTTATTTGGTAATAAACGTCTTCTACTATTGAAGTTTCAATTGTGTTTGACGATACAGAATAAATAGTTGGCGACCAGTCTTTTTTGCGAATATATAATCTAAACCGTGCGGTTTCACTTGTAGAATATGAAGAATGCAAATTTGTTATATTTGAAACATAATTTTGATCGATATTGTAATCCTGACTATCGTAGGTCTTCAATGCTATAGCAGAGCCAGTGTGATATTCGATTCCTCCACTATGCCAAACATCAAAAATGGTAGTGATTGCTGAAGAGGTATAAGCAAAAGAACAAGAGTATACACCTGTTTCCACCCATGATGCCGTAGTATTAATATCATCCGCTGCAACAGTTCCTCCTCCAATAGAAAGACCAATTTTAGATCCTGACGGAGACGTATTATTTGCGGATCCGCTGTATATACTTACATTAATAACATCGGTTCCCACTGCTGGTATATCTGTTAAGTTTCCCTTAACAACATTATAAAGATACAATTTCATTAAGTTGTCATTTGCAGGAACCAAAGAAGAACTTAAATAAAAGTTACCACGATTATCTTTTTTGCTGTTATCCCATCGTGCTTCTAACACTGGACGTTTAAAGAAAAATTGAGAACCTCTAGCAAAAAACATCTTAGTGTAGTAGGAATTCTCTGCATTTTCTAAACTACTAGCGAGATGTACGCCAAAACCATAATTGTTCTCTACTGGGGCTTCTTCATTTATCCAATCTTCTACTAGATGACTAACATCAATTTCTAAATTTTCAAAACCCGTATCAAAATCTTGTGTGAAAGTATATTCAAACGGATGGGCATCTGATCCGGTAATATAATCTCCACCTTCTGTTGTCCAAGAAGTATATTTTGAGCCGCCAGTAAACGCTGCATCATAATCAATAACATCGGCGTTTTCATAGTCATTGACTATCGTTGTGTTGCCGTCATCACCAGCGGTATCTTGTGTCAGTGTAATAGGATAATCGCCGTCGACTGCAACAGGTGTAACTGGGCTAGCTGTAACTCCAATGGTTACTGTGGCATCGTTAATTGCATCGACAATACTCTTGGCTATAGCTGCTACGTTTTCGCCGTCAATTCCAATATTTCCATCAGTAGTTGTTGTATTGCTAGCATTAAAAGTAAAAAGCTGTTCGTCACCATTGGAACCTGTAAGACCGAAAGTTTTAGTATCCAAATCACCTTCGCCCGCAGTGCTTATTAATGTAATAGTAGCCGTCGCAGCAGTGTCGACATCTGTTGCGTATACCCAATTTGAGGAATCTTCATCTGTATAATTTTCCATATCCAGGCCTAGGCCTTCGTCCCAAGATTGCGACACGGCACTTACTACAAGAGTATAATCTTTTGGAGTTGTTTGAGTGTGCTCAGCGTCATACAATCTTAAAAAGAAATTAACGCTTCCGGACGCAGGAACTGTTCCGGCTGTTCTGTCAGTAACTATAGTATCAGTGTCAAACTGAATAAGAATCCTAGATAGTTCTGAACTTAAGCCATCTGCCGAGCTACTGACTTGTCCGTAAATACTAAAGACTTCTAGAATATCAGATTGACCCATATTTCCGCTTACGCCGCGCGTCGACAAGTTAGACTTATAAGCGTTTGTGATTGTATTGTCTTTTGTGGCGTAATATCTTTTTATGGTCATTAAACTACAGTTCCTATAATATCCGAGTTGGGCCATTTAATCTCAAAACAAGAATCTTCTGGGCAGAATATTTTTCTACCATCTCCCGATCGGCTCCTAATTATGTCAAAATTAGAATCCGAATATGCACCGCCAGTTAAAATGTCAACATCAACTTCCAACACATCTAAAACTGCAGCTGAATTCTTAAGAGCAGAAAAAACATCAGTAATTAAAAATGGTTCACCTATCTCGTATGATTTTCTATTGGCAAAAAAGGCTGCTATATCATCTTTGGCCATCTGCAGGGCATCAAATTTATTTATATCCGGAAAAGAAGACATTTTAAACATTATCTTGAGGTTGATGATTTTGCCGCTAAATATATCAACTGAATCGTTAATCATTTTATGTCGCGTTATCCACGTTTTTATATTGTTTTTTATAGTATCGTTTGTTTCTTCTAGATTGCCTATATTGTTTTCAGATAACACATATAAATTAATGTTTCTTTGATTAAAAGAATCGCTATCTTGTGTAACATTAACTTTCTTAATAGAGCCGAAATTAGCAGGCATACTGTAGCATGCTGTAATGAAATCTTCCCTCGTGACAATTCTATTTTGCATACTATACATGCCGAACGCACGATTTTTTATTTCCTCAGAAGATGGAAACGGGGTATCGCCGGTGAACGCCTCTTCATTTAACACCTCTAAGCTTTTTCGTACATCGGTTACAGAAGTAGCAATCAAGGTCGATTCGGATACAAAATCAAACAACGATTCGGCCACTTGATCAATTGAATTAGGGGCAGCATTTGTATTTTCACTAGTATTAACGCGATATATCACGGAAAGGACAGTATTTGATGGAGTTACACCAAGCCGATCGGTCTTAATTAGCGTAGCGGGATCGAAAGAATCGTCTGTTATATATTGTTTTCCATGCTGTTCCATTAATACATTACTTGGGTCCAAAATCCTTTCTTTATCCTCGTTCGTACCAAATCCAAATTGTAATATTATTTTATTTTCTTCTTTTGAAACTGTATATCTTCTTGATACAGCTATGGGCTTTAAAATGTTGACAACTGTATTTTTATCATCTCCACGATTAATCAAAGGTACATATATGGTATTTTGGGTTAGATAGTCCACTTCATAATAGTTGTTACCTTCAGAATCAGTTACTGATATTATTTCTGTTATATTGTCATCTACAATCTCTATCTTTCTAAATCTTAAATAATCCCCAACAGTAACAGTTTTAATTGCCAATTCGCCAGATACTGCCTGTCCTCTTGCTCGGACGGCATACGTTAGCGGCGCGCCGCTATTGGAATCTACAGCTCCAACAACAGTTTCTGTTTTAGTAGAATCTGCGAAGTTAACATCTTCAATCAGTGTAAACATTTTGCCTATAGATGATCTAAACTTGCTTCCCTTTTTTAAAACGGGGGCATAATCATAGTTTGGCGCTCCGTTCGAAGACGGAATTAAAACAAAGAAAGTTAAAACACCATATGAAGAGGGCGCCAAATTTGCCTTATAGCCAAACTGCCTAGCTAACTTAAGGACATTGTTGTACTCTATTGCAGTAGATAAAAACGATTCATTTGTTTGATAATCCAAATAAAAGGAAAGAATATCGCCAACATATGATACAGTATCCAACATTAATGATCCAAAAGAGTTCGCAGAAAAATCTCTGAATTCGTTTGGATAATATCTTCTTGCATAATTAACTAAATCGCTTTTTATCGTAATAAAATCGCGACTAGTGTAGTTAATTGCTGGTTTTTTTTCTGCCATCGTCCGTCCTCGTATTAAGTATTAAATGGTATTTCCTTCCAATAATGTATATGTATCTACTACATTTAAACCGCGTATTAAATATTCTACTCTAACATATAAAGTATTTCGTTGGCCAAATTTATTAGGTAAGTCTTCTCCGCGTTTTACTTGCAACACTAGTATCTGTATTTCCGGTAAAAATATATTCACCTGTTCTCTTATTTTAGATGAAACTTCTTCTTCCGGGTCATTTTCAAACAAGTAATTTCTTAATCCTACGCCATAATCCGGCAACATCACTCTTTCACCCGGAGCTGTCAGCATAAGCATTTTAAAATTTTGTTTTATGCTTTCGTTTTTGGTTTCGCTTAAAGAATAGAACCCTTTTGTAGTATCATATCTTAAAGGTAATTCTGCATCATAACCAATTGGCATATATTTATTTCCTTTCCAAATAAATAGTTTAAACTGTTTTTATTACTCAAGACATTCTTCTTCTTCTGTTTCTTCTGTGGCTGATTCTAGTGCATTCGTGTTTTCGTCACCTTCGCCGTCATTTACGCCTTCCAGAAGTTTAGCTGCCATACCAAATGGAGTGAGCGGACCAGGCAAGAACCATTCAGTTCGCCAAGTCGGATCTACCATGTTGGCTATAGTTTCTAGAAAAGCTTTCATTATCATTGGCAGCCAATCAGATCCCGGCACTCCACCTGTATCAAGAGATGAAACATTGGTAAAATTAGAAGTCTTGTAAAAATCTGGATCTGTTTGCCTATTTGCCACCGCCAATAACGGATTTAAAGTGTTAATAACTGTTAATATAGTTCTAGTAAATACATTGTCCAAAGCAGGGTATTGACTCTTTGTGACATCAGCTGTGACTATAGCCAAATAAGATAGTAAATCTTTGTAATTAATCGTGCTTATAAGATTCTTAAAGTCGTCAGTCAAGCTCATTTCATTAATTGTTTCATTATCGCTTAGAAGATCTTTGAAGTTGAACGCTCGGAAGCTGGCGAAAGAGCCGCCACCATCCCCCTTTTCAAACGTTATTAAAGGCAATTTAAAGTATAAGGTTCCATCTTCTTCTTGAATAAAATATTTCTTATCCAACACGGCATCGTGAAATCCCAAGGAGGCCCAATCAGCGTAGGGCTGCACCGATGGTGCTAATTGTTTAATAAACTTATATTGAGAACCTAAAGAAAAAGTGCCCAGCGGGCCGGTGCCGGCGACGGTCTCGCCCAAAAAGTTCTTGGATTCGCCGGCGTCAGAAACTCGCAATAAAATATTTAACGTATAAAAATCTGCATATTTTTTATACACTTTAGGGATTATATTCATAAACTCTTTAAGGCCATCATTACCGACTGCAGCAATAATAGTTGTCTCCGGCGAGATCTCAAATTCATATTTTGCTTGAAACGTATTTTTGGAGATCTTTCCGATTGAGTTGAAATATTTCAAAGATTGCATACCTAGGCCATTGGATATGTAATCAGAAGCTAGTTTAGACTTATCAGTATCAAAATAATAAAGTGGATATGATAATATATCAACCTCGTCAGGACCAACAAAAATATCTGGCGAAAAGATGTTAAATATTTTCTCCAGATATTTTGGAAATGGTGGAGTATCTTGCAGTTCTGTAAAAAGTTTCGAAAATGCAGATTTATCCCAAGTTTCTTTAGTGATTGCCTGCAGGTCGACCCCATTTTCATCATATTTGTATCTAGGGACTACATCATAGCCCTTTTCTATAAAAAAGCCGCCATTTACTAATCTTGAATCAGATGAATAAGTGCCTTTTTTTACAAATATTTTCTTTTCAGAATAATCAATTTGTGTGATTGTTGGTGGTGAATGTACAATATCAGAAACTATGTTTTTCAACACTTGTTTTGAAATAGAATTTTCTGGATCTTCAGTTGTAAACTCTTCCCCGATGCTACTAGCTGCTGGAGTATTATATCCGGAGGCTTTTAATTTTTTTGCGAATATATCTCTAACTGCGGAATAATTTCTGTGGAAGATATCTAATCTTGCTTGATTGGCATATGTTTCAGTATTAGAAAAATCTAGATTCTTTTTTGCAGCATATACTTGAGTAGAATATTTAGCGATTATCTCATCAAGATTAAGATTTATAGTGCTGTATTTTTTATTGAAGCTGTTGATTTTGTTATCAATTCTGCTCCGCAAATAATCATAATAGAAAGATAATTCCTTATCTTCAGGTAGCAATGCATCCAAATTAAATGCTGATAGGACAAAAATGCTTTTTAAGAACTCTTGTGCAATAAGTGTGCTATATAAAATCTCAACAAACATATTGATTTGAGCCACCTCAAAGGCCGAAGGAATGTCAGAGAAATCCTTTTTGCATTCCAACGCTTTTATGTTATCTTCCAGTTGTGAGACCAATTTGGCAGGATCAAGTAAAGAAATCTCACACGGATCTAGGCTTTCTTGGCTGGTCAACTGCAGCTTTGTAAAGTTTTCCCTTTTAAATAAATCCTGCTGAGAAATGTATTCCATATGTTCTGTGAGAACTTGTTTTAATAAATACCCATAAAATCCTAACCCTGTAGTAACATTCTCATTGATTAAGGTATCGTAATAATTTTTACTATCGAATGTATTAATTTGATTTATTATGTTTTCATAGTTGTCAACTTCTTTGCTTAAATCTTCAAGCGCGCCGGCTGGTTTATCTAAGTTAAATGTTAAAGCTGCTGATTTTGGAGGCACACCGGTTTCGTCTACGTCCGAATAATTAAAAAACAAAGCTATTTGACTACTTTTAGAGCTAATGGCTATCATGTTGTTGATAAGATTTGTATTTACAGATATCGAATCTGGTTTTGTTACGGCGTCATATACCTTTTGAGCTATAAGTTTATTGGCGTTGGTGTCTAATTTAAGGTTTTTGAGGGTGCTCGGTTCGTGGGTCGAACTGGGCGGGCTAGTCGGGCTATCATTGAGTGCAAAAACAGCTGCCATCGCTCCGCTAATCTTGCCAGATATATTAATAACGTCATCCATAGACGATAAAAATACTCCTTTATACAGAGCAAGATCTTGATTATATTGCTTATCTATCCCTCTGATGGTTTTTTTCATCGTTTTGCCGGCTAAATATTTTTCACTATCATGCTGGTGCGATGGGAATATTGGAGTTTTTCCGCTATTTTGACTATCAGGTCCGCAAAACAATTCCGGAGCGACCCGAGTTAAATCGGATATATTTGCTATTCCTTTAACTAGATCTTTCTTAATGTCCCTTTCTTGATCTAACAGTGCATCAATGGCATCTTGAGTTGCCTTGTTCTTTAAATCTTCTATAAGAGCTGCGTTAGAAGCAGGACCACAAAAAGTAGATAATACTTTTTTGGCAGCATCTAGAGCTAAAGTCTTTTTAACACAATAATCGTCGCTTATTTTGCTTCCTAAAATAAAAAACAACTTCTCTAGTTTGGCTATTGAATTGACAGCTTCGCGTAAAATGCTAAACTTTTCTAAAGATAAAAGACCATCAAACACTTTATTGAGAATGTATTTCTTATTTACAGGGTTGGCATCCGAAGAAATAAGAGTGCATATTTCTGATACTGTTAAAAAATCTCCCAACGCATCTAAAAATAACTTAAGATTGTCAATCAAAGCTCTGTTATCCGGATCTCCAAAAGGTGCAAGCATATCTTGCATTACAGATTCTGGATCTTCGTTAGGAATGGCCTCAGGCAATGAAAAAGGCGTAAAAGGCATCGTGGGAGGTGTACCATTTACAGACGGAGGCAGTTCACCAACTGGCATACCAGCCATATCAGCAGCTGCTGAACCTTCGCAAAGATACGAGATTTCCTCACATAGTTTAACAATAGTTTGTGTGATAAACTCATCTAGGAAAGATATAATAGCTTCTATGATCAACATCCTCCAGCCTTCAGTTATTCCAGTAATAGAATACATATTTATCTTTTTCTCTAAAAACGCCATAAAGGCATCTGCTGGATTAGTTATACCAAGTTCTTTTTCAAACCCGGCTAACATTGCTGCAGCAAGCGGAATTGCGGAAAATATAGCCAAGCATAACATATCTCGTTCTGCGGCGCCTTGAATTCCTGAAACAAGAAAGGAACCAACAGCTCCTGAACCCGCCGTGTGTTTTGCGGTCAATGATGCAATCTTTTCTTTAACTAATCCAGCTATATCCGATGTTGATGTTTCTAAATATTGTAAAACTTTATTAATCTCTTCTTCGTTGATGTTTTCTAGTATAATATCGCACACAATGGATTTCAATTCAGACAAGTGCATCGCCTTCATCAGACATTCAACAACTGTTGGAACTAAAGAATCTAACGGTATCGCATTCAATACCATTTCATATACGTCTTCAAGCGTTTTCATTGATTGAGCTTGTTTTAACATGTTTAGAAAGGCCAGATCCGATGTGTTGTAATACTTAAGCTTAACTTCGTTATGTATTTTCGCCTTTTGTGCATCGGAAAGCAATTCAGAGCCTACTTGATCTATTGTCTTTTGCACTACTTCACCAGCATTAAATACTGCATTTGCCACGATCGATTTTGGTCTTAACTGTGGAACAGGCTTAATGTATTTTTTTATAAATTGGTCTGCATTGACCGATTTACCTTCGTATTCTTTTATAATATTGTCAATATTGTAGATTAAATTAATCGCTTCAGTGTCGTATTCTGAATTCAGTTTTACGGGGGATAAAAAGTCAACAGGATTCCATGGAGCCCAAACATCTTCGGGCCACTCTGCCGCAGGTTTCGCCGGCGGTCCTTCAAAATTCTTTGGCGTTTTACGCTTAAATCTTTCTAAGTTTGTGGTTATTCTATTAAAAAGCACCCACTGCCCAACAATAGGATCGCCATGAAATGTGTAATAATAACGCAATATTCGTTTAGGTCGCACCGGGCCTGATTTGTTTTTTTCCATTCGATAGAAGAGTAATCTAGTTCTATAGTCCTTTGTTAACTCTAATTTAGGAGGCTCATCTTCTTCTACGTCTGGTAACGGCTCTTCTTGTTTTCCTTCGCCAGGTTCAGCATTTTGATTAGCTTCTACTTCATCTTCGAACCCGCTAATTGCAGTAATCTTGCCATCAATCACGTCGGTAACAAATGCATCCTCTATATCAATTCTTTGCTTTAATAAGTTCTTATACGTGACAATCCTTTGCAATATTGTATCAAGGTCAATTCGATATTGCTGTTCAAGTTGGTCATGACTCTTTTTGGCTTTTTGTAGTATAGACTTTAATTTACTTAAATCTTCTTGATGCTTTTCATATTCTACTTGCTGAAACGTTTCTTCTTCTTCGTCTACTTCATCTGCAACGCCGGCCTCTGTGTTTTTTATAATTGCTCGCTCGGCGGGACCTAAACCAAACAATCCCAAGAAATAATATATGCCTGGAGAACCTGTTTCAATATGAAACTTTTTTGTGATAAAAGCACTAGAAATCAACTTTTCTTTGTTTTCTGCGGAATATTGCTCGAACGGAATATTGTAATCTTCATCCCAAGCTAACTGTTTGGTACCAGGGCCATATGCTGCATTTAAATATTGTTCAGCAATACTGTATTTTAAGCTATCAACAAAAGCGAAATCATCAAAAAAACTAGGATCAAACACCGGCTTTCCGGAAAAGTTTTTAATCTCATCTTGAGACATCTGAACAACGACTTTATAATATGTTGCATCTTCTTTTGCTTGTGACTCGTCAATAAAGTCGCCAGGACGATCAATCTTGATAGCGTCGTTTGGCTTTAAATACCACCTATCGTTGCTCATGTTTTTTCCTTATTTTAGCTAACACTAACTCTAGGACTACTAGGCTCTTTGGAGCCAAAGACTCCAGTATTATTCATTTCACTAAGACCAAGTTTTATTTTATTCATAACACCGTCATGCTTAGCAACCTGTTGTGTTGCTGTCGCTTTTATGCCGGCTGCTAATAGTTCCGGACTGAAAGGACATTTTCCGCCATTTAATCCGCCTAAAAACATAGCAAAAAAATCTGGATGATCGTGATCTTGCACTGCAGAGTTAAATTCTAACTGATATGTTACAAACTGATCTAATACCGAGTTGACTTCATTTACTCTTTCGATTATATCTTTTAAAGTGTTTCTTAGCACTTTGCCCTTTACTATAGGCTCTTTTCCAGTTTCAAAATTGCCAGCTATGATATCAATTGCAGGGACCGATCTGATTCTATCGCCATGAGAATTAAACTTGCCAGTCTTGGTTACAAGCTTAATTCCTTCACGACCAATAATCCTTACCGCATCCGATTTTAATATTATGGCACCTCTCGCTCTAGAATCTCCCACATTTCCATCAGCAAGGCCAAAGTTTAAATCAGCATCGGTTTTTTGGCTTATGTAGATTCGCGATGCATCAGCTGACAAGTTAGGATCACAATATAATTTTTGGTAATCCACCGACTGATCATTTAAAATGCTATGTTTTCTTACTTTTGAAATGCGCCCGACAACAATATCAATAGTGCCAGCTTGCGTGGTGTCTCCATAACCGCTTCCCTTTTCGCCGGGTCTGTCAGTGCCAAATACTATATAATTATTATTTGCACCCTTAATGACTTTTTCGCGTGTTGCTTTAATATAGTTTGGTGTGCTTTCGATAAGATTATCACCAGCAACACCTTTTCTATCGATCGTATAACTAGGATCTGCATGGTTATTTCTCTGCTGTTGTGATATTGTTAAATTAGGATTATATGTTTTTAGTTTCGCCATTTCATTTATGTTTCCTTTATGCTTGTTTCGCAGCTGCGGCGGCCTTCGCTTTGGCACCTAAGGGCATTTGAGATTTAACCTTGTCTTTAGACGGTTTTTTCGCTGGCTTGCCCATCAAGGCCGCCTCCATCGACGTTCGTTCACTGTCGGTGAGTTCGCCAACTTCGGCAATTTTCTTACTAGAAGATGAACCTATTTTTTTTGCCTCTACCCAAGATCCATCTTTTATTTGCATAAATACTTTTCGTGCTGGTGCTTTCATTCGAAGCTGCCATACCCAAATCTTTTTTGAACCCCATTTCATTGCATATGCAATTTGTAATAAAATGTATTCGCGATACGACATTCCTTCAACCGGGTTGTACTCGGCCATTCCCATTTCTAATGGGCCTGTGCCTTTGTGCCAGCCCTTGCGGGTGCCCTTTTTTCCCGGGTTCATAGAATAATTTGCAATATTGGTTGGAAACTTAATATCTTTGCTATGAATCTTTCTTTTTAATCGCTTACTCCAGCCGCCGGCGTATGCTTGTGGTTGTCTTATACAGCCCGAGCCACCTAACGACTTAATTTTCTTATCCAAGGTCATCATAAGATTATAATTTTTTTTCTGCAAACCGCCATGATCTGTAAGTGCTAAATTTTTAGCTAATTTCTTATTATGACCGCCGGCGCCTTGTCTAAACAGCAAGTTTGTTAATCGTTTATTGTGCCCTTCACCAATTGGGGCCTTTTTCCATTCCTGTTCAGTGTCCATACAAAGTCTAAATCGACCGTTATAGCCCGATTGGCCATATTTGGCAAACAGTTCGTGAAAATGTTCTAACATGTTTTCCAAATAATCACCTTTTGGGTTAACCCAAACTGTGAAATCAACTCCGATTCCAGCATCAAGCCACTTTTTAACAGCTTTATTTACCTTAGCTTTACCACCAAATGGTTTATATTCACCGACTTTTACTTCATGAACACCTGTTATAAACAGTCCTATTCTTTTAAATCCTAATTTTTTACATACGGGAATATATTCATCTGGCTTGAGTACTCCACTTCTATCTATCCAAACACACATTTCTGGGATTTTTCCTGACATCAGTTTTTGAAATGTTTTGACATATTTACCAGAATCTTGTGCCAGTACTGCCACCTTGCCGCCACTGCTAAAACCTCCAAAATTGCCAGATTTCATCAACGCCACCATTTGTTTAAATTGGGCTTTAAGTAGCATCATTTCGGCGCCACCTGAACCTGCGCCAAGAGCATATGAAAACTCAAATACTCCATCTTTTCGCGTCAGAGGATCCGAATATGATACTCTTACTCGATCTCCAAATGCTGGATCGTAATCGGATCCCAAGTAAGATACAAATACACCCCCATTTCGCGCTATCTCATCATAAGCCTTGAGATCATCTTTTTTTGGCCAAGGGTAAAATTGCAGCTCTGGAACGTGTACTATCGCTACAAACAAGTTTTTTAATTCGTCTACTGCTTCTTTTCCGGATCCGGCAACGGTTGCTAAATTTAAATTATACAAATGAGCATCACTAGGTTCAACTTTTATAGAAGCAATAAACTTGCCATCAAAATATTGTCGATTGTGAAGACTGTTAGGCATTGCGCCTTCCGCCGCCACGTCCTTAATAAAGGCAGGTCCTTGGCCTTGCTCGTATACCTTCATGTTATCAGGTAAGCCGTTAATATTACCCATTTATTGCTTTTCTCCCTGAATTACATCAAAGAGTTCTTTCTTGTCGTCTTCTGTAAGTGATACAGAATTGTCTGTTTTTTTGGATAAAATAGATGTAAGTTTTACTAGTTGTTCGTTCGAACGTTGTAAGGTTT
>Ga0208299_1001766_pt1 | contig 15479 bp, 17 predicted proteins | sample 15_taG_FD_184089 | JGI IMG/M metagenome (GOLD analysis project Ga0208299, IMG submission 184089) | Marine viral communities from the Subarctic Pacific Ocean - 15_ETSP_OMZ_AT15312 metaG (SPAdes) (version 2) | ecosystem: Environmental > Aquatic > Marine > Oceanic | place: Pacific Ocean | collected...
CTCAATGGGGGCCACGAAAGAACTTGGAGAATCTTATTAAGTGGTTTATTGAGGAAAACTTTGATCGTGAAAATGTTGGACTTATTCTCAAGACAAACAAAGCAAAGAACTGCGAGATTGATAGAGATTTTTGTGTAAGAAATCTAGAACCGCTTCTAAACCACGAAGATTATAAAGATAGGAAGTGTAAGGTCTATCTCCTTCATGGCTACATGACAGAAGAAGAAATGGCTGCCCTCTATCGTCACGAGGGGGTAAAGGTAATGATTACTGCAACCCACGGAGAAGGTTTTGGGCTTCCTTTGTTTGATGCAGCCCAAGCAGGACTTCCTATTATCGCTCCAGCGTGGTCTGGGCATACTGATTTCTTAACAATGCCTGTTGGTGGAAAAAATAAGTTCATCCCGCAGAAGGTTGATTACGATCTGAGGCCAGTTCAAAAGGAAGCGGTTTGGGATAAGATTATTATTGCTGATTCTATGTGGTGTTTCCCCAAGGAGGGATCCTTCAAGATGAAGATGCGCGCCGCCATGGAACATTACAATGCCAACAAGAAGAAAGCTGAAAAACTTGCGGTGTGGCTGCAGGAAGAGTGGCCCAACGAGGAACAGGTTTTCGAGAAGTTTCTTACCAGGTTTGATCTGGTGGATGAGTTAGAGGCAAAAGCAAATTCTGTTAAAATAGAAGAAATTCCTAAAATTAGTTTAATTACCTCAGTATTTGACGCCGAAGAACACATTGAGCAGTTAATGGAGGATGTTACGCGCCAAAGTATATTTGAGCAAAAATGTGAATGGATTATCCTTAACGCAAACCCGAAAGGAAAAGATGTGGAAGAAGAGGTAATTAAGAAATATGTAGAAAAGTATCCAAATAACATTATTTATAAGCGTTTAAAGAAAGATCCGGGGGTATATGGGGTTTGGAATAAGGCAATCAAAATGTCTTCTGGTGAATATATCACAAATATAAACTGCGACGACAGAAGAGCGCCTCATGGCCTAGAAACACAAGCAAAACTCTTGGTTTCACATCCGGAAGTTGCGTTGATCTACAATGATTCTTATGTTGTTAATGAACCAAATATAATGTGGGAAAATATTGAAAGTACAAATCAAAGATATAATTTCGAACAGTTTTCGAAAGACGCGATGCTGAGAAGCAATCTTCCTCACAATAACCCCATGTGGCGAAAAGCTTTGCATGACGCGAACGGATATTTTGATGAAGCGTGTTTTTCAGCAGGCGATTGGGAATTTTGGCTCCGATGCGCTTTTAATGATACGATTTTCATGAAGGCCCCAAATTTATTGGGAGTTTATTACTTCAACCCTCAAGGTATCTCGACCAACAAAGAAACAGAAGAAAAGAAGCGCACCGAAGAGAAGGCCATTTTTCTAAAGTATCTTAAGATGAATAGTGCAGCATAGGGAATAAAAGGTGACAATGAATCCACTCAAAGAAATAGGAATAAAGTACGGAACGGATAAAGTTCAGCATGGTTACTTGGATGTATATTATGAGTACTTTTCTAGATTTAGGGAAAAGAAGATTAACATTTTAGAGATAGGAGTTTATAATGGGGCTTCTATGTTTGCTTGGAGGGAGTTTTTTCCTAACGCCAACATAATTGGTGTGGACATTGAAGATAAAACCCCTATCTTTAATAGATTATCGGGAAAAAAAGAATTTTTCAAAGGAGATCAAGGAGATTATAAGTTTGTAACTTATTTTTGTGAAACAATATTAAATAAGACAGGTACAGGATTTGATATTGTAATCGATGATGGTTCACATTTCCAATATGACATTATGGTATCCCTGGGATATATATTCCCCTATTTGAATTCGGGTGGAGTATATGTAATAGAGGACATGTGCCGAGCCGAGAAATTAGCTATAGATGCACTCTGGTGGGGCCACGAAGACTATTGGAAAACTAGTAACCTGCCAGGTATGAAGGCCGCGGCCCGCACCGTCAAACAGTGGCTTCCTCATGGTAAAAAGGATGTAGAACATTGTGCAGAGACAACTATGAAAAGATTTGAGAATACTGGAAAATTTAATAATGTATTTTTAAGTGAATATGAGTGTACATATATTAATGAGAATTATAAGCAGGTAAAATTCTACCCCGCTCTGACTCCCCCCATCAAGGGAACATCGAGTATAGCTGTTATCACGAAGAAATAACATGAAGATTATTAGCTTTAGTTTATGGGGCGATGATTTGCGGTATACCGGAGGAGCCATACAGAATGTAAAACTAGCCAAACACTATTATCCAGACTGGGTGTGTAGATTTTTTGTTGGTAGGGATGTAGGGTGTGGGATCATCGCTGAACTTTCATCTCACGAGAATTCACAAGTGGTAGAAATGGATACCCCGGGGAACTGGACCTCTATGTTTTGGAGATTCTATCCCGCGTCCGACCCCGATGTAGACATAATGATCTGCAGAGACTCCGACAGTAGATTGGGTAAAAGAGAAGCCCACGCCGTTAAGGAATGGGTGGAGAGCGACAACGGTTTTCATATAATGAGAGATCATCCTTATCACAAGGTGGCAATTTGTGGAGGGATGTGGGGAGCTAAAAGAGATACTATTAATGAGATGGCAGACTTATCCCAGCAGTTTAAAAAAGAAAATCGATATAATACCGATCAAGAGTTTTTGCAAGAATTAATTTATCCACGAATTAAAAACAATTGCACAGTTCATGACGAGTTTTTTGATAACAAGCCGTTTCCCGAATCCAGCGGCCCCCGAGATCAGAGGTATTTTGTTGGTCAAGCGTACGCCGGCGACGGCTCCATTTTGGACACCCCGCAATACGGAACCCAGTATTATCAAGATTATCTAAAAGAACATGAAGGAGTAGAAAATATTATATGAACGTTCATTTTAATACAATGGTTAAAAATGAGGGATTGCTTTTAGATAAAGTGTTGCCAATCTGGAAGGAATATCCGGTGAATAAGTTTGTTTTTTATAATGATAACTCTACTGACGATACAGTCGATGTAATTCAATACCACCTAGAGAAGAATCGTTTTGAGATTGTTAATGACCGTTTAGAAAGATTCCATGAAGCTCGGCAAAGGAGCCGCATGCTAACATGCAGCCGACAAGACGGAGCTGATTATGTCTTATCCATTGATGCTGATGAGCTTCTTTCATCCAATTTGGTGGAAGATTTCGAAGATGTTATAAAAACTTACGAAAAAATTGATACATGGCTTTATTGGTATAATGTGGTCAATGGTAGTTTGGAATATACGAGAAATGACCCTTTTTATCAAAATTCTTATAGAAGTTTTATTCTTCCACTAAAGTATACCGGAGATTTTGATTTAAATTTATGGAAGTATCACACTCCCAGAGTCCCAGAAGTCAATCTTGAAAAAAGACTAACTAAAGATTATGGTGTTATTCACTTACAAGCCATTAACAAAGAATTTTATGCTTTAAAACAACTATGGTATAAACACCATGAATTTATAGAATATGGCCACACTCCGCAGCAGATTAACCAAAAATATGATCCTGTAGTCAATGGTCTAGATTTTATGGAAAGTAATACTCCTCAAGAAATTATTAATAATTTAAATTTTGATGCATCAATTTTCGATGAAATTTTAAAACAGAAAAACTATAGAGAATATATAGAGAAGAATTTAAATAAAGATTTATTAACATTTGGAAAGAAATATATTAGTGAAAAAAAAATAGTGGCTAATAATATCAATAAATTGTATATACATCACCATTTAGGCTTGGGCGATCATATATGCATGAGTGGCTTGGTTAGATACCTGAGTAAAAAAGAAGAATATGATAGAATTTTTGTATGTTGCAAAGATAAATATATAAATTTATTAAAACCACTCTACGCGGATACTGAAAAAATCCAACTTCTTCCTGTCACCTCAAATGCGGAGGAAGAACTTCTAGATGTCAATAGAAAAACAAAAGATGGCCACTTGATGAGAATTGGCTTCTCTTCCTATAATGAAACAAAGGGAATTAGTTGCGATGAAGCTTTTTATAGATTGGCGAAAGTTCCGTACAACGCTCGATTTAATGAGTTCTTTTTTGAAAGAGATTTACAGGAAGAGCAAAGAGTGTATAAAAAATTAAATCCCAACGATGAAGAGTTTATTTTCGTTCACGATGATCCCGACCGGGGCCACATACTCCCTATTCGATCTCCTTATAAGATAATAAGAAATGATATAACAGAAAATCTTTTTCATTATGGAAAAATATTAGAAAATGCCAAGGAGATTCATTGTATTGAAAGTGTTTTTCGATGTTTGATTGAATTTTATAATGTAGAAAATACCGAATTATTCATTCATTCTTATTTAAGAAATACACCCGGAGACGCGTACGGCACCCGAAAAGAATGGAAGATTTTAAAATAATTTAAGGAGAAAAGAAATGGCAGATACCCTAGGTGGTTTGGTGGATAAACTTTGTACTATTGATTTGAAAATGTGGAATAATCAAGAACTTCTTTATGAAATTAGAAGAATTTCCTTTGAAGAATATAAAGAGAAATATTTTGATTGTGAGGATGGCGCAAGAACTTTGTGGGAAATCCTGTCGCGAGCCTGCGATTTAAATGTGCAAAGAAATCAATTGATCGATGAAGTTGATGAGAAGATTATAGAAATGTTTAAGGCCATGTCCGCCGGCCACGACTTGAATGACGGCAAATACATTCAAAGAAAACATAAAACTTATTAAGAGAACTTAAAATTATGAAAATAGATAAAAAAGATAGTAATACGAAGCCTAATAATATTTTAGGCGATGAGTATACTTTATTTAGAGCGCTCCTTCCTCTTCTTCCCGAAGTGGGGAATTTTATGGAGATAGGAAGTAGAAACGGTAGAGATCATTGTTATAGCTTGTACAAAAATGGCTGGTCTGGTTTCTGTGTGGAGGCAAATCCGGACATCGCATGGGGGGGCTTATTGGAGACATATGGGCACGAGCCCCGCGTAAAGACTTTTAATTATTTTATTAGTGATAAAAGGGGACTTACTAAATTCTGTATTGAGAACACTCCAAATAGTGGAGTATCAAGCGCTTTTTACAACCGCGCTACTGGAATAGACTCGGGCATTTCCAGACCCCTTAAGAAAATAATTGAGGTACCTTCAATTCCTTTGATAGATTTTTGGAAGGAAAATGATCAGCCAAAAATCGATTTATTAATGTTAGACATTGAGGGATATGATGCATCTGTTCTGTTGTCGACGGATTTTTCTATATTTTCTCCTAAATTTATAATGGCAGAAACTGGAACATGCTACTATCACATCGAGCCTCATGAAAAATCAAATGGTATTACTGTTTGGAATATGATTATTGAACACATGAAGAAATTTGGATATGAGCTCATAATGACAAATAATGATTTTGATTATAAGAAACGATACTGTCCTGAGCTTATGGACATTCCCATGAATGGTGTATGGGTACGAAGAGGGGCTCAATGAAACATCCAGCTTGTATAGCCGTCGAGAGAGGGTGGGTAGAGATAGAAGAAGAGGAAGTTTATCGATATATAACCGGTGAGGTTTCTAAAACTTTTATAGATTCGCAGGCATATGCGGATAAAGTAGATGAATTCTGGCTATCGGCCACACCGTCATCGCGACTTCCACAATATGACTATGATAAATCAGAAATTGAAATTAAGTCGATCTATAAGGTAGAGAAAATTAATCATGTTACTCACTATCCAGAATGGGCGCCCCAACAAGTTATCGCGGCGCTCAAATTATTATGTGAAATTCAAATATACTGCATGCAGAAAGATGTCTTTGTTGAGACCCATTTGTGGAATTTTGCCCTTAGAAGAGGCCGCCCCATTTTAATCGATCTGGGAGATTTCCAGACAACGAATGTCCACCCGGATATTCCGTTACAATCAATTCTTGGATCGTTTAGGGAAGAATTAGATAATCACTGCCCAGTTCATATGAGTAATTTTATTCAAAATTACACATCTATTAAAAATAATTTAATTGCAATACAGAAAAATAATAATTTTTCATTAATAGAAAAATTTTCTTTATTTAGAGAGCAATTGAATTCAGCTAAAAGTACAACTTCTGCTGACAAATGGTCTGATTATGATAAGGGTAGTTGGAATAATATAGAAGAGATTCCTTTTGCCTTTAAAGATAAGAGCCGGGTACTGTGTGAGTACATTGATAATAAAAAACCATCTACAGTTTTAGATATCGGATGTAATACAGGTGTTTATTCCTTATATGCCTCCTTTAAAGGTGCAGAGTGCATGGGAATAGATACTGATTCCCAATCTATAGAAAAGGCCAACACCTCAGCAAGAAACAGGGGTTTAAACTGCGCATTTATACCTTTTGATATTATGAAACCATCCACGTCATGGGGTCTCGGAGGGGTCTACGGCTCTCTAACAATGCGCTTGAAGAGTGAGTTAGTCATCGCTCCCGCGATTTTTCATCACTTGTTGATGCAGAATTATAATCCAAACTTAATAATTGATACTTTAGCTTCTTTTAGTAAAAAGTATATGTGTCTAGAATACATTCCACACGATAAGGAATTTGCATGCCGTGAAAATATATGGCCAACGGAAAAAGACGTTACTCATCGATTGGATTGTTTGGGATTTAAAACAGTCTCTACTAATTCCTTTCCTTCCGATCGAAAATGGATCTTAGCCGAAAGGACATTTAAAGAATAAGAATAAAAAATGAAGAATTCAAATAATGGCTAAGCGAAGTAGAAGACAACGAATTGCTGCAGCAGCAGCTGCTGCAGCAGCTTTATTTGCTAAAGAATATAAATTCAAAGTTCATTGTGGAGTAGGAGATTTAATTCACATAAAAGCTCAATTAGATTCTATTTTAGATAAAGTTGATAGAATTTTTATAACTCCCGATACAGCTATTCTCGCCGCTGTCGGGCGCGGAAAGGATAATTATGCATATTTAAAGTTTTTAGAAGAGTTTATGCATATTTTATTTTCCAATAAAAAATATATACTAACAAAATTTTGCGATCTCGATCATGATAATAGATGTGTGGAGAGGATACATCCTGTAGATAAAGAATATATACGTAGATATCCTGTAGCGTTACACGCGAATGAAAAGATACCCTTTGCTTATCCAGACATCAGCGCCTTGTTGTGTTCTGGGATGTCTTTGGAGATACCACAAAAATATGTGGTTATAACAACACGAGTTCGAGATTATTCAAGAATAAGATATGAAGAGATAAAAATTAATTTTTTTCATACATTAAATCATCTAGCTTTAGTACACAATATTAAAGTTTTGATACTAGGAGAAAAGAAAATGGCAAATACGATAGAGGAAAAAGCCATGGGTATATTCGGCATTTATGAGGATATAATATCTAATCTAGATTCAAGTGTACTGATCGACATGTCCGACGATGTACCACTGACATCAACCCCTATGGGGATAGAGAAACTACAACAAGATTGTCTTTATATGAATGAATCATTATGCACCATTAGTTTTGGAATTGGGGGTAACTTTTCGTTAAGTGTAGCTGCGAACGCGAGGGCTATCAATCTATGCGATAGAGAGAAACCACTACATCCCATTTTTCATAATCTATATTATGAAAAAATAGAAATTAATGATTTTTTAAAAAATACTAAAATGAAAAAAAGTAGAAATAATCTTTTATCAACTAGAGATATATCTACCTTTTTAAAAGTAATAGAAAATTTATACCAATTAGACAGGGGGGATGGTCATAAGAGCGCGCAGCACTCCACAAAAGACCCGGGAGCGTTGGTGCCATAAAATAATATATTTATGGTTAATTTAAAATAAATAGAGAAAAATAAAAATGCCAATATCACATAAACATAAAATAATCTTTATTCATATACCTAAAAATGGTGGTTCATCTATAGATCGCCTTCTGGAAGTTAACCGCTCGCGCCCGGAGACGTTATTTGCAACTAAGAGAATGCTTGAAGGCGGTATAGAGGAGGTTTCTCACTTGTCCATGCTACAATTAAAAAGATTCATAAAAAAGAACCACCCTAAGTACTACCCTAAGCTTGATGAGTATTATTCATTTGCAGTAGTTAGGAATCCATGGGACCGAATGGTATCAGAATACTTTCATTTGATGCGCCACTTTTCCGACACCGCTCATCCAGTTTTTGGAAAAATGAAAAAACTTACTTTTGAAAACTGGATAATTTTATTAGAGAAAGTATTCAACAAAATACCCAACCTAGTACATCCGAGGGCCTTCTATGGATCTCACTTCAGACAACAAGTTGATTTTGTCTATGATGAAAATAGTCTGCTAGTAGATGATTTATATAGATTTGAGAATTATGCAAAAAACTGGGAAGAGATTAATTCAAAACTTAGATTAAACACACCTATACTTCACTTAAATAAAAATACTAATAGAAAAAATAGAGATTATAGGATATATTACTCAGAAAAAACTAAAAAGATAATAGAGAGACTTTACTCAAGAGACATATATAAGCTTGAATATAGGTTTAATAGTGAAAAATAATAGAAATGATACCAATTTATAAACCATTTTTACCAAAGCACTCCTTGAGCTACGCTCACGATGCTATTGACTCTACGTGGATATCTTCAAAGGGAAAGTATATTAAATTAGCTGAAGAGCTGCTTAAAGAAAAGATGCAGGCTAAATATGTGCAATTAGTTAACAATGGTACGAGCGCTACACACTTAGCTGTTAAGGCACTCTTGTATAAAAATCCATCAATAAAACAAATTATTGTACCCAACAATGTATATGTGGCCGCATGGAATTCTATAATATATGAAAACTTAAAAATAAAACCAGTCGACGCCAATATTAATACTTGGAATTTTGATTTAGAGCAGCTGCCCGAAGAGATAGATAACGATACCGCAATAATGCTCGTTCACAATATTGGGAATATTATAGATATTAATAAAATAAAAAATAAGTATAAAGATACTCTTATCATAGAAGATAACTGTGAAGGGTTTATGGGAAAATATGGAGATATCTTCTCCGGTACTGCTAGTTTGGCTTCTTCTATTTCTTTTTTTGCAAATAAGACAATTACTGCAGGAGAAGGTGGCGCTTTCATAACAAGTGATGAGGGGGTTTATGAGTATATTAAATCATCGCAGGGACAAGGGCAAAAAGAAGGGCGTCGATATGTGCATGATAAATTAGGTTATAACTATAGAATGACAAACATTCAGGCTGCTATACTTCTTGGCCAGCTTGAGTGTTTGAACGAGATTTTGGAACAAAAGAAGAGAGTTTTCGATTATTATAATAATTTTTTTAAAAATATTGATGATATATTCCTGCAGGAAGTAGAAGAAAATACCCTACACGCCAACTGGATGTTCGCCATAAGGACACCTAAAGACTATTCTTTCTTAGGCTCGCGAATGCAAGAACAAAAAATAGAAACGAGATCAATGTTTTTTCCTTTATCCTCCCACGACCACCTTGCTCAGTTCGCAGATCCTAGTAAAGAAAAAATAGCAACATTATTAAATAAGAAATGTATTATTCTTCCGAGTTATCCCTCACTAACTGAAGAAGAGATGGGATACATTTGTGAAACCTGTGCCGCGCTGGTAAGAGAGAAATGAGTAAAATTCTCATAACCGGCGGTACCGGAATGATAGGCATCTCTTTTGCAGACCTTAAAACACCTCATGAAATTTTGTTGGTGGGTAGAGAACAAGCAGATTTACTTGATAACTCACAGTTTATTCGCTTACTCCAACAAGAAAAACCTGATGCAGTCATTCATTTGGCCGCAAAAGTGGGTGGGGTAAAGGCAAATACTGACTACATCGCAGATTTTTACACTCAAAACATTCGTATAAACTGCAATGTTTTAGATGCCTGTCATTATTGTGGTATCGAAAAAGTCGTAAGTCTTCTCTCGACATGCGTTTACCCTGACGCGTCGTTTGTTTCTTATCCGCTCACAGAAGAACAGTTACACAATGGCCCTCCCCATGTATCCAACTATGCATACGCACACGCTAAAAGAATGCTGGACGTCCAATCAAGGGCATATAGGCAGCAATTTGGTTGTAACTTTATAACAGCAATACCAAATAATCTTTATGGACCTCATGATAACTACGATTTGGAGAACTCTCATGTTATTCCAGCTATTATCAGAAAAATCTATGAAGCAAAACAGACTGGTATCCCACCGATCTTTTGGGGTGACGGGGAATCGTTAAGAGAATTTACTTTCTCTCAAGATATATCTAAGGCTCTTTTATTCCTCTTGGAGAATTATAACGATCCGACACCGATTAATATTGGCAACACTAAAGAATATTCGATCGAGGACATTGTTAAGACGATATGTACGCTAATGGAATACGACGGAGAAGTTATGTGGGACAGAACAAAACCTAAAGGCCAGTATCGAAAACCAAGTTATAATAAAAAATTTATTGACTTAGGGTGGAAAGAAGAGTATTATACAGAACTAGAAGAAGGATTACTACAAACAATTAAGCATTTTGTTGATAATTATCCTAATCTGAGAGGTATAAGTTGAGAAAAACATACAAAAAACCCACCAAAACAGCGATAATAACCGGCATTACGGGTCAAGATGGATCGTATTTAGCCGAATTGCTCCTAGAGAAGAACTATAAAGTTATTGGCCTAAAGCGAAGAAATTCATCAATTTGCACCTCTAGGCTTGATAAAAAGTGCTTTAAGCACCCGAATTTCCATATGGAATACTACAATTTCACCGATTCGGGGGCTTTATACCGCTTACTACTCCATTATAAGCCCGATGAGGTGTATAATCTAGGCGCCCAGTCCCATGTTAAGGTATCTTTTGATGTTCCAGAGGAGACAGTGGAGACTATTGCGATGGGGACACTCAAATGGCTAGAAGCAATTCGCATTATTAACCCGGAAATTCGCTTTTATCAGGCTTCTTCATCAGAAATGTTTGGTGATAATCCCAATTATCCTCAAAATGAAGATACAAAGTTCATGCCAGCGAGCCCCTATGCCTGTGCAAAGGTGTTTGCACACAGTTTAGTGAGGAACTATAGACAATCTTATGGTCTTCATGCCTCTTGTGGCATCCTTTTTAACCACGAATCACCGCGAAGAGGCGAAACTTTCGTTACACGAAAGATTACAAGGGCCGCCGGCGCCATCAAGAAGGGATATCAGACCAAGCTTTATCTAGGAAACCTAGATGCAAAGAGAGATTGGGGGTATGCCAAAGATTATGTTGAGGCAATGTGGCTTATGTTACAGCAGGATACACCTGATGACTATGTTATAGCCACAGGAGAGACCCATAGTGTAAAAGAGTTCTTGACATTAGTCTTTGAAAGAGCTAATCTAAGTATAGAGAAGTATGTAGAAATCGATGAAAGACTATTTAGACCTCACGAGGTACCAATTTTACTAGGTGATGCCACAAAGGCAAAAGAAAAGCTGGGATGGGTACCCAAAACTAACCTAAAAGAATTAGCTACAATCATGTATGAGCATGATGCAATGTTTCTAACAAATAGATAAGGAGAAAAAACAATGAAACTATCAGATCAAGCAGCAGGAGCCCTGTTAATGGCTCTACAGAAGTGTCTCTGGGAAGAGACAGACATTATGCCACTTCTAAAAGAAATGGATTTTGAGCCATCTGACGACGGCCTAACGGTACTCAACCCTCCGGTTGTATCCGGCGATCTGGGTGAACTAGCCGATCGGGAAAACGGAATGGAAGGACTAGCAGCGAGAGAGGCCGGTGAGGAGGGTTAATAAGCCATGGGGGTATGAAGAGATTTGGGCACAAACCAATAATTATATTGGCAAGTTTCTTCATATTAATCCAGGACATAGGTTGAGTTTTCAATATCATAAATACAAAGAAGAGACTATTTATGTATTGAAGGGACCTGCGAAGATCTGGACCGGCGATGGAACTTTAGTTCTAATAGCCGAGGGAAAGACGTGGCACAATGAACCTGGGCAAAAGCACCGCTTTGGCGCCCCCGACGATAATAAAGTCGTTCTAGTTGAGGTTTCCACACCTCACTTGTTCGATGTTATCCGCTTAGAAGACGACTACGAGAGATAAAATGCCTTTATATTCTTATCAGTGCAAAACTTGTGGTTCTATTGTAAATGCCAATGTATCTTTGGATGAAGATCCGAAGACGTGTTCTGATGTATCCCTTTGCGATAAAGAAGGCGAGATAACAAAAATGCTTTCCGCACCGCGGATAAAACGGCCCGGCGGAAAACAACAAGAAAAAAAGGTTGGTGAGCTTACCAAAGAGAAGATCGAAGAAAACCGTGAGATCTTACAAGCGGAAAAAGAAAGGCTCTCTAACCAACTTATGGATTGATAATGATAATAGCGCTTTTACTATCACTTGCTTTAAATGTTCTTCTTATCCGCTATAGCAGAAAGATTGTTTCCGACCTATCCAGTCAAGGACAACAGATAGAAGAACTACTTACGGATCTCAAAATGTACCACCAACACGTAGAGACCGTATACAGTTTACAGACGTTCTATGGGGATGAGACCCTCAAGGCTTTATTGACGCACTCAAGAGAAGTTTCTGATCGGGTTTCCAATTTTACAACATTATTTTCTGTTCTCGAAGAAATGGAAGAACAGGAAGAGGAAGGAGAAAATGAATTTGACGACTACGACACCGAAGAAGAAGCGGAGGAGGCGGCGCAGCAAGTACCCGAAGAGAAAAAACATTTACTTTTCGCAGGTACACGAAGACGCAATCCTTAGATACTGTAGAACGGACAGCCGCGATACACGACAGGAACTCTATGGTTCCCTTATTCAGCCCGCTTTCAATGAAATGGTTAATAAGATTGTATACACTTATAAGTTTAACAATCTACCCAATTCAGAGGTTCTAAAAGAAGACTGCAAAGTATTTCTTGTTACGATCCTGAATAAGTTCGATCCCGATAAGGGACATAAAGCATTCACTTATTTTTCGGTCATCACGAAAAACTGGTTTATTGCCGAGACCAAAAAGAACAAAAAGAAACTCAAAAAAGAAGTAGATTATGATGGTCTATCCTCTTCTGTAATAGAAACACAGTTAGTCTATGAGAATACTTATTTAGAAGATGTAGAGAAGCAGCAGTTCTTTAGCTTTCTATTTGAGGAGATAGAGTGGTGGCAGGCTTCTTCCGAGAAAGAAAATGATCAGAAGGTCTTACAAGCAATAAAAATCTTATTTGAGACATCGGATGAAATAGAGATTTTTAACAAAAAAGCAATCTATGTTTATCTCCGTGAAATAACTGGACTAAACACCAAGCAGATAACAAATTCCCTCACAAAGATACGCAAAAAGTACCGCGGCGTAAGAAGTGAGTGGGATAATGGTGAAATCTAGAATCTAACTATTTATTTCATAGGGTATCAAATGGCTTACAGGAAGAAAGAGGAGAGGTGGGGGAGTTACAATCGATTTGTACCCACTATTATATCTGGCCGAACTCTCTCTTTGAGAGCCGGCACCGGCAACGCCATAACTAGAGAGGTTGAAGTAAATTTAGACAGGACATTTAAAGCAAACTCTTTAATTAGCCATGGTAATATATACACCGCAAGAGTAATTGGCCTCGTGGTTGGAATTCCCGATCCTATATTATTCCCAGATATTTACAACAGCGCGCTCTATGATGATGCGGGCAACGCCCTGATTAATCAATATTATTTATTTGCTTTGAGAATGGAACATGATTATTTTTTGAATAACCCAAGCGCCCCGATTTCCAGCGACGCAAATTCAAATATTGACTCACAACAACAGGAAGATATAATTAACAGGAAGACTAGTCTAATTGCGCGCCACGGGAAAGCCATATCAATTCGCTCTGCGCTCAATTTCCCTTCTGTTGCAGTTGGCGATCTTGTTAGCGTCCAGCTGCCAGTTCAAAATTCCTATAAAGGTGCGAAAGTTATTAAGGTAATATTAAACAATCATGCCGCCGACGACCCATTGCCGGAAGAACTAAAAGAAGAGAGGGAAAGACGGGGAATAAACTCGGTAACTGGGCGCCCCCGGTCGCGACCGGTTGCCCTTACAGCGGGGGAAGTTACAGCGCCCGTGCCCGTACCTAGTTTTGAAAGAATTACACAAGATTATAAAGGCGACACCGGTGGCGGGCTGGAAGGTGGTGGTGTCGCAGGGGTCATTGACGGTACTAAAGTAAACCAAATTAAATTATTAGATGTCTCTTCAATTGAAAACTTGCTATACGGCCCAGAGAAGATAATAAAAATCTCTAGTGAATCGCTAACGGATACAACGTGGCTCAGGTCAAAAACATCACCTCGCGCCGGATATGTCGGAGCATTAAGGTCATCCAACAAGGCCGCGAATGCAGCATACAAAGAATATATATCCGATCTAACAACTGAACATGGCCGAGGCGAGTTTGGTGATCGCCCATATTTTAGATACCATAAAGGGTATGATGTGTACGCCTTCAGATACAATGCTGGAAATTTAAACGATAAACATCTTCTATACGCTCCTTACGATATGACACTAACAACAGTGTCTAACTTTGTGTATTCTGGTGGGGCAGACGATATGGGAGTTAGTTTAACGTTCAAGATGAGCGTTGAAGGAAAAACTACTTTGATGATCGTGCGAGAAGTGAAGTTAAATGAAAATAGCAGAGCTCTGCCGGAATCTGTAAGACAAGTAGCAGAAGAATTTAGAGAAGGTAGTCAGTATATTAACTATGGAAGTTCTAAGTATGGTCTTAATCTAACAATTCCAGCGGGATCCCCGTTTGGATATTTTTATTACTCTGCAGGAAGTAGTCGTACGACACTGAGCCCCCTAGGAGAAATCTATAATCCGGCCCGCGGTCTCGGCGGTGGATACGCGGCTAATGCATTGCGAGAAAATAATAATTTCCCTGGAAACTCTAGGGCCCATACTCATGTTGAGATTAAAATAGATGGAAAGTTTGCTAATACACCGGCAGTAATCAATCTAGAAGCCATGTTCAAGCCTCCTACAGAGGTTGGCGACGACTCATATCGCATATTAGATTCTTCAGGCCGCGATGCACTATATGACTTGTTAAAAGAGGATTCTTTAACAAATCCAGCTAATACCTTAATACCATACCCGGCTAGCCCCTAATTTTTCTATTATGATGATAATTATTAAAAGGAGAAAATATTTTGACTGAGTTTCGCAGAAGAAAAGAAAGATGGGGAAGTTACAATAATTATGAAAACTCTCGATTCCGCACAAAAGCTCTTGATTTAAGACAAGGACGAGGTAATGCGATTAATCGAAATATAAAATCTACTATCGATTCAGGTTTTGAGCCCGACTCCTTAACCCTGCAAGGGAACATGTTCAATGCAAGAGTGCTTGCGGTT
>Ga0208299_1001767_pt1 | contig 15476 bp, 18 predicted proteins | sample 15_taG_FD_184089 | JGI IMG/M metagenome (GOLD analysis project Ga0208299, IMG submission 184089) | Marine viral communities from the Subarctic Pacific Ocean - 15_ETSP_OMZ_AT15312 metaG (SPAdes) (version 2) | ecosystem: Environmental > Aquatic > Marine > Oceanic | place: Pacific Ocean | collected...
GGTCTCTAGTCATTACTAAAGCTTCCAGTTCAACTTTTAATACAGCAAGTCTTCTTTTTTCCTTGTCAAGCTCTGTTGTATCCATGTCATCAACCTCAGACTCCAGTTCAACAATTCGAGTACTGTAGAGGTCAATAGTCTTTTTACTCTGTTCAATCTCGGCCACTTTTCGCTTGATCTTGTCGGACAACTCAGCACACCTGTCAAGAACAGCTTGGATGCTTGACTGTTTTGTTCCCAAGTCTGCGATCGCGTGGTCACATTCCGCCCGTTTGTCAGAAGCTTCATTTTTCTTAGTATCTCTAATCGTGTCAGTGATTCCCTGTGTACAGGTTGGACATTCAGTGTTGTGTTCAAAGAATTCATAATCTTTTTGATATTTATTTGAGTTGGTTTTGAGTTTATAAACGAGGTCAACCACGGAATCCAGTTCGTCTGCTTTCCCTTCGGAATTCAACTCTGCCAGTTCCCCTGCCAAGGTTTCCTGTTTGGTCCTGACTCTCTCAAGGGTATCTTCTTCTCGTGCAAGATGTCTCTTTTCAGTCTCAATTTTATGAGCCTGTTGATTTACCATCTTCTCGTGATGAGCTTCCTTGATTTCAATCGACTGAGCTGCCATGTCCAGTTGGTGTCTGGCCTCGTTCGTTTCTGATTTATTGTCTGACCTTTTTGTTCCAAGGACATCGTTCATCAATGTGAATATTTCAATGTCCAATAGGTCTTCGACAATCTTCCTTCGTTCTCCAGTTCCCAACAACATGAATGGTGTATGGGACGCTGACCCTAGACAGACAACCTGCCTGAAGGAATTTATCCTCATCTTGAGAATATTTTGGGTTAGGTTATTCTGGTAGTCCTGTGAAATTGCAGGACGAGGTAGAAGTTGTCCATCACACCAGATTTCAAATATTGTAGGGCCAATGCCACGTACTACTTTATATTTCCGTGTTCCAATGACAAACTCTATCTCAACGACACAGTCACGTTTGTTGAGTGAGTTGACTATTTGACTCTTGGAAATATTACGAAACGCTTTTCCATAGAGACCCCAGCAGATAGCGTCCAACATCGTGGACTTCCCTGCTCCATTGTCTCCTGTAATAAGTGTGGTAGGATGACTGTCTAAAATAAACTCGTTGTATTGGTTTCCTGTAGACAGTAGGTTCTTATATTTTACTTTTTTAAATTCTATCAAACGAAATCTCTCAGTTGTGCTGCTTCTGAGTAGAGGTTACTCATCAGTAATTTCAAATCTTCTGGTCTGTTATATCCTAGTTGGTCAACGTATGAAGTAAGAATAGACAGAGTGTCTTGTGTCTCAATCGTCATCTCACCTACATCTAGTTCGTTGAAATCCTCAAGTATGGAAATGTCCAAAGGGTTTTGGACCTCAATGTCTATGATAAACGTATCAAAGAGAAATGGATTCTCTTTGTGTTTCACGAACACCTTGACCATCTTGTCGGTTAGGGAATTTGGGGGAATCTTTGGTTCTTCTTTTTCATCATACACCAGTTTAACAAACATCTCTTGGGTACAAGGGATAAAAGTCAGCTCTCTCGTGTCTGTATCATAAATGTGAAAACCTCTGTCATCGCCATAGTCAGCCCAAGTCAGTTGGTAAGCATTACCAAGGTAGTCAATGTTACCTCTTTTGGCTTTACGGTGAAAATGACCTGAGAATACTTGTTCAAACCATGAAAACAGTTTCGGGTCTGTTCCGTCAAAACACGTGATACCTGCGTGCATCTCAAAACCAGTGAGTTCTAGATGACCACATACCACATCAGCGGTTGAGTTCTTTATTAACTTATGCGCTTCTTCTCTGTGTTCTGAAGCTATCCACGGGACCATTAGAAACTTGATCCCTCCTATCTCTACTTCTTCAGGTAAACTCTGATAGGTAGTTAACGGATAGTCATTTAATAATAGGTTAGGTGCATTGACATCGTTTTTCCTTTTGAAATACGTGTCATGGTTACCTACTATCATGTGGCAATCGCCTTCAAACTTTGTTAATGGATTGAAGAACATCTCTTTGGCGAGATGTAATGAGTTGTAGTTGATGAATTTTCTTCTGTCAAACGTATCACCTAAGTGAATAATAGCTTGACAATCTTTCGTAACAATAGGCCAAAAATCCTGTTCAAAAAACCTTTTCTGGTATTCGGCAAAGATTAGGTTATCATTACGGACACCAAAGTGGGTGTCAGTAACTAAAGCTATTTTCATTCGACAAAATCCTCCACAGAAGTTTCGGATGTCTTCTCTTTTGAGCGAGGCTTTCTTTTTACGTTATTCTCGTAGTATTCAATGAAGTTCGTTATCTGGAATCTATCATAAAGGTCTTCACTCTGACCATAGGTCTGAGTATCACCTTCTGGTTTATCCATGTATTCATCTGAGATAGCTGCTTTTTCTAGGAGTTTGTACCTGACATATAAGTTTTTCTTCTCTTTACCTATTCGCCTGAGGAAGGCATAATAGACCACCTGAGTAAAATATGAGAAAGGGTTTCTTGATTTCGTTACATCAAATTTGTCTAGGTATCTTATACATTCTTCTATCCCATCACCAATCATATCATCGGTGTATGGGTTTTTCCATTTTGCTTTAGTTGCGAACCGCGACGCGATAAGATATATCGCTTCGCCCACATAATCTGGAATAGGTGGTTTTGGGTCGACAACTCCGGCCTCTTTATTTTCGACAAACTTTGTTTTCCACTCTGATAGTTCATTGTAGAAACGCTCGTTGTCCACGAATTTTGGCATAGGGGTTTCCTTTTGGAGTTAATCATAGTAACCATTATATCACAAACGAGGGACTTGTCAAGTTAGTTTAGCTTGGTGAAGTCAATAACGAAATCTTTAAATGCGTCTGGTTCCTCCCGATTGTCTGGGTCGCCTGGGTGAGATGGTTTTTCTGGAAGGCGTTCCATTTGGGTTGGTTTGTTTATCGCTGAGAAGAAGAACTCAGCGAACTCTGGTGTCAATTCCGACACGACTGCAACTGCTTCGACTCGTATGGGCACCTGTTCATTTGGACAGAAATGGGGCCACGACTGTAGCCCTACTCTACCCCTGAGTTCATTCTTCTCATTGATATCTCCTCCCATGTGAACTAACGCATGAGGTTGGAGGAGAAATAGAAATTCTGGTTTGGTCTTATCAACTACGACATGAGACATCAACTCTAGTCCGTCTAGAAGTCTTACATATTTTGGTTTTGGAGATTTAGTCATGATATGGGGATTCTGGCTATGGTTGTCTTGAACTGCTCGGCGGTGTAGAACGCCAAGCGTTGTTCAAAATGATTGTATGTGTAGTTCTTTTTCTTTTTGTATCGCAGGTCATCTACTATGTCAAAGAGGGTCACATCGATTTTACCTTTTGCCTTTCTAAGTCCTCTTCCGATACTCTGAAGTGTCCGTATCTTACTCTTTGTCGGATGAGCAAAGATAACAGATTTGATTTTAGGAATGTTGATTCCTGTTGAAAACGTTCCCATACTGGCAACGATAATGGCGTTCTCATTTCTCTCACAGATGAGTCTGACAGCTTCTCTGTCTTCCGCTGCGACACCTCCGTGAACGTAGAAGATAGTTTTTTCTTCGTTCTTTTCCTTGATAGATTTGAGTAGTAGTTCGCCATGGTTTTCGACAAACTGAAATAGAACCAAGGTGATTCCCTCTTGGTCTAAAGCTAGGTTGCGTATGAAGTTCGTTCTGTTTTGATTTCTACAGAGAAAGTCTATTTCCTCTTTGTAGTTGTAGTCTTTAACTACCATCGACTGGTCAACTGGGTAGGTCAAGATTACGGTCTTGATGTCCAGTTCTGCCAGAGTTCCTTCGTTCATTAGTTGCTTGGATGTGGTGAGTCGCTTGATTTTTCCAAACAGACCTTCTAGTTCCAAGCGATTAGTCTTCGCGTCTTGGATAGTGCCTGAGAGTCCATACCTGAGCTTAACCTCTGTAGCTTTTGTCATTATTCCTTTAAGACTCTGAGAGGTGGCTAGGTGACATTCGTCAATCATTATCATTCCAAACTGGTTAAAAAATGTTTTCGGTTCCTTGTAAATACTTTGCCATGTGGATACGAAAATCTGGGAGTCTGATACCTTGGGTTGTCCTGCCATTATTTTGTGGATTCCACCCGCCCAACCATAGGACAAAAAGTCCTTGTACATCTGGGCAACGAGGTTGATGGTAGGGACTACGATAAGAGTTTTGACATCAAAGTATTCACTCATGAGATACATAAGGAAAGACTTACCACTTCCTGTGGGACTTATGATAACTGCTCTGGGATTTTGTGATGCGTAGTGAAGTCCGTAGGTCTGGTAGTATTTTGGCTTGAATGGCAATGATTGGTATCCCAACCACTCTTCGATTGACGCTGGCTCTACAGGTGGTAGAGTGAGGAAATCACTATCAACTTCGCTGATGGAGGTCAACACCTTTCTGTCTGTACAGAATTTTTCAACATAGGGTAGGAGACCCGCGTAGAGTTTCTTCTTACGCCAGTCAAATAAGCGGACTTTTCCGTCCCATCCACCTCTACGGTATTGGGGCATGAACTTCGCGTTAGGTACATCAAAGGTGAAGTAGTCTGCCAATGACTTTAGAAAGCCGTTGTCGTCGCACATCACCTTGATATAAGCATGATCAATAAATTCTATATTCAAAGGCGGTCTATAACTCATCGTCCTTTATTTAGGACGCTAAACTCCCAGTAAGGTTTAGAATGGTTCTCCCTGCTAGGAGGGCTTCGTCTAGTACGTATTCAACTTCTTCGTCTATGATTTCTGGAAACTCTTCCTTCATCCATTGTAGGAGTTCTTCGTACTCTTCTTCATCAATGTCGGTTATCTCTGGTAACACTTCGTCAATATTGTCTATCGCGTCTCCAAGACTTTTGACAGGTTCAATAAAGTTCTTAGCGTCATACCAATCGAATTCGCCATCTTCATACGTGGTCTTGAGTGCACTGACAAATGACAGTACAAACTTCAATACCTCTTTAGTTTCCTTTACACCTTCTGACATTACGGTTTCTCCTGTGCTTGTTTGGCTTGGTCACCAGCATTTTTACCAGAAATATAACCAGCAATAATACCAACGATACCAGTAATTGACATACTTAGGAGGTTAATAACATCTTTATCTGGAGCACGCTTTTCCTCAAGTGCTATCCAGAAGTCTCCTAGAGTAATAGTAAATAATAATACGATAATACCAAAAGCTAGGACAATTACTATCCAGTCTTTTATTTCATTACGCGACATTCAGTCCTTTCTGTGTTTTCTTATAATCCTAGTTCAAACTTTTTCCATTCGATAGCGTTCTTGATAGTCCATTGTCTATCTACTACCTGTCTGATAACCTGCTCTATCATTCCAATGATATCCTCTTTGTTCGTCACTTGGTCTTTGAGACCACGTAGTTCAGAGTCGGAGTCCAACCACATCGGCAGGTCTGGTTTTAATATTTTCTGTAAAAAAGGTTCCCACCCCATTTTATCTAAAACTTCGTGGTCGATGGTTCCATTGTAATGTTCCCATCGTAACCTTTTCATTTTGGCATAGGCTGTTTTGATGATGACCAATTCTTTTTTCTCTTTAGAGAGAAACTTCATCCATTTTGAATGAATCTGTGGGATTCGTAAAGACTCTAGTGTTAGGTCATCAGAGATACGAGCGTCTTTTTCCCATTCGTCAAGGTAGTTCAATTAACAATATCTATTGAGTAATGTGAGTAAGCAAACGTGCATTGAACGACATGGTAGTCAACCGCGGCTGACCTGTAGTCGAATGTAAGAGGGTCTAGTGAAGTAGGAAAACCGTCACGGAATACACATTTTATATTTGGGTTTCTGTGGGAGGTGTGAATCATTAGAATCATGTCAGAAGTTGTTTTACCTGTTACTTTGTCCTCAACTGACTCAGGGTCTTTACAAACACCAGCTACTTTGGTAATCCATGTCCATACTTCTATGTAGTTCGCCATATCTTCGTCAACAGCAAAGGATAGAGTCAGAGGTTGAAATTCAACTTGGTCTGAGTAGTATTTGTATGGGACTGTACCTGTGGCTATTTGAGCTTGGTTCAAGTCTAATCCAGGCATGGTAACGGACTGAACAAAGAAGTTCATGTTGGGGAATCTGTTTATTCCGAATTCAAAGGATACATTTTGTAGAAAGTTGTGGTTGTCCGTTGTTGTCTGTGGGCTAGTTACTATTGCCATTATTCTCCTGAGCCACATCCTGTGTTTGGTGCATCGCACGATTTGCATCGCGGTCTATCACCCTGAACGGAATAAGTGCAATCGTGAAAACTAGAACAACCAATAAAACAGGCAGTAAGAATAAATACAACCCAGTTCTTTGAAATCGTTGGTATGCTGAAGCGCTGTCCTTGTATAAGTCTTGCATTATTGCCATTTATATCACCCGTTGCTCAAAAGGCAAAAAAGGGAGGAGGTTTCCCCCCTCCCTTGTGAATGCCTCTAATTTAAATTAGATTATCCTAACAGTCCTTTGACTGCAACACCTCTGTAGTATTCGTTAGCGTTAGCAGTTACGGCACCAGCACCAACAGTCGCACCTTGACTGAATGGATTCTCAACTACGCCGTAGCGAGTCTTGAAACCAATTTTTGGTTGGAAGGTGTTTTCACCGATAGCACGAACCATCTGCAGTGGAACGTATGGACAGTAGAACAGTCCAGCGTCATAGGCACTTGAACCTTTGTATCCAACTACGAAATAATGCATTCCGTTATCAGAACCAGCGGTAAAGTTACCTGCATATGGGTCAACGTATACTTTGAAGCGTCCATTAAGAACACCAGCGAATGTGTTGCCTGTGTCATCGACATTCAGACTATTCATTCCGTTGAGGATTGTTCCGTAGTCAAGAACACCAGCCATTTGAAGGGCTGACGCAACATCTGCTGAAGTAATTATGATATTACCCTTACCGCGACGTGTTCCTTTTGCTACTTCGTTGGCCTCTATTTCCATCTGGAACATCAAGGACTTGAAGCGTTCTACGGACCATCTTCCATCATGGTCACCTGAACCTGCGGACAGGTCAAGAGTTCCAGCGGCGGTGTTATTCTGGCCACCTTGTTTGGCGATGGTGTAAACAGTTCTTACGATTTCTCTGTTGATCTCCGCAAGGATTTCAGTGGAAAGAATGTTCGCAAGTTCGGTCTCAGCGTCAAGTCCGTGTACTGCACGGAGGTCTTGAGCCAATTCCATTGAGTATTCCCCTTTCAGGGCACGAGTCTTAGCTTCTACAGACATTCGCTCAATACTGAACGCCATTTCAGCGATCTGACCAGCTTGAGTTCCTAGTGCTGTTGAGTTGTTAGCTCTGGCAGTTCCGTCACCTGCTTGTTCCCCTTCGAGAACTGAGGCTCCACCACCAAAGTTACCAAGTGCTTGTCCCAGTGGGTCATTGTTACCTTGACCGAGGATAGCCTGTTGGGCTGAATCGATGGCTGAGCCATCGGATGTGTTTTGTCCACTGTGGAACGTATTCGGTTCGTTATAGAACGTTTCCGTACCAGTCTGTGAATCATAACGTGCACGCATCGCGAAGATGAGTCCAGTTGGTCCAGTCATCGGCTGAACACCACAAATGTCATAAGCAATAAGATTAGGCATTGCCCGTCTTACCAAGCTAATAAGCACAGGGTCAACGAATTGAATGGCCTGATCACCGGCTGCTGTGCCAGTACCAGTAAAACCACCAAGTCCGTTAGAACCGCTCATTGCATTTGTAGGTGCGGCCTCTGACAGGAACATAGAATGTTCTGAGACAAACTGTTCGCGTAATGCGTTCTCTTGGTTTTCCAAAAGTATAGCAGTGACGGCCTTCTTATAAGGGTCTTTGATTTCAGGTAGGTCCTGATGCTCTAAGACTGGCCCCCACTTCTTCTGGAGTTGTTCCGAAAGATACATATTTGCTCCTGTCTTTGTTAAGTTACAATACGCTGTACTCTGCGTATCGCTTGAGTGTATCGATCCATTGAAGCGTTGCTTTGTCCTTCAACTTCTTCGGTATTTGTGACCGCTTCAGTTAATGTTTGGCGTGTCTCTTCAATAGACGATGTTTCTCGTGTGTTAAAATAAGATTCACGTAGAGTCAGTAATTTACTTGTAAACTCTGCATGGTCTTCGTATTGAATGGCTTCCGCCAATTCACACAGTTTATCCGTTTCCACGGAGGTTAATCCTTCACAAGCCTCTGCAACAGCTTCGACCTTTTTGAAGTTCTTCATTTCCTTGAGAGCCTCAATGTTGGTTTGCATCTCAACATTCAGTTTCTCTTCCAGAGTCTCGACCTTACCGAATAACTGTTCTACAATGTCGACTTTTTCTTCGGGCACATCTACGTAATGTTTTTCAAATAGTCCCTTGAGTCCAGTTATAAATGACTCAGCGAGTTCAGCACGAATGCCTCTCTCGATTGCCAATTCGTTATCCTTGCAGAATTCCTCTGCAACGTAGGTCAAGTAGTCATCAATCTTCTCGGCCATTTTTACTTCGGCTTCCGAAATACCTTCAGCGATTTCCACTGCAGCTACTTCTTCCAACGTTTCTAGTCGAGTATTGACTTGTTCCAGAATTGCCTTAGAGACTACAGTCTCAAAGATAACTGAAGCTCGTGTTTTGAACTCCTCGTCAAGGTCTTGTCCTTCAAACAATTCTTGGGTGTGATTACCCAGATCAAGGTTTAGGTCTTCGGCCTTCAGCTTGTCCATTTTGACTGATGCTGGCTTGGCTTGAATTTCCTCTTCTTCTTCTGGTTCTTCCTCTTCGGCTTTCGCTTCAGCGGCTATTTTCAGTTCTTCGGCCTCTTTGGTTTTCATACCTTTGAGTACCTCTTCAACTTCTGTTTTTTTCATTGAACCCATTCGGTCTTGTACCTGCTTTAGCATTCCAAGTTTTGTCCGTGGGTTTGGTGTGATTTCTTCAGACTCGTCATCGTCGCTATCATCGTCCTTTTTGGCCGCGTTAGCTTTAGCTAAAGCCGGAGGTAATTCCCCTTCTTCAACTGGTTCGACTTCGTCTTGATACATCATATCTTTTGAATCAGATGGGTCTTTGACTTTGGTGGCAGAAGGGTCAGCAGATGCTTTTTTAGCTTTGGCGGCACCCTTACCCGCAGTTTTCATACTGAGGGCTTTGGATTGTCCGTCTTCCCCGCCCATGTCTTCGGCTTTCCCCGATTGACCAGGCGTCTGCACTTTCGTTCCTTCTTCGTCAAGAATCTGTTCTAACATTTCTTGTTCTGTCATTAGAATCCTTAGTATGTGAAAGTGTCCTGTTATCTATTTAGGGTTACCGCAAACTAGAAGCGAAGATATCAAACTTGGATAACCAAGCTTTCTGTCTTTCTTCTGCGAGCACACTTGATTTCGTGGCGGCAACAGAGTTTATTTGGTCTCTTGCAAATTCAAGGTCGACCTTTTTTAAGAGACCATTGTCCCATACCCATTCCACACCTTCCATAATACCTTCTACGAAAGCGTCTGGAGCGGATGGGTCTGCTACAATGTCGGCAGCGGTGGCCAGCATAAAATCTTTCTGGACTTCATTGACTCCACTGTTATTGGGTTTCAATGAGCCCATTCCTCTAGAACTAACGCCCAACTTGGCTCCCTCGTCAATAAGGTTTTTCACGATCTCTCCCATTGGTGTACTCATAACTTTTGCCCTACCAACGTAATCGGAACCCTGTTCGTTTAGTTCTTTGATCATGTGAGATGCACGATCAAGGTTAACTGTAGGAGAATCGGGATGACCCAATTCACCGAAAGCTCTTGATTTATCTATGTACTCCTTCGTGTAGCGTTTAACTTCTTTCTGGAGTACAGGCTTAGGGTAGACTCGACCATTACGATTCTTGATGTCTCCCTGCAAGAAAACCCCCTCAATAAAGTAGTCTTTCTTTCCGTTGTCTCCTTCGGAAGTGATAGACTCACAGATGAGGTTTTCATTGAATTCTTTTATTAGTTTCATGCTGATCGCCCTGCATTTTTGATGCCAAACTTTTTTCGGAACTTCATGGCCAGACTATTTTTAAAAGCGACTCGCTTCTTATAAGCTGGCCCTAAAGCTTTTTGAGTTTTCAACTTTTTCCTTATTGCCATTGTCTTCTTAATCTTCTTTGCACCTGTCATTGTAGGTACACCTTTCGGAAGACATTTCGGTGGTTTGCCCGGTCCCATTGACTTACGTTTTCTACCAGCACCGCAGAAAAAAAACTTCACCCTTTTGGGTGCTTTTCCTCTGCCGCCGCCAGTCATTCGAAAGCCTGGAACAGGACCTTCCATTAATTCAGAAAAGGTCAACTTACTCATGTCCTATTCCTCAGTTTTCCTCTGTAGCTGTTTCTGACCCTGAGGCCTCGACAGCTTGTTGCCCAGTTACAAGATTCTTTGCAATTTCTATTTTTTTAAGGTCTATATGCTGACGAACACGGTCTTGAAGATCGGCTGAAACCTGATCTTTAAAAGCGTTAACATCATCATTTTCTAGACTTTTTAGCATATCTTGTGTATTTGCCATATATTTCCTCACTCTATTTAGTAAATCATTATCTTTAGATATCCACGATTTCACACCCTGCATCACTAGAACAAGCTAGTTCTTGTGAGCCTGCAGTGTAATCTTGGGCTTCATAACGCGAAACTTCCTCCCATTTTACATTATTGGGCATCTTTTTCTGCATTTCTTCGTATTCCTCTTTGGAACAGTCTTGGTATGGTGCTTGAGCATAAACGTGGTCTGAGAAAGGTAAAAATGATATTCCAGATATATCGTCTATATTGTCATACACCCACGCACCTACATTCATCCATTCAGACTCTTTAACTGACACAGTGATAGACGGTTTGTGTTCACACCAGTCATCCAGATAGGTCTTCCAAAGTTCCATCTGTTCGATAGCATTTCTGTCATACCTCATGACCGCGTCTTGAGGGGATTTCATTGGAAATGAAAACACTGTAGTATGGTCTGGTCTCATGTGGTCAGGTTCGTTTATAAACCCTTGGTCTTTCATCCATCGACACAATGGGTCTTTATTATCTGCGCGAACCGTTCTGATATAATAAGGGTTATGGCGAGCGTGTATACCAGAGGCAGAGTCGACCAACTGGCTAACCGTACCAGAAGGTTTAACGCAGGTGATAGCTGCGGATGACTCGATTCCAATTTTCTTGGCCCATTCTTCGTTTGTTTCAACTGCTATCTCCCTTAATTCTTGTAACCATTTTGAAAGTTTCTTCTTACCCTCTGAACCATTCATTACTGGATGGTCCATAATACCTGTCATAGAAACACCCAAAAGCCTTTCTTCAACGCAGTTATTTGTCCATTCCTTTGTTAGGTATTTGAAGTTAGTGAGAGTGGACTGAATCGTTCCAACGATTGTCGCAGTACGGACTTTTGCTTTGAGAGATTTAATAGTGTCTGATCTTCGGACAACGACTTCAGAAAGGTTGCAGAATTCCCTTGGGCGAAGAATGATCTCACTGCACGGATTTGTGCCAAAGTCCTCTCTAGAGTCGCGCCTTCGAAATTGTACTCCGCCATCTCCTCCAGAATCTCCAGCTCCATCTCCTCGTCCATCGTTTGAACATCCATCATTTCCTGTTCGTATTCCTTGTCTATCCAATCTATCTCTATGTCTTTCATTTAGTCTTTCTATCGATTTTTTTGAAGCGTATGAACTGAAGATACCTCGTTCTCCTGACTTTGAATCATACAACGACAACCACTCTCTCATAAAGGAACCCATCCCAGGCTTCTCTTGGTAGTTGACTGAGTTGTTCGACAAAGCCCTTTGACCTTCTTCCATCCACCAGTTACCAGATTTTGCGTATCGCATATTTCTGTCATCAAGGTCTGAAAGAGATATCAACGCTGAGCGTCGAACTCCTCCAACCACAACTATTTCTGCGACTTTACACACAATGTCATGACATTCTAGTGAGGTCAACTTTCTTCCTGCGGCACCCTTGAACTTGGATACACAGAAATTGAATAGGTTGACTAAAGGTTCGGGTCCACTAGCTCGTCCACCGAATGTCTTAAGGGGGGAACCAGCAGATCGAACTTTGGATACATCCCAACTTGGAACTTCTCCGTTGTATAATAATGCTATTACTTGTTTAAATGCTTTAGCCCATCCTAATTTAGAATCAGCCACCATTATGTTTGTGTCACCAGTATGAAACTCTTCATGCACAACTGGCATTTTTGATACATATCGATTCTCGACTGAGAAACCCACTCCTGTTCCATTCATCAATACATACAGGATTTCATCAAATGCTCTTGGAGTGTCTACTGCTACAAACGAACAGTTATACCCTGCTATGTTTTCTTTTTCTAATGCTTCTCCAGCAGTCATAAGACACCTCATTGAAGGCATCACCTTTAGTTCTGCGATGGCGTTTCGTACCTCGCCTAAATCTGTATCACTTATTTTATAGTTGTGTTGTCTTTCTAAATGCCCACTGAAAAAGTTAATGTATCTATCGACTGTTTCGCCCCAGTCTTCTCTCCTTGATTTATTATAGTCCCATCTAGCGTATCTGGACTTGTGAATAAATTGTTGATAAAATGTTGGTAGTTCCTTTATTGGTTGGGTCAAGGATTCCCTTGCTATTTTTTTCATCATTTCTTGGTCAGCACTCCAACTGGCATTATCGCTCATTTTTTATCTTCTCCAAAAATTCTGTTCGTTCGCGTTTAGTCAGATTATAATCACTCATAGTCCAACTTCCATCTAGTTTATCTCGTATGATTCGCATTTCCTCTTGCGAAAAGGTAACACCATTAAGAACATAATCCTCGAAAGCTTGACAGGATATGGGGAACAGTGGTTTGACGATTTCATACATGGCGTCGCTGTAGTCTCGTATCTCTTGTTGAGCGTGTGTGTCACTACGCAGACTAACCATGTGGAAAAAGTTATGTAAGTCACTCTTCCAGATAACTTCAGTATAATTTGATACAGGGAGGACCGCCCGTGCAATCTCCCTTGCTACATCTTCTCTTAATAGGTTTTGATATGCGATATGACTGGTGTCGTGGGAACGGTTGTATTCGTACTGTAAAAGTCCCACATTACCAAGTGTCGCATCTGACCTACCCTGTTTATTTGTTTCTGATTGCTTTCGTAGATATTCTCTACTGGGAACATAAAAGTCACTACTCATTTCTGAGTAACGACCGCTGTACTCATTCAACGATGCTGTCCTGTGCCTAACAAGTTGTCTCATTACGAATATGGGTAATTTTAAATGAAAGACCACTTCACACATCTCAAACGGAGATGTATGTCTGTGACGCATCAAGTATCGGATAAGACCTTCTGTTTCTGTCTTCTCTCTTGTACCGTCACCATAAGAGATTCGAGCCGCATTTTCTATTGACTCGTCTGAGCCCATTTTATCGACCAAGGTAACAAAACCGTGATCATGTATATTCACTTTTTCCATTGCGATAATTTCAATGAGGCAACTGCCCCTGTAAACGAGTTCCCATCAATGGTACTTTGTATACCACGATGACCATTCAAAATAGCTTCGTTGATGTCCTTACCTAAGAAATCTTCTGGGGGAATGAACACCGTCCAACCTCGGTCAATAGCTGAGGATATTTTCTTGACCGTTATATAGTTGCGTGGTTCATTATCGAAAACTAATGTAGTAAGTTCCTTATTTAGTAAATCGTACTCTGTCAGGTCTGCCCCTGCGACAGCCAGACAGTTGTCTATAAACAGAGAATCGATTGGACCTTCAACCACATAGGTCCTTTTGTGAGGATTCCACCGTTCCTGTCCATAAACTTTTTGTTCATCTTCTTCGAATTTTACTGTTAAATACCGTATGCCTGCTTTCATCAGTGACCGTCCCTGTACTGCAAACATCTTACCGTTAGCATCATAGAAAGGTATCACTAACCGTGGGTCATCTGCTAGTTCTGCATACCGTGGGTTGTCCGATTTGGTCTGTACCCAAGTCTTGAAATGTGGGGCAAAATACAGTTCTTTCCTACACGGATAAGGTATTAATCTCCGTTCACAGAAGTTCCAAGCTATGTGGTCGTGTGTGAGTGAACTAACTGACTTGAGTCCAATGTAGTTGTCTTCTACCTTCTTTGCCAGTTCATTCTGTTGAACGGACACAGGAGGTTTTTCCACAGGAGCATTATTATGAGACCCTTCTTTAAATTTCTCTACCTTGTATTCTTCTCCCAAGGCTGAATCAACCTGTGAGATAAGTTTACCTAGTGTCGTTCCCCTGCCACAGTTGTGACACTTGAAGAACATTGACATCTTCTTTTGATAGAGGTAGGCTCGAGCTTTCCTTTTATTTTTCTTTGAGTCGCCACAAAGTGGGCAGGAGAAATTAAATAAGTTATTTGATTTATCCTTGAAATTACGGAGCTGAACTCCTAATCTTCTAGCGAACTCAATATCAATATACAGCATAATTTATTTAAGTAAAAGAACCATTATACCACAGTTCCTTACTTTGTCAAGTCAACGAGATCATCTTTCGTCTGGATGAAGAGGTGCATAGCCGGGATGACTTAATTCCCTTTGCTCTTCTTCTTCGTCCTTCTCCTTTTTCGCTTTAATGAAGCTATCACCTGTCTCGTCTTGTTCGTCTTCGAACTCTTCTGGTGGTTCTACTTCAGATACGGCTTTCCCACCACGCTTCACATTCTTCTTATTGAGTTTAGCGAGTGCCGATTGGTCTGCTTTCTTTTCCTTGGCCTGAGCATCTCTTTTGTCCATCTTGTCAGACTGGGATTGAGCTTTCGCTAATTTCCCTTTGTCAGAAACTCCTACCTTGTTGTCTACAGCTTTTAGTGCCTTCTTTGCTTTGTCAAGAAGTCCTCCACCTTTCTTCTCTGGTGGTGCAGGGGTATCTGGACTTGTGCCTGCTGGTTTAGCTGCTGGTTTGGCTTCAACGCCTGAACGAGCTTTGTCTGCTTGGTTCTTTATCGCTCCACCTACTTTTTTGAAGCCCTTTTTAATGAGACCTCCTACGGCTTTCGCTCCCTTCTTAACTAGGTTACCTAAACCTTCGTCAAGCTCGTTTTGATCCCGCGTGTGTTCTAAAAATGTTTTCATCTTAATGCTCCAAAAAATGCTGAATATGTTTGTAATGCTGTCATAATAAAAGTCATCGTTAGAAGGAATCCTGTCATCATCCACTTCCAACGGTCTAGTCGTTGTACTTCCTGTCTGCCCTGTTCCAAGTCTTCTCCTATCTCATCTCTGAGTTTTGATAGCCTCGCGTGAACTTCTCTGAAGTCTGCTAAATTTGTCCGCTCATGTTCTTTAAGATTTGCTTGTATGGTGTCAACCTTTTCCTTTAACACGGCTAGGTCCACTATTGCATCTTTCACGATTTCTCCAGGGACCAAAGGTTGCTGTTTTTCA
>Ga0208299_1001768_pt1 | contig 15475 bp, 16 predicted proteins | sample 15_taG_FD_184089 | JGI IMG/M metagenome (GOLD analysis project Ga0208299, IMG submission 184089) | Marine viral communities from the Subarctic Pacific Ocean - 15_ETSP_OMZ_AT15312 metaG (SPAdes) (version 2) | ecosystem: Environmental > Aquatic > Marine > Oceanic | place: Pacific Ocean | collected...
TTCAAGTCCTGTGCAAATTCAGGAGTCCAAACAGCTTTCAGTTTCTTGGTTTTCGCCACGATAGCTGAACTTTCCATTTGAACATTGATTTCAGGGATTGTAATAGTAGTGTTATTACCATTCAATGTAGTGTTTCCACTTTCAAAATCACCTCTACGGTCATCAGTAGGAGCTAATGAATAAGAAACAGTTGGGATGAAGGCATCCGCAGTTGGTGTAATCGCACTTCCTGTGAAAATAAACACAAGGTTTGCACCTGATTCATGGGTCCAAGCAGGATATGTAATATCTACAGAAGCTGAGAACAATCTGAAAGAACGGATTGCTTCAGGATCATACTTATCTATTGTTGAAGTTGCAAGAGTTACCTTTCCCCATTCATCTCCTACAGCAGAAGCTGAATATGTAGAATCAAAATCCAATTCTGACCAAGCTGCAGAAGCAGTTGTAGTTGATGCGTAAGCAGATGAAGATTGGTTTGTTGAGTATCCATACCTACCAGCACCATAAAGCCCATTAGTAGTATTATTACCAAATGGTTCTTCAGTTGCGGAACTAGTACCATACATTGATTTACCAGATGTGAAAGGAGATTTTGTAGTTCCATATTGGAAATCCAAGAAGAATACAAGACCTGATGGGAGATTCATAGGTTGTACAGAAACAAATTCTTTAGCCGCAATTTGTCCAAAGACTTTACGTACCATAGGAAGTGCTATACCAGCCCATTGCTCACCCGTACCAGTAGTAAAAGTAGATCCAGCTACTCCTCCACCAGTTGATGAGGCTTCAGTCACAAGTTGTTTAGCTTGATTTTCAAGTATCATAGACATATTACTTCTGTCTGTTTCATTTGATAATCCTTCTAACAAACCCGTGCGAGCCCATTTTCGTGCTAACTTAGCGGCATCACTTTGAACCGTTTTATAGTTATTTGCACTTTCGAGTAATGATTGTAATTGACTCATAAGTTTTTAAATTTAGTCGTTTTGTTAAAAAATTTTGTTAATTAATACCTGCTAATTTTTGCCATCTAGCAATTTGAGGATCAACAATTTGGGATTGTTTCTTTGTTACAAGACCAGTACTTGGTTTAGAAGCAAATCCTAAGTTTTCCTTGATAAATGATTTTTTCTTAGACTTAGTTTTCATTTTAGTTAAGAATGTTTCATAAATCAATTTAGACTCTTTTGGAGTTGTTGCTTTGTCAAGTGCTTCAACAATTGCCACCTTTTGTGATTCTGTCAAACTCTTGTTAGCTTTAAAAAGCTTGTTTGTATATAACAACTTAGCATTAAGTAAATTAACTTCGTTAATTTCACCTTTCAACTTTTTAATAACTTGTACAGCTTCTCTTAATTCATTAGATTTACGAGTATTAGTAGGTTTTGATCTACTAAAGGTTCTTTTAGTTGGTCTTTTACGGAATTTAGATTCGCGAATGGATCTTTTTCTCCTTCGGCTACGATTTTCTTGGAAAGATCTGCGGTTTGTTGATTCTTCAACTTCATCGTCCTCAATTTCAGCAAGGTCGAATTCTTCATCATCACCAACTCCTACCATACCATACTCTCCTGTTTCATCAAAATCTTCTTCTCCTTCAATTCCTTCAATTCCTTCTTCTGAACCTGCTCCTGCTTCTAATTCACCAGCAGTTACCATATCTGTAATAACATCTTCTACAAATTTTTCTAATTCGGTTTCAGTCATGTTTTCTAAGTCCAATGTTTCTTCTTCATCATCTTTAGAATCTTTAGAATCTTTGGTGGGTTTGGAATCTTTATCATCCTTATCATCCTTATCGTCCTTATCATCATCGTCATCTACCTCATTAAGTATTTCATCTAAGTCAAATTCCTCAGATTCAGTACAACTTGCATCTTCTTCGTCAACACTTTCTGTAAAACTTTCTTCAAGATCTTCTTCTTCCATTTCCCTAATCTTTTGGGCTAAAACTTCCTTCAAGTGGGGGGAAAATGATTCTTGTAGAGCATCCTTCGCATTTAAAATGGCGGATTCTTTAACGGCTTTTGCATCAGCAATAGCATCTTTAAATAGTTGTCTATTCATTTGTCCTAAAATTTAATTTGGAAATACGTTTATTGGAAACGTAATGGTGGGTTGAAAAAAATGTAATGCCTTATTGAGATCAAGGCATATTTACGATTATAGGTATATGGAAAAGAATCAAAATGCGATTCTAGTCAATAGGACATTGACCTTGACTGCAAAGGATTTCTCTTACTATTGAATTTATTTTACCATATTCAATAGGAGATGAAGGGTTTTTACCTTCTTTTACTAAATTCATATATGATCCTGGATTGGAAGGTGTTGAAACAAAGTCCCAACATAATAATTCAAAGTCATCTTGTACTTCTAATATATCACCTCTTTCTTCAAGTGAACCCATACCACGTGAAGAAACACCACATAATACTTCGTTTTCAATTAAAGCTTGAAGAATGTTACCTGATGGGGTACCTTTTGTTGTTGGTGTATCATGGAGGATTTTAATATTACCCATTACATCATCTCCATCCCACCAACATTTAATTATTTTATGGGATACATTTTTTAAATTAATAACTTGTGAGTCAGGATGATCTAATTCACCTGATGCTCTATTTTCCTTTATGATTTGTTGATACCCATCTATTTCACGTTCCCATAAATCACGTGAATAATATCTACCATTACCATTTTTTACCTCACAGGTTGCTAGCACCCCAGTCATGATTGTATGACCTGTGGGTGATATATTACCCTCATTTTTGAGAGGTTTGAAATCAATAGTTTCTACAAGTAATGATTTGTTAATGGACATATATTTTAATTAATAATCTTCACCATAGCCTGAAAATCTCTCTGCATTAGTTTCCATATTACGGAAATAACGGGCTTCTGGATCATCTTCGTAATCATAATCACCCTCGGGCCAGCTATAATAGGGGTGATTGGAATTTTCTAATTGGTCGATTAATTCATGTGCTTTTGCTCTTGAAATTACTATATTCCAATCATCTATCATAGCAGTAACTAATTCATCAGGAACCATATCACCATAAGTAGCTACCAATTCATTAGCTTTATCTAATAATGTTTCCCCCTCCATTTCTTCCTTAATAATGCTTCTTACTAATCTGCGAATCTTAGATTCTTGAATGTTTAAATTCATCCCTCCAATAAGATCTATTAGATGTTCTTTGAATCCCATTAAATCCCTAGAATCTTCATATTCTGAACCTTCATAAGAAGGGATTGAATTAGAATATTTCCCATAATTATCGTTAATCTTAAAAAGATTTGTGAGGAATTTTAAATTTCTTTGAGTTAAGGGTTCACTAGTAGTATAACGAGATAATTGAGAGGGTAGGGTTATAGGTAACCTTACAGTACCATTTGAAGAAATTGACATCCAACCAGGATCCCATCCCCTACCTTGATGTTTGCTAACTTCCCACCACTTATTTGCCTTTCCTTTTTCAATAAATATTCTATCATTAGGCCATACTATTTTGGCAGCTTTTTCTATTACTTTATAGGCTTCGGTAGCAGCCGGAGGCATATCTAGTTGAGAGGGTTCATCAAACATCTCTCCTTGTCTATTTCCTCTCCAGTCCCTTATTTCTTCCTTAATAATGGATCTAACAATTTTACGTAGTTTTTGTTCTTTCATATTAGATTTTTTTTTAGATTTTTTTTTAGATTCATTGATAAGCCCGGATTTATTAACATTACCCTTCATCTCTTTAGGAATATCACCATACCCACTTGATTTATGTTTACCTTTTGGTTCTTTAGGTTCTCCTAATCCAGGATGTTCAGTTACATACCCTAATCCTTCTACTCCAAATTGTCCATTTTCAACATAATATAATGGGTTTTTGGTTAGATTTTTTGCTACTTTATCTTTAGCTTTTTCTAATTCTAATTCAGGGTCATTCTTTAATTCACAATATAAACCTTGTAATACCTCTTGACCAATTTGATTGTCAAGATTTTTAGGATCTTTATAGTCAAAGCCTTTTGTTTCTAATTCTTCAACTTCCTTATCAACTTTCTTACTTTCAACCTTAATGTTTTTGATATTATCCTCAAATATCTTAAACCAATCAGGTTGTTTATCTGAACCTGTTACTACTTGGATATTTTCTTTAAGAATATTCTTTTCTTTCAGTATTTGAACAGTTTGTTCATAATTGGATTGGTTAAGAATATATTGAGGGAACATACGTTTAGCATCATTAAGGAATACTCCTTTATGCCCTTGACCTTCACTAATAAGGTTATATTGATCTTGTAATGTTGCTCGTTTCATTATATTTATTTAAAATGAGATTTTATTTCATCCCATTGTGTCATTGGGATAGTATAATTAAAATATTGTCCTACCTCTTTCTTTTTGGTTCTAAGTTTTACAGATATAGAATCTACTACATAAGTTCCCTTCTCCATAATATTAGTACGGGCTTTATTTAAATTTAACCTTTGGGTTAATTTTAACTCATCGCCTTCTTTTAATTCAGAGAATTCTTTAGGGGTTTCATTCAACCTTTGAATTTCTTCTCGTATAAGATGTCTTAATTGACTTTTTTTCATTTCAATAATTTTTTAATATCCTTCAAATAATCAAGTATTAAATCTGTTGCTTTTAATACCTTATATGAACCAGGATTTTCCTGATAATGTCTAATTGTTTCACCTTCAGCAACCGATATCAATTTATAAATATGGTTTAATTCTGTCTCAATCGCTTTAAAGTCAGTAATTCTTTTTTGTTGGAATGTAGTATAATCTTTTTCTTCCTGTTCATCATCTTCCCATAACTGTTTTACTTCTAATCCACTACCCTTTACTTTTTTAGGAACCAGTTTATATGCATAAGGAGATGTATATTGAGCCCCTTTACCTGCAGTAGCAGTACCTGTTCCCCCGGTCATTGAAGTTTCATCAATTTGTTTTTTAATAAGATCATAATGTTCAGGGTATCTTCTCCTAATATGGGTTCTAAGCATATTAAATACATTTCTTAAATCCTTAGTAATTTGTCTAAGTTTATCATCTGCACGAACATCTTTAACATTAGAAAGATCTTCTAACTCATTTTTGGCTAGTTCAAGAGCATGGAATGATTTTTGGAAAGATGCTAAATAAATTACATCTTGTTCAGGAACCCCAGTCTCTGGGTGTGTACTCACAGTTTTTAGATAATGGCTTAAATCAGGGGCAAAAGAGTCATTTTGGTAATCAATTTCTCCATGTTCACCCTCAATTTTATCTAAAAATTCTTGTGGGTATTTATTTTTATCTATTTTTTCGGTAAGAGAATAAAAATATTTATTTCCCATTACTTAATAATTTGGTCGTTTCATCCAATAAAGAATGATACTGCAACAGATTGACAAAGTTATCATTTTTAATCGTTTGTTTTTTATCTAATTCAGTTAAAACTTTAACAACCTCATTTAATTTAATTTTAATAGCCGGCTCCTTTATAGACTTGATATTTTCTGTTAATTTTCTTCTAATAGTATTAATTTCCCTATTATAGAAATCTTTTAATTGAGAAGTACTATCAATACTTTCGATATACTCTTTTAATATTCTTTTTTGGTCTTTATTTAAAGAGGAATATTTAGAGTTGAATTTTTCAAGGAGAATTTTATATGTTAGGATTTTTAAATCCCTATCATACCCTTGATATTCACTTAGTAATTCATCTTTTCCTTCCTGTACCTTAGGTTGGGATAATTGTTCCAATAAATTCAACTTAATATCCACTAATTGGGAAGGTTGGGGATTTGGTTTATCACTATTATGAGATTCCATTAAAATGCAGAAGGATGCATAAGGTTTATAATTTTCCAATTTCACCTTAAATAAGTCATTCAAATTATAATGCTCCTTTATCTCCTTAATTAAATTATATTTTTCTCTTTTAAGAGATTTTTTATTTAATTTAGAGGATGCCTCTAAAACCGTAGTTAATACAATATTAGCCTTGGATTCTGTAAGATTTTTATTCTTAAAAAGAGTTTCATACAGTTTATACTCCTTACCTAATTCTGAATTGACAAAATATTTTTTAAGAAGTTTTACAGCTGGGGAATCGTTTCCAGATAAAGTATCAGAAGTTACTTTACGAATTAATAGTTCAAATAATATTCCTGTATTTCTGTACTTCGAATGGTTGATCTTCACGTGGAATTATTTTCTTATAAATATATGAATATCCCTACAAATGGGGTTCTTTAATATTTGCTTCATCTAAAAACAAGTCACCTTGTTCCCCAACTTCAAAAATTAATTTTTTAATATTGCGGGGTGCATTTTTTAACATATCCCTATATCTAAGTTTATAATCCCTTTCAGCTAATGCTAGGGGGGATTTATTAAATTTGGGTTTAATTGAATCCGAATCATTATTGTCTGTTCCTTTCATTCTTTCCACCCCTAATCTATCTTTCCCAAGCGCATTATCTTGAGTATTAAGGTTAGAAGATTTTTCTTCAGGTCTTCCCAATTCCTTATCTTTATCATAACCATCAGGCACATTACCAGGATCAGAATACATTCTCCCTTCACCATATAATGAAGCTAAATCATGAGGAGTACCATATGATCTACCTGTTTTCTTAGGATCATTACCTTCTTCTTGTATTTGTTGGGTTCTAAATTTTCTTTCAGCATCCATATTAATTAAATCTCTCAATTCATCATATTGGTCTTCACTTAGGTGGAAAATGTTTTCATAAATCCAATCTGATGGGAATAAACCAGCCTCCATCATACTTGATGCTAATTCTATTTTTTCCTTTAATAATACTATTTTTTCTTGATCATATATAATTGAAGGGGTAGTTAATGATAATTCAAAATTATTTAGTGATTCTTCATTAATGCCTTGTGCATATAAATGAACTATTGCGATTTTGTGGAGTTCCGATATAATAATACGTTGAATTCTCTCAATTGTACGTGCAAATCTGATGTCTTGGGCAGCTAATGTAGCTTTACCTTCAAGATTCTCATCATACCCCATAAATGCTTTGGGTACTTTTAGGGCAGCAAATAATTTATTACGAAGATACTCAACATCACTAATACCATCATAGGTTAATCCAGCAGAGGTTTCAAGTTTTGTAGTTTGATCATTTCCTCTTGTTGGGATATAAAAGTCTTCTAATGAATTTTGAAGATTGAATTTTAAATTATAATCCCCTGTATCAGGATCAACATAAGGGGTACGTTTCATTTTGGAAATAGTTTTTTCCATGAAAGCATCTACATCATTTGGATTTATTGAACCTACATTAATATAAAATATTCTTCTATCAGGAGATCTTACTATTCTATGAATTAACATAGCATCCTCCATTAAAGTGTATTGTTTAAATAATTTACGAGCAGGTTCAATATAAGAACGCCCATAAGGTAGGAAATTTGTATCAGTTAATAACCTAAAATGAGCAACTTCATAATTTTCAAATATTATGTTTTGATCATCATTATCAACTGTTCTATTTGGTAAATTATAATAACCATAACTTGTTGCAGATGTACCTTCAGGTAAAAATCTATATACAACTCTTGATGGGTTTTCTTCATCAAACCCTTCTACTCTTTCAATATGGAAAGCAGAATAAGGAATAACATTATAAACACCAAATTTTTCAGCAATTTCTAATTTCAAAAAGAAATCACCATACTTACACATATTTCTAATCCATGCCCACAAATTAAATTCAATATTTAAAACATCATAAAATAGGTTATGTAATATTTTTTGGATGTTTTCATCTGATGATTTTATGGATAATACTTCACCCATATCACTTTTCAAAGTAGATTCATCAGCTACAATATCTAAAGCAGAAGCAATAATTGCATCTGTATCCATAGAATCATATTCTGAATAAAGTTGTGGTCTTAAAGTTTGGTAATTAAAACTTACTTGTGAACCATATAAAGAGGTTTGAGAATTAGTATAAATTCTATTAAATCTATCCACCAAAGAATTGGTTTCAAGGTGACCACTTCGTTGGATAGCATTTGTATCTAATACTTTAAGTTGATTACCCCCAACATTACGAATAATAACATCGGTTGAAAATAATCTTTTTAGTCTTGGAAATAATCTTTTATCTGCCATATTATTTTAAATTATAAAACCCATCTGAAGTCTTCATTTCTTCCTTTAATATCCATCATGTATGGATTTTGTACTTGTGATGTAAATACCCCTGGGGTGTGAGAGGTTTTTTGTATACCCCCTAAAGCAGCTTTTGCTCTATCAATACTTAGTTGACGATACTGTAATGAAGTATCTCTTAAATACATTCCTATTGCAAAAGCCATTATTAAATCATCATTATATCCTGATTGAGCTTCCGGTCTACCATTTTTCCATATAAATACCTTCATTTCTTCAAGTAATCGTTTGGATTTTATTGTTACACTTTGATCACCTACAAACTCTCTAAATTTATTTATTATTAAAGGTCGTGATCTCATAGACATAGTAAAACCAGGTACAACATCACTACCACCTTCATATACTTTTAAATAATCTTGCGCATTAAACTTATCTGTTTTTGGTGAATAATATAAATTAGAATATTCACGTTCAATAATTGCATCTAATGTTGCCCATCCAATATTTGAATTATCTACAGCTAATAAAGCATTATTATATTCAGAGGCTAAACCAACTAAGAAATAACCAAATTCCTTTGGTGGTAATTGTTCTTTAAATTCAGCAACTTGTGCATTTAATTCAACATCAATTACATGAGCTGTTGAAAAATCTTTTCCATCCCCTCTTGCTACATCTGCCACTACCATATATTCCCTTGAATAATCCGGTCTTTCCCATATCCATAAATTATTATTTACCCCTCTTCGTTCTATTGGTTCTTCAATTGTTGTTTCTTCAATGAATTTAATCCATTCACTATAAAATACAATATCCCCAGATGTACTGAAATCACAATCACATTCTTGTGCAGCAATTCTAGGATCACCTAATAATTCATCTTGTTCATCTCTCCATGCTTGGTTCCTTTCAGGGTGTACTTGCCAAGGAAGCTTAATGGGTAAAAATCCGTTTTTTCCCTCTTTAGCTCTAACCCAGGTTTTATGGAAGAAATTACCAGTACCATTAGGCGTCGACAATATAATACTCTGTCCTCCGGTAGCCAAAGTTTGTTGTGCAGAAGCCCAAATAGAATCAATTTGATCAATAAAAGCTGCCTCATCTATAACCAATAATGTAACAGCTTCAGATCTTCCAGCATCTGATGATGCAGCAACAGCTTTAACTTGAGAACCATTTTGTAATCTAAGTGTTAATTTATTTTTTTCTTCATGTGCCACCTTCAACCATGATGGAAGATTTTCCCACATAAATTTCACTTTGGTAACTAGATTTTTTGCTGTATCTTGTTTTGTTGCTACACATAGAACATTTTTATCAGCATGAAAATTCATTAACCATAAAATATACCCTGCAACCAAAGTAGAAATACCCAATTGACGGGATTTCAATATAATTTCATCTTCTCCACTTTGAAAAAGATTTAATACTTTGGATTGGAATGGGTAAAGGTTGAATATTATTCTTCCTCTTTGGGGGTGTTGGATATAACCATACTTACGTAAAAAATGGATTGGGTCTTTAGCACATTTTACGTATTCTTCTCTTATTATAGATTTTAAATCGGGTTGACCCATAAATTAAAATGCATCGTCTTGATATGCAGGTTTAGGGTTATCTAATAATTGTTCTAATTCTTTCTTAATGCTTGTTAATTCTTTCAAACGTTTTACATATTGTAGCTTTTCTTCCCCTTCTGCTTTTTTATAATCCTTCACCACTTGTTTCATTTCACGTTTGGTTTCACCTAACTTATTGGCTAGTGTTGAAACAGAATCACCTTTTTTTGCTTGTCTTGCTGTAGGACCCTCATAATCATCACCTTCATCTACCATTCCAGCATCTTTCATTAATTGAGCTGTTGTTTTTAATTCATCATTAAATTTTTGTTGAGTATCAACATCATCTTGAGTTGCTTCTAATATGTTAATTATTTCTTCTCTGATTTGAGCTTTAAATTCTGATTTTTTCATTGTAAGAATATTTTATTATAAATACAAAAAAGGAGAGTAAATTACAGTGTAAGAAGAAAATTTTGGATTTGGGAAATCCTTTCTTCAGTAGTACCTATTAAAGTATAAAAATTGGTTTGGGATTTATTCATTTTAATTATTGCCTTAATATTAGCATCAATTTCATCCCTATAGGATGGATCAATTTCTCTAACATTATTATCTTCTATTTCCGTACCCTCAGGATCTATATAGAAAATAACATCATATTCATGGATAATATCTTGGGAAAGACGATAAAAATCTTGGGCATGTTGGGTACTAATTATATCTGAAGATACTGTAAATGCAACTACATCAATTACAGTTCTATCTGTTATAATGTTTTCATGTATTAGTTCACTAGCACGTTCTGCTAAGAATACCATTTGACCCTTCAATGTGGATTGCATATTAAGAGGAATACCAAGATCTCTTAAATACTTAGAACGTTCAGTCCTAAATTCATAATCTTTAAATTCAGGTAATTCTTTTAATGCGTTTACTAATGTAGTTTTCCCAATGCTTTGAGTCCCTGTTAATCCAATCTTCATAATTTATTTATTAAAACTTATTTATTAAAACTTATTTATTAAAACTTATTTATTTTACCTAAATCTAACCATTTCTTCTCTTATTATAGATTTTAAATCGGGTTGGTCCATGGATCAATTTTAGGTATTGTATCAATAATTTCAAACTCAAAATCTTTCTTAATCATTGCCAAAACCTCTTTTTCTCTATTAGTATAAGGTAAAACTTTTTTAAATCTTGGGTCTTTTGGGATTTGATCTCTTACAAAATGGAAAATATCAATATAGGGGCTTTTTTGAACTATTATTCCCGTCATAATATGATCCCCTTCTTCAAAGGGGGCATCTACCATAGCATCTGAATCTCCTATCTCATCAGCAAAGTCCTTAGCAATATTTTTATCTAAGGAAAAGGAAATATAATCTTTTCTGCTTTTTTCCCAAACAAAATCATGAATTGCAGATTGATTATTTATATCAATATTTTTTGGAAGAACAAATGCAATCCCTCTCCAAATTTTACCCCACGCTTCGTATCCTTCTTTCTTCAAATGTAGGGTAAAAGATTTTGGTACTCTTAGATCTGAATATCTCCCTCCGGTTATTACCCATTTTTTGGTATAATTAAAAATATCGGAAAGTTCAGTAAGGATTTGCTTTAATTTCATGATCTTTGTTCAGCTTGTTTTCCAGCTTCTGTTTTATGGAAAGGAACACCATTACGATTTCTTAATTCTTCTTCAAATTCGTCCTTTGTATACTTCATCCCCCATAAATACCAGGATTTTTCCATAGGTGAGGACTTTTTCAATGGAATAATTGCAGGTCCATCCCATCTGTGGAGTTTAAAATTCTCATCAGCATCTGTTTTAGCCATATATAGCCTCGCATCATTTGATACCATTGTCTTATATTCAAATTTCTTAGACATATCTATTTTTATCATAACTATTATACTATTATATTTTAGTTTAAAAATAATTTATTTTTAATGATCAAGATCATGACTGATTTTGTAATTCCTGAAGATATTGAAAGGTTTATGGTCTTTATCATAAGCGGATTTCATGTGGTAAGTTAGTATTTCAAGGCTATTACCCCATTCCTCTCTCCATGGGTCATAATCTTCAATTCTATGTTTTATAAAATCCCCAGTGGGTTCCCCAAAGTTATAATCCTGTGTGTAAATATAAGGATATTTACTAAATAAATTCTCAGCATATTCTATAAAATGGTTTTTTAACCCCTTATAATTTTTGAAAGTATGAACTTCCCCATCATACCCTTGAAATTGATATTTTCTTTTAGGTTTTTTATATCCCTTATCAAAAGGGGTAACAATTTGTTTTGATGGATTTGATTTTTTTAAAAGTAATACTCCTCCTTGGTTTTGTTCTTTAAAATTATGAGTATGAAATCCTAATTCTTTTAAAAATTGTAAAAATTTCTTATCTTGGGGGGCAATTATATCACTATTAAATTCAACCACACCATTAGGCTTTAATGAATTATTTATAGTATTAGCAAACCCCTCAACATTTTTTAAATGGTATACTACCTGTGAAGCTATAATTTTATCAGCTTTGGGGAAGGAATATGGGTTTTCTAAATTATATTTAATATATATCTTTTGGGGGGTTGAGGTCATATCATTAATAGTTTCAAAAACATCCCCTTCATCCATATTATCAATAATAACAATATTATATTGTCCATAATATGAGGTTTCACCCCCACCCATATCATATATTAGGTTGGGGATGGTTTGTACTTTTTTAATAGTGGTTTTAGTAATTTCATCCCTAGTAGTATCAAAAAGATATACTTCGGGAGATGTTGGACCTTGATTACTATATTCTTTTAGTATATTAAGAAGTTTCATGTTTTTAATTTAAAATTGATTCAGCAACATAAACACCATGAGAACCTGCTACTGTTATACCACGTGCACTTAGGGCATCACCCACAAAGTGTACATTTGGATATTTAGTAAGTGATAAATCTGAATAATTAACTACAGGCTCTGAAGAGAGATATTTTACTTCAGGGATATAGACTCCATAATCATCCCCTAGTGTTGGGAATACTTTTTTCATATCTTCAATAAAAGCTTCTACATATCCAAAATAACCTTGAAAATATTCTCTTACTTGGTTTAAACCTACTTCATTAATTTCAAAAGTAGTAACATACCCTCCTTCTGAAGTTAAAGTGGGTCTTGTATTAATATTAGGTGAATAAAATAAACCACACTTCCCATGCCCCCAAGCATGGTCTCCTGCTTCTTCAGCCAGTCTTTGGGTTTTGGAAACTAAATCCCTTGACCATTCAAAGGGTTTATCTATACCTTTGATTTCCATTAAAATACCAAAATTAGTCATATTATTACGATGTGCTTCATCCTTTTTAGCATGTCCATTATAACTTATATCTCCATAAGTCTCTTCAACAGCCACATAAGCAGCATTGTTGTTAGTGCAAAATGAACGTAATGAGACACCTTCCTCCTCATATTTACGATATAACTTGAAATCATAACTTATATCAATTAGTTTTTGGAAATGTTTTTGGGGTGTTTCAAATCTAACCCCTATCTGAACTGGTTTGGATTCAGTTTCTAGTTTATGTTCCTCTATTAATCTTTTTGCAAAATCTATCCCACTTTTTCCTACCCCAAATATAAGTTTATCATAATGGAAATATCGTGGATCGCGATCTGCAATATTCTGTTCATCAAATTGATAATAATAACCTAAGTTTATATCAAAATCAATGTTTTCTACTTTAGCTTTCCAAATAAACTTAACACCTTTATCAACTAAATAATCATACCAATTCTTACCAATTTCAGCTAAATAATCAGTACCAATATGCCAAACAGGAAATAGTCTTAAACCAAAATAGGGTTTAATAAAATCAGGTTCTTCTATAGGGTTGGAACATTGTACTTCATCAGGATTGGGGTGGAAACGTTTGAAATTACTGATTACTTCATCCATTAATTCCATTGCCTTTTCTTCACCACAATACTTTGCTAAATGACCCCCAATCATGGTATGGTAAGTAAGCTTACCATCAGAAAATCCTCCAGCTCCTAGAAAACCTTTCATTAATTCACTTGGATCTCTATTATAAGGATCCTTACCCATATCAATAATTGAAATTAGTTCTCCAGGATATCCATTGTCTACTAATTTAGTAGCAGCATTAATTCCAGACACCCCTGCCCCAACAATTACTATTTTTTTATTCATAAAACTTATTTGATGTAAAGATACGAAAGGAGATTGGGGAAGCCAAATCTCTTTACAAAACTGCTAAAAATTCTTTTAGATCTTGTTTTGTTTGGTGTGAACTTTGTAATCCTCTTTTAAATTTAAATTGGAAAATTTCTTCTGGTGGAGATATTCTTAATTTTAAATCCCTATATTTTATATAATAATAAGTTGCTTGAGGATTTATAAATAAATCTAAACCAAGGTCTTGTGTTAATGGTTTATTACATATAGTTTTATACCTCCCAATATCAAAGGGTTGATCATCTAATTCATATAACCCACATCCAAATACCTCATATTTTATTTCAGCTTTACTAATAAATTGAGTTGAAATAATATCAATGTCCTTTACAGGACGAAATGGAATAGTATTAGTTATTATTAAAGGAATACTACCACCTAATGATACATAACTATATTTATTTTGGATGGGGTAATAATATTGTACTAACCCATCATATAACTCTTCAATTGTTTTTAACATAACTAATTTATATCTTCATTTGACTCATAATCTTCTTTTGGAATTAAAATGTTACCTTTACCATCAGTATAAAAAACTGTTTCATTCATAGTATAAGGTAAATATTCAAAAGTAATACTACCATCACCATTATTTATAATTAAAGAAGCAACATGATCAGAATTTGAGTTCCAATAACTATTAGGATTATCTGCTAAATAATTATAAAATTCAAGACCTATCCCTCCTAAATGTTCTTCATGTTGTTCAAAGTGTAAATCCTCTTTTTCAGCTATTGTTTGAAGGATGTTATGAATCTTATGAAGATTCTCTGGAGAAGTGATATTTACAACACCTATTGCACTATCCTCAACAGGAACATCACCTGCTTTATACATTTTATATAAACTTTGAGTGGTTTGATTATGATAATCAGTAGATATTCCTTCAGTACGATACATCATAGAATCTTCAAAACCTGATATGGCTTTTTCATCTATTACACCCATATATTTTTTACCCTTTAATTTGATATAAGGTACTTTTACATAATCCATAATAATTATATTTTAATAAGGTAGTGCACTTGAATAAATAGGGTTATCAGAAGCATCCATAAATTGTTCTTCTTCAAATAAAGCTTGGTATTTTTCTTTTGGGTTGGATTTGTTTATTATAATATATAAAGCCCCACTTCCATTATATCTTTTGAAATAACTATCTGTATTACCAGTAGCAGTACACCATTCAGTTCCAGAACCTAATTCACATGAGGCATTATATAAATCATCTCTACCTTGAGGAATTTTATAAACATCAAACCCATCCATCTCCATCAATTTTAAATCACTAAACTTTTCATTTTTGGATACACCTTTTTTCTTTGTTGGGTCTTCTTCTTCAGCATTTTTTAATTCAATAGATTTAGATATAAAATCCTGTAATTGAACCTGGTTTTTGATTTGGTTAATGTCTTTAAGTGGATATTTCTTTTTATGTCTTTTAAAAAGATCAAAATATTCTTTGTATTTGTAGATATCTTCTGCTTTAAT
>Ga0208299_1001770_pt1 | contig 15474 bp, 6 predicted proteins | sample 15_taG_FD_184089 | JGI IMG/M metagenome (GOLD analysis project Ga0208299, IMG submission 184089) | Marine viral communities from the Subarctic Pacific Ocean - 15_ETSP_OMZ_AT15312 metaG (SPAdes) (version 2) | ecosystem: Environmental > Aquatic > Marine > Oceanic | place: Pacific Ocean | collected...
TATAATCTATCACGAAACTAGGCTCGTTGTCAAGTAAAAACTTTAAGACAACAGCTTTTGCCTTTTGTCCTCTAGGAATTTTGATCCCACAAAGTTTCCGGGCAGACGTAGCCGCGAGGTATTCTGGTTTAATTTTATATTTATCAAAAACAATCCAAGACACGATGCCGTTAAAACGAGACAAAGTTGATAAAGTCTTTGCTGACGAAAAGCCAGATCTAAACGCCTGGAGCGATTGTTCAATATAAACCGCTCCAATCTTCTCCCCGTATTGTTCATAAATCTCTTCCAACCCTGCTTTAACATGTATCACCTTTTCAAAAAAGTCTTTGTATTTTCTCGTATCCCAAGCACTATTGAGGATTATCTTGTCTCCGTCTATGAGAGTGTAGCCCGTGATGCTTGTGGATATGTCTAATCCTAAAATCATATATACTATATATCAAGTTTAAGCTTGAATGTCAAGTCTCTTTCTTCAGTTTTCTTGACTGGCTTGGCAACAGAGGCGATCCCGATGAGTTTCTTTTTATCATCGTAGATACCGATCTTTGTAATGTATGTGGTTTTCTTGAGGCTTCCGGTCGGATCGGAGTAAGAGGAAGAATGGATATTTTTAATAGATAAACCTTTTTCGCCATAGAAATATGACGCGGTGATGGCATTATAAGAAGCAGTATTAACAGTGTGTTCAATATAGGTCGGATTGTTAGAATAATTTAGTTCACCTTTGTTGGCATGAGCCAGCATAGTAACTGTCGGTATTTTATGGGTACCCTGGAAGTTGATGGCAAAGGAGGATGAATTATTGTGAAGCGTAGCGGCGTTGTTTGTGTTGGTGTCGTTTGCACCGAGACCGAAACGAACCCATCTGGGATTAGTAGATACACTAGCGCCCTTATAATCCTTGTCGGTCGCGGTTCCCTCTGTTGTGCATAAATTCCAAGATCCGGTAAGAATAATGAAACCCTCTTTATAAAGTACAACACCAGCAATCTCCGAATCATACGCTGAGGAGTCAGTGCCGGCACGTTGTATAAGAGCGCCATCGTATCTACTGTCTCTTAACTCCGCCGTTAGTGTTCCAGTAACATAATATTTAAGCTTCACGGAACCTTTTTTGATTTCAGAACCATAAAATATAGATGGGATATCTATAACATTCATATTCAAATCAGATGCGTGATTTGATGAAGTCAAATGATAATGCTGACCCAGACGCATAGAGTGATCTACAAGATTTCGAAGTACGCTGCCCGTTGGATCGGCTGTAAGAAAGCCGGTCAAACCATCGGTAAAACTCGCGCTACGATATAATTTGCGACTTATACTTGATGACATCTGATAGCTGCCAGTTATAACGTCGCCTATGTTATAATCATGAATAAATTGATCGCGGGTGTGGGTCTTAAATGCCATTTTCGCAAGGCCCTTATAGACAAATGGATATATCAAACCAGTATCGGGCACATTCCGGGCGGAGATGTCCGTCTCGGCGTCGTCGACAGAGGCCGATGAGCCGATAACCAGAGTGCTGTCTGTGTTGGCACTCCGATCAACGTTCATTTCAAACAAACTAACATGCCCCGTGGGTATACCGCCAACATTACTTACATTAGCGCCGGGCTCGATCGACTTGTCTTGATAATATATTTTACTGTCGTATATGAAAAAAGAACTACTAGGGTGGGCTTTTATTTGGTTGTAAAAAACGTCACCTGCTCCAAATTTATAGAGAGGCATTTACAAACCTCCTAGTAATCTAATCTTACACGCAACGTAACCTCATTCGTTGGGTCTTTGCGAAGGGGCTCGGAGAGCTTCGCAACAGCGAGCAGCTCATTATCGGCCGAATAGAGACCAACAGAAGTGAAATAAGCCACCGGCGTGTCGGCTGCGCGGGTTTTAACACGAATTTGACTTCCGGTCAAATACGTCGGGTTCGAGCTGTAATTGAAGTCGCTGTGAGAGGCGCGGCAGAAATAGATTGTTGAGTTTAATTCGGTTGTATTGTTAAAAGAGATATTGTAAATTCTATTTCTTAGGCCGTCAGCAAGATTTCCAATGGTCGAGCCAGTGGAAGCTGCCTCAAAACCGACCGTTGAAGTATCGCCAGCGATTGTAACACGAGGCATATCAGCAGTATTAGCAGCAGAATAATCCGGAAATGTAGTATTATTTAAAAGGCCAGTGTTCGGTGTGCCGGCTCGTTGAAAAATAGACGCACTAAGAACCATAACGCCGGCCTGATAATACAACAAGCCTACCGGCAAAGCCGTATTAGCACGCATTAGGCCGGCAGGTGCCGGAACACTAACAAGACTCTGGGTTGCATATAAAACCCCATATTCCCCGGCCGGAGAATCAACATGATATCCAGTAGAGCCACTGGTGTCTGTTATCTTAATCCTATCTCCAAAATAATTTAAGAGGCCATCCTGTATGAAAATTTTCTTAGCGGCGGCCTCGGCGCTACCTGATACGCCCACCTCAAAGGTAAAAGACCCCTTTTTAATTTCATCTTTTGTTAAAAGGCGACTAAATGGCACGAAATAACATTCTAACATTTCTGTATTGTTATCTGGCATCTTGAATTTTTTAATACTTCCGGTATGATCATAACCAACAAGATATTGGGCCATCTGATTATAGATATTTATTTTTTTAGCATTCTGTGTGTTTGAGGAACCGGAAAGACCAGAAGTCGCCGCATAACCTGTGGTAATGTCAAAAATCTGGTTTGCCGAGGAACTTAGATAAGGATAATCGTAAACACTCTCAAACATTCCATGGCCATATGTTTTAATATTCCTCTCAGAGCCAATTGCGGTCGCAGCATAACCATAGGTACCAGACACAATTGAGCCCGTAATCGGGATTGCTTCGTGTAAAAGCGTTCTTGTGTTAGCTACATCGTTACTTAATAAATTCTTATATACTGTTGCCATCTTGTTGTCCTATCCTTTAAGCTTTCTTGACAAATTTTACAGGAATATCAATACGATATCCAGTATTTACGCCGGTTACTCTAATATTTGAAGAAATTACTTTATGTGAGGTGGCGCCACTCTTACCGGTGATGTCTTCCGTGGTGCCGATCGTATCAAACAAATAGTCGCTTGTATTTAATTCAAGAGAAGACTGAACTTTAAAAGCAATTTTTGTTCCTCGTGGGCCCGCAATCGCCTGTTGCGCTGAAAAAGCGGTCGAGGAAATTTCCGTGACAAAATCACTATTGTCGCGGCGGACGAGATTATAAGTCGCAATGGAGTCATCATCAACAAAAGATATCGCCGCGCGGATGGCGTCGTCTTTCGAAACAATATGTCCTAAGCGATTGTCCATCTCAACCATGTATTGAGTCTCTACAAGTAGAGGATCCAAAGTTCGGCCAGGAGATATTGCAGTAGTATCGAGGCCTTGGTCGACCCTGATTCTGTTTCCGCCTCTCCCGGGACTCTCACCCATCAAAATTCCGTTAATTGAAACACCGGATGCGTCCACTTCCAACTCGTCCTCGGTGGTTGTGTTAACTGCTACTAAGAAGTAACCAGTAGTATGTCGCTTTGTTGAGACATCATATACTTCATTCAGCTTAAGCATCGGCAAATAAAGAAGATTATTTCTTGGAATTGATACAAGCTTTGACTTCATCGAGGCCGCATTATCAGTAAACGCCTCAAGAACCGGCGTCTGTAACACCTCTAAATCATAATATGCAGAGCCGCTAGCGTGGACTTTATTATAAAGCTCATAATTTATTTCATCATCACCAAGAGCAAACTTTACAATTTTAAAACTCCCATCGCCCCGGGCGAGCCTCATACGGCCCGTATCCGTCAAGACGGCATCAAGTATGATGTCGCCTGAATTGTCTAAAAATCCCATGCTTATTCCTCTCCTGAAGGTGCTATAATAAATAGTATATTAAAAAGGTTTTGTCTTTATTCTACACTGTACGAACTTTTTTCTTATTAAAATCGATATTAATATCCAATTTCTTGCCTGTTGTCTTTGAAGTCAACCTTACCTTAAAGCGCTTACCAAAAAGCGGTTCGTCTTCGACGCCCAACACCAAACTCCTGCCGTGCGCACTTTGGAGAACGCCCGCTTCATCAACCAGTCCTGATGCGCTTTCATTTAAAAAAGCTTGCGTTATTCTGGGTATTATCTGTATCAATTTTTTAGCCGTCTTAACTGGAGTTTTTGGATCTGGGGAAGTAAATTCATACTGACGAATTATGGGGTATCCCACGCCTCCATCATTATATAGTTCTACTTCATAAATTATACTTGGGTTTGACAGGCCGTTGTGGTGGTCGATCGTCCTAAACATATAATAATATTTAATATTTGGCAATTGCCTCAACGTTATATTTGCCGAGCTAGCCTGCAACTTATTTCTACCATCCGGACCAAAAGTAGAAACAACCCTATATGGACTCTCGGGGAAATCCTCATAACCCAACGGAGGCTGCCGCATTCTATAAATGCTATAAGCCGAGGCGGGATCGTCGGTCTTAAAAGTTATTGTTCCGTCGGTGCTTTTTTGGTTTAAAAGAATCTGATCATTATTAGATGCCTCGGCGTCTGTCAGAGATACCGGCTCCACATTGGCGATGCCCATTTTGGTGTCAAACCCTATCCTTATCAAATTCGGCTTACCCATAAAAGGAGTAAAGGTTACCTCGGGATCAAGTGGGGGGTTATCTAATATTTTACCTGTCGACATAAATAAGGGTATTTCTATCAATTTGGCCACTTCGGTTGCTACAAAATCAAATTTGGCCACCATCTGGGTACCCCACTCATCCGCGGGCACATCGACGAAGGGACGAGTATATTCATATTCCATGCCCAATACCACCTGATATGCGGTAACGGCATATGAATATTCTTTTCCGTATTTAACTTGCGTGTCACAAAAAGTGAAATTTGTTCCAGCCGAGAAATACTCTCTGACATCAGCCGAGTTCATAAAATAAAAAGTTTGAATGGGAGAGCCTTGAGTAATATCATTGCCAAGATATTTGGATATCTTATACATTAATGTTTCTGAATATGCTTTTTCGCCATCAATCAAATCTTGAAATGTTCTTCTTTTCCTTTCGGCCAAATCAGCAAGGCCCGATTGAAGCACGTCAAATCCCAAAGTATAAGGTACTCCGCCCATTGTTGTGGTGGCGCCAGTGGGAGAATTTGATAACGGCCCTATCAGACTATGATCTTCCGGGAGCGGGTTTGAAAGAAACCATGTTGGATAGTCTTCCATAAGCCACTCCATAAGATCAACCGTTGTGGCGGGCACAGTTGATAAATCATTTACTACATCACCGTTGGCGTCTATAACCGAAAATGAATACATTGTGTCTTCGGCTCGGACAGCTTGTGGCGGGAGGGGAACGGCGGCGCCGCCTGTGGGGTCGAAGGGGATGGGGGCAAGTATGCCTTCCACATCCCGAGTTAAGATCCCCCCCAGACTAGAGTCCTCCATAATGCCGGCGATTTCATTATTATCGTCCAATTTTATATTAATTTCTGTATACATAGGGAACAGATACTTACTGCTATTATAGTCTGCCAATAAAGATGTATTTTCTATCGGGACTATTTGATTTCTAAACTTTATTCTGCCGGACGAAGCATATTGCTCCCTATTTAGTTTTAACTTATCAGCCGTTGCGGCCTCAAGAATATCAATGTCAGCAATGCCTATGCCGGCTAAATAATCAGGATCTTCTTGGTCGGCAACTTGAGTTCCTGCTATAGTCGACTCATCCAACATAGCATATAAACTTGGTATTGTTTCATGATTTTTTGTGGTTTGGAGGAGGGCTTCATAATCTATATCAAAATAGTTATAAACATACTCTACGCCAGTATTGGCATTTATATCAGTGCCACTTGCTAGGGCCTCTTCTGCTGTGTAGTCGGTTACCGCTGTCGTAATATGATCTAGGTGTGTTTTACCAACACCCAATAAGCCAAACACATGATCGTGGAACTCATCCTGCGCTTCAGGATCAGAGGGATCACGCACCATCCCTTTTTGAAATACAGTAATCTGTTGTGAATATCTCTGGCGGCCGAGGGCATCGTCGGAAAGCTGTTCGACATCACCAATTTTAGATATAGCTATTTTAGAAGAAAAATCTAACGTAGCGGGAACATAATTTATGCCGGCCGTGCTGGATGTCCAGGCACCAAATTCTCTACGGAAATAATCAACTACGCGTCCAGGGAGTTCAGCTACACCGGTGACTAGTTTCGGATCAGAAATGGTTATTTTTTTGACCGTCATTAGTAGCCTCCGCTGCCGCGGCCGGTTGTACTGCCGGGTCGTGGTGCTCGGGGAGAGCCCCTACGAGGACCTCTACGAGTTCGGGAGAGGCCACGGTTGAGGGAGCCTCTTTGTGGGGGGCGCCCAGGTGGAACGACTCCGGAACCAAACTTGGAACCCACCCTAGAAACATTCCTAGATTGTTGTAAGAATGCCGTATTTATAAATTCCGCTGGCAAGTCGTCTTGTTTTGTGGCTTTCCTAATCAATCCTCTCAAAATTTCTGTGCCCGTCTTATTCAATTCAGCGTACTCTGTCATCCGGCCGAAATAAAAGCCTTCTTGTATCGCTTCTCGATCTGTTTGGCCAGGCTCATTAAGAGCTTGTGTATCCAGCTCTGGAGTGGTCTCGGTCTCGGTCTCTTGTCTAGCTCTAGACATCCGAGGTGAGATGATGAAAAATTGATTAAATTCTGGCAAGTCTAGTTTCGGACTTTTGTTAAAGCCGATCATAGGAAAGGACCTTGATACCATCCTGGCCAGAACTGTTCTGTCTTGATTTGATATGCTTTCAAATATCTTTTTAGACAGTCTTCGAAATTTTGGTTTTGAAACTTGTATTTCGCCAGCAGCGTTAGTTTCAAAGCCCACCAGTATTTCTATTTTATTAAGGTGTTTAAAATTATAATATAAAAGGCTAGCCTGCCTAGGGGAACCAATCAGATCTTCACCTGTGGTTTGGCGCATATCAAACCAATCCACAGTTGTATCTGATGTGTGGCCAAGAAATATTGATTTAATTTGGTTTGGTAGCTTTTGAAGGTAAGCCGATTTTTTACTTTCTCCGTCCTCTCTCATAGCAAAACGTTTATCAATTATGTTATTCTCATTACGAGGATCCATTTGAGCAATCCTTCTGATCCCTCCCTGAGTAAACAGATCTCTATTTGAGTCCACCAAAACGGAGGTTAATCCTCTTGCGAAAGCAGAGTTGTCTTCTTTGGGATCTTGAACTACTTCCAAAATGGACTGTTCTTCGACCTCAATACGATCGGTAGCAAATTTCGTGTCTTCGCCCATAAGATCTTCGGGGATGGCCATATCTTCCTGATCTTCTTCAGCCCCATATATGTCCTGTTCATAAGAAACCTCGGCTGCCCATTGCGCGGGGGTCGATATCGAGATTCCCAATTCGGTCATAAATATAGAATCATATAAATTAATATTTGTATCTTCCACACTAATGCCCGAGGTTTTATCAATAAGTGGAGGGGCGAATGGGACTGGCTTCAAATTATATCTACTAGTCAAAGAGCTTGATTTATTCCTAGAAATAGAATATGGCGATGAGGTGCCATCTGTTTTGGCAATAATTGTTCGAGTGGTAACTAAATCATAATATTTTGGGCCCTTTTTTGTCGCGGCGTGTGAAAGCTTAATCTTTTTATTTTTGCCAAAACTAACTTTCTCGGGCGTCAAATAAGAATAATATGTATCATTTAAATCTATAAATTTTGTAAAATCTTCAGTATCCCCCTCTCCGGCGGTGGCTTCGCCTGGGGTTTCGGCGCCTATAGCTTTTCCAAAGTATTTTTTGTGTTCTGATTCAAACCTTTTTTTAAGAGCGTCTGCTGTAATTGTTCTAAGTCCAATATTACGATTTGTAAATCTCAAAAATTCATAACCCATAAAACCAGGAGTGTTGGCGTCGTGAACATCCTTTGTAAAGTGCTTATCAAAATGAATCAGATTATTAATTGCCCTCCCTTTAAATGCTGGTGTTCTCGCATTGAAATCAACCTCATCGAGCATTCTGTGGTTTCCACCAAGGCGACCTTTAACCTTTGATTCTAAATTTTCAAGCATTTCTAACAAAGTCTTCATTCCCGTAATGCTACCAGTAGCAGGATCAGCAAGATTATAAAGAAGACTAGCTAACCTTTTGATAACATTAACTTGTATAGATGTTAGATTATTTAACACATCAGCGTATGTAGCAATAGCATTTAACCATGGGGACTTGGCCAAACTACTTTGTACTAAATTTGATCTAGTTCTTTTGTTGTTTTCTAGAATCTGTTTCATTTCGGGAGTAATATATTCATTTTGTATTTTTTTAATAAAATCCCTATTCAGACGGCCGGTGCTTCTGTCCAAATTTTCATATCTAGAAACCCTGTTGTAAAATTCTTTTAGTTGCCGGCGAGCAGAAACTAGTTTTTGCAATTCGTCATGAACAAAGGATATTGTCCCATCTTCAAGTTTTACCTCTATACTATAAGTGTAAAAGCCGGTACCTTTACTGCTAGCTTCGTAGTCGGAAACCCCAAAAGCTCTCATGTTTCGACTAGTAATCCCAGACATTTCAATTTCTCTGATCCCGCCAATAATAACTTTCTCTGATTCGGTATCATGAGGGTCCTTTGGCCTCTCCTGTTGTCTTCTGTGAAACTGCCCCCTCGTTTCCTCACCAGACATAGCGATCAATTCTGTGCGGCCTTCATATTCATCCGACAAGCGGACTTCTTCGCGGCGGATTCCTCCGATGACTCGATGTCGAAATACTTTCAAGCTTGTGATCGGACTATTTTGAAGAATTTTAAACTGGGCAGCCTTGTCTGCGGTATTGAATAGGCGACCATAGTCAGAAAAATCCCTAACCAATTTTTCATGGTTTAAATAAAATAGAAATCTAACGTCTCCATTTGGCATTGTCGACATCATCGGCCGAGAAACATATGCTAATTTTTTAATTATCTTATTCTCTTCAGAGTTCCTATTATATTTCTGTCGAAGCTTATAAGTTTCCGGGCGAGCAGGGTGGAGGAGTAATTTTGCGTTTTTTGCTCTGTTCAGCAGCCTGTGATCTTCCACAACAAGGTTGGGAACTTTTTTACGATTTAATATGGGATGCGATATTCTAACATGATGAAAGGCGCCGGCCATATAGCCCTTTTCTTTATGATAATGAACTGGGCCGGCCCACAGCTTACCTCCCGGGAGCAAAAAAACATGCCCTTCTTTCTTCACGGTGCCGCGGCTTATAATAGTTTCGGCGGCAGTATTACCCTGCAAATATCCCCTCTTCGAAGTAATTACTCTTGAACGACGGGACGCGGCAAGATCTAAATCAATAAAAGTATGTGCATAAACTGATAAATGTTTCGGATGAAAATCAGCTATCGAGAAAGAAACGTTATATTCCATCGAATAGACTCTCCTACCACCTATTCTCTCTTCTCTATGATCTTTAAGAGACGAAAAACTATTTTTTCTAATATCTATTATTTTTTCTCTTATTTTGCTCGTTTGGCGTAAATGCCTTAAGGTTTTAGGGTTGAACCCTCTTCGTTCAAAACGCCTGGCTATGTCCGCATCACTACATAAAACGATCCTGGCCTTTATTTTGTTAAGAGCCTCTTCATTGTTAAACCAATATGGGCGCTTATTCTCTCTTATTGCATCTTTAATAACAAAATCTATACTTATAGCCAGTCCTCGCGGGTCGGTACCAGCACCTCTAAATCTCTTTTTATTGCTACCAATGATCGGCTTACCAAATGAATCTTTTTGAAAATCATAAACTTCATCCTCATCATAATGTATACTTCTTCGCTCACCAGCCTGTGTAGAAGGTAAAAGAGAAACTTTTCTTATGTATATATTAGGAACAACAGTATCAAAAACACTAGAAAAATCGATTTTGGTTGCCATTAAAAATAAATCCTTTATAATAAATAGTCTAAATCCTATAAATCAGGGCAGTCATCTATTTCCGCATCGGAAGAATATATACTGCGGCCGAGTGGATCAAACAAATCGGGACATTCTACATCTAGATCAACGAGAAGCTTCTTCGAACCTAACTCTGATACAGCTTTACATAAAATATTTTTATCTATTTCACTATCAACATTAACATCAAAATAATAATTTACATACGTTGGATCTAACTCCGGTATCAAACCATTTGGCTGGCCAGCGTTTTTTCTGGCTTCTCTAAGATCAAGTAATAGATTGTCTTTCACCATTTCCACCGGCTTTATAAAAGATAGTTGTCTTAAGACCGGCTCTCCTAAAGAACCACTTGTCCCAGTTATCTCAAAAACTTCAATATCAAAGTTTTCGTAATCAAAAGAAGCATTTTTCTCTTCCAACAGCAATAGAATTTGTGCGGGACCGACGGCAACCTGCATATCGTCAGTATATATGTTGCCTGGTATCAAAGCCGGATCTGTTTCGAAACGTGGTTGGGTACCGGCAGTATCAAAAACAGTTACTTTAAATTCAATGTCAGATTCTATTTGTGGTATTTTTAAAAGTTGTTGAGAGGGTCCCGCGAACGGCTGATCTGGTAAAACTCTTACATTACCAGTAATATTAAATTCAACACTATCAATTTTTCCGTCTAAAAACTGAATTTTATAAGCAGGAGTTTTGGTCGATCCGGGACTAGAAGTTCCCAAAGAAAGCGGCATGACAGTCATTTTTTCATATACACCAAGCCTTATCCAATCTTTAATATCTTCCCCCTCATCGAAAAGATAGGATTCGAGGCCGGTAAATGAATGTTGAGTTTTTAACAGAGGGGTTTCGTCTTGTATTCGTGTCTCGGCATCGTTTCTATTTTCGGTGCTGACACCACCATAATTTAAATCATATAAAACATTATCATCAAAAAAAGCATAATAAGCCGGCTTCCATTTCCCTACAGAAATTTTATGCCGACCATAACGTGTAAGTTGTATATCTAAAACTTCCTCTTTTGGATCAAAAAACTTCATTATTTATCGGGCCCCTGTTTGTCGCCGGCGCCGGGCACACCACCGGTGGGGGCGCCGCCGGACTCGTTGGTGGAGCCGGCCCCGATGGTACCTTCCGGCGACGAGGCTCCCCCGGGCAGCTTGGCCGTACCGAGGTCTGGTAGGCCAACCCCCGCGTAGGCGTCGACGGTGCCGCCTCGTATAATGATTTCACCAGCAGAGGGAGTAGAGGGGTGTCCTCCGCCACCTTGGACTCCGGTGTCTACGGTAGTGCCAAGAACACCATACGCGGCCTCGGCGTATATTGATGGCGTCTCCACTTCCAAATCCGGGGCTGTTATCACAGGATCTGGTAGTTTGAATGACCGGTCCTCTCCGGAGCCCTTGAAAACCGTCTCGGCTTTGATGGCCGCCAATTCAATAAGCGAACAGAAATCATATGGCCAGTTGCTAGTGTAGAAAGGCATTGTTCTCTCTTGGCCTTGGGTCATTTCGAAATAATCTCCATTTGCTCTTTGTTTGACTTTAAAGACCATCCATCGTAATTTGTTTGGCAATTCCGTTCTTTTGATCTTAATTCTTCGGCTTGAGTCCGCGAGCGCAACTCTTAAATTTGTCAAAGACCCCAATAGTTCATTATCAAACAACCTGTGAGATACTGTTGCCTGGGTTTTTCTAAACCGCGTGCCAATTTTTGGTGGCAAGTTTTGCCATATATGTGAAAGATCATCCTTGGACAGCCTGTGCTTGAACTCAAACATATACATTGCTATCGGAGACACATCATCCGGGTTATTCACGAAATCAAAGAATGGCGGCAAAATATATTTATTCATTAATCGGACTTGTCTTTTTATGCTCGGGCCGGCAACTCTTACAAAATCAGGATCGGTGGGGGCCATAATTCTGAAGAATTTTCTTTCTCCTTCTTTCTCAACATATGGGATTGCGACAATGGCTTCATGAATAGTTCTTCTTTGCGCTATTTCTCCAATACGGCGGGGTTCTGTATCAAATCCACAAATATCAACAAGAGATTGTACTGTAGGCACTGTAACTGTTGTGTTGCTGGTGTCCCCGACCAGAGTGGTGCTGTCATTTACTCTCCTTACTGGCACACTATAGCCATTATAATATGTCTTGGCTGACTTTATGCGCTCATCCCGGGTGCCATAGATATAATGAGACCCGGCGATATTGAATCCCGGTGCAGAGGACTCGGCAAGATCTGGTATGAGAGAAGAACTTGGATGATTATTCAGCCACTCTTCTGGTATATCAGTAACTTGTATATAAACTCCTTGGCTGCCAGTTGGCAATCTGCCAAACTGGTGCCACATGCCGCGGGGGATGGTAACATTTGAGGGGGCATCGCCTGTTAGTGTTAGCAAACCATCCGCGGACTTCGCATGTTGAAAATCTAAAATTGGGCTCTCAAATTTGGTTTGTATTTCCCAAGTTTTGTTGCCGTCGACGGAGCCTTTCGTGGACTTCCTAAAAATGTTTAGGGACGCGTCGAGTTGCATTGACCATTCGTTAACAAACTTACCACACGCCGGGCCGTAAGCTTGAGTCCCACCCGCATTTTTTACTTCCACCGATGTCCAATGAGTAGCGTTCGGATCCCGGAGTAGCTCCTCTTGGTCAAAACGCCATTTCCTTGTAAAAGAGCCGGCCAAGGGGGCGCCAGAAACAAGACTTCTAGCAGAATCACTCGCTCCCGATATGTCGGTAAACAAAGCGGTGGATGGGGATGCAAAAATTTCTTCCAGTGTAGGCTTGTATGGAACAGCAGAATCGTGTTCGTCGGGGCCGAACAATACTATAGACCCTCCTTCGGCGGCGATCGCCTGGGCGGTTGTCCGAAGGCCTTTGGGCCAGAATATAATATCAAACCAGCATTCTCCATCATAATATGGCGGAGTGTGAGAAGCATAAACACCGTTTTGGGGAGCAAAATCATGGATGGAGCCGACACTGGCGCCGCTGCCGTTCTTGTAAAAATCAGCAGCGGTGCCTTCTATCAGGCCTAGCGGTGGACCGAACGCACTTGGCCGGCTGTACATCGTTAGAGTTTCTCTAGCTGTGATGTTTTTCGGGTAATAACCGGACGCGCCGAGGGCGCTAGACGTGCCACCCGTATAAAGATCTTGGTCTCCATCTTTATACAATATTTCTCTTGTATTCTGCGGTACCGGGAAGGCGCCCCATGAGCCGGACTGAATTTTGGCTTTGTCCATACTGCGCCACATCTTAACTCTCATCCCATATGGGATGCCAGGAGTAACTGGATTAAAGTTCTTCTGCTTCTTGGATCGAATGCTAGTGAGGCGCCCTTTGGGGGAGAATATATTAATCGTTTCGGCAAGGAAATTATTCATCATTTGTTTATAAACGCCTGCCCCTTCCCCGGACCAATTCACCATAGAATCCAACCTACAACTAGGATTTGGCTCATTATCTTGAATGTTTAAGTTGGCTAAATATTTCTCGGGTTCGAGTAGGGTTTCAAAGGGCATCCTATAATCAAACCCATCTATATGTGTCATATCGGTTGCGCGGAGTGGGCCCTGGATGGAACCGCCGACTTTGACACTGATTTCTCTGCTATTTGAAAAAAGAGCATAAGAATTATTCGTGACGGCCGTCGATGCATGGATATATCCCGCCTTAAATACTAGGCCACTAGAGCCCGTAGCCGAGCCCGAAAGTATCGGAAAATCAACTGCCACGCCGCTCTTAATGGTGTTAAACAAAATGCCTGGTGCCATTATGGGCTGTAATAGGGGGCGCAATCTGGCGGGTGAATTTCCATTTGCGCCTGTGACATAAGTAACCGAGCTGGTCAAAGAAGAAATAAATTCTTTTGACATCTGAACTGTGCGCTCTGCTGGATAAAATCCATCATAAGGAATAAATTTTTTGATTGCTCTACACTTTAATGTCAGCTTATCTGGCACGGCGGCGTCTTTGTGATCATCTTTAATAATTTCAAAATATTTCATAAAATCGGAATTAGTAAATGTCGTAAAGAAATTATCTTCGTCACTATTCTGCGGTATGCGGGATCCACTAGGAGTGCCGGCAATTTGTAGAAATTTTGGGTTATCTATCAAAAAATCACCGCGATTTCTGTAGAACCCCAGGAATTCTTCCATCCTAAATTCGGGTATTATTGAATAACCTTTTGCTTTTCTTCTTATATTTTGAGACCACTCGCTATATGAATCACTAAACGGAGTTCTCTGTTCAATTTTAAATACCGGGCTTTCTCCAGAACCAGTAAATCTGCCACACTGATTTGGAGCATCCCAAGCTGCTTCTCCCGTAAACATTGCAGTGAGTTTAAAGATCTGCCGGTTGCCGCTGGAGTAGTACACGTCGGCGCGGGGGAGGCCGGCGATGGACAGTTCCGGGGTGTACATCCCCCAAGGAGCAACGACTGATTGAGTTGCGGCGAATGCATGTTTTCTAGCGTAAAGAGGGCCCACATCGGCCTGATTATAAGCCAGCCGATGGTACTGTACATAATCATTCTGAAGTTCACCGGCCCTACGGCCCACGTCATTGTGCGAACCTGTTTGGGTTAGAGGGGACATGTTAGTATAGTTGCGCGTGGTAAAGCCCTCTATTGGATCTAACGCCCAAGAGCTTTGTGTAATATATGAACCAGCGCTGTTCGTGGGCTTTTTAACCATGCCTTTGGCTGTGCGATCCGAACGAGCATTTCTCCAGAAATTGTTTTCATAGTTAGTTCTGCCTCTAATTTCACCAGTATACATATTTTTAGCCGAGGGGTAGATCATCTCCTGATAAGTTAACGAGTTGATCCTTTGAACCGGGCTTGCTGGGTCGGATGCGGCGCCGTCCTGGTACATTTTCAATATCTGCTTGTATACACTGTCACCAAATATAATGCTCTCCCCTAGAGCATTAGATAGATCTGGGTCTTCAAACGTAATCAGGTTGTTTCCGAATGTAGCCTTTATGATAGCGTCTTTTATTATGGTTGTTCCATCCATTTTCACTCCAGCATTAAAGCCCAGGTCATACAACAGTGGCAAATATCTAGTGGTTATGGCAGACTGAGAAATCACAAAGGTAGGCCCATATTTGGATTTTATTAGGTTTGTTCCGCCGGCAATATCAACTGTTATTTCTGTGCCACCGAATGGAGTATGAGTATAAATATTGTTCTTACGATAATATCTTGGGAGAGCGCCTTGGCCTACGCGTAACTGCTTCCAGGTTGGGTATCCGTAAGGGCCGTTTCTGTGGTTGATGATGCTGTTCAAACAGGATGCTTTAGTACTAGTGGCGTCGGCCGATATACCAATTTTTTCAATGAATGACTCTCGATTAACTGTATTTGTTACGGCGGCGCCAATGTCGGAATAATTGTAATAATGTATAATATCTGTACTTAGAGGGTAAC
>Ga0208299_1001772_pt1 | contig 15449 bp, 16 predicted proteins | sample 15_taG_FD_184089 | JGI IMG/M metagenome (GOLD analysis project Ga0208299, IMG submission 184089) | Marine viral communities from the Subarctic Pacific Ocean - 15_ETSP_OMZ_AT15312 metaG (SPAdes) (version 2) | ecosystem: Environmental > Aquatic > Marine > Oceanic | place: Pacific Ocean | collected...
AATTTGGTTAGGAAAAAACTGGCTACAACAATCTGATAAGATCGAACAGACAGTAAATGCAGAATTACCAACTATAGAATTTGTAAAAGCTAAGATTGAATCAAAGAGAAATGATTGAAAACCTCAGTCGAATTACTTGATCATCAATGGGAAGCTATTGAAGCAACCGATAATCATAAGTTTACTTTGTTATGTGGTGGAATTGGATCAGGCAAGACTTACCTCGGATCAGTTTACGTGATGAAAATAATGAAACAATATCCAAAAGGATTAGGTCTTATTACGGCCAACACATATGGGCAGCTTAAAAAATCCACACTTAGTTCATTGTTCGCTAATTTAACAGACTGGGGCATTAGCTTTGAATACAACCAAATGAGTTCATTACTTACAATAGAGGGGCAAAAGAAATTCCTTTGTTTATCTGCTGAAACATATGATAATCATAGAGGTATAGAGATTTCAGATTGGTGGGCTGATGAAGCATCATTCTATAAGAAAGAAGCTTTTGATGTATTCACTGGGAGACTAAGAGGTAAGAATGGAGGATTATCAGTATTACTCACGACATCGCCAAATAGTTTTAACTGGCTATACGATATCTTCATCCGAGAGGGAAGTAATGATCCCCTATACAAAACAATTTATGCCAAAAGCGCAGAAAATAAGCACTTACCTGACGGGTATCTGGCTCATTTAGAGTCATCATATAGTGATAAACAGATTGAACAAGAACTTGAAGGTAAGTTCGTAAGCATCTCAAGTGGCAAAGTTTACTATGCCTTTACTCGTGATGTTAATGTATGTGATAATGTACAATTACAACGTGGTACTATATTTATTGGGATGGATTTCAATGTCGGATTTATGTGTGCAACGGTACTCCAATTTATTAATAATAAGATTTATGTAATAGATGAGGTAACTCTGCGAGACTCTGATACTTTTCAAATGACACATGAATTAAAGAAACGTGGTTATATGGGGACAGTTATTCCAGATGCAACAGCAATTGCAAGAAAGACATCAGGGATGAGTGACTTTGAAATAATTAAACAGGCAGGGTTTCAAATCAAATATACAAACAATCCATATGTAGTTGACAGGGTTAATTGTATGAACAAAGCATTACGTGATCAAGAGATAGTGATTAGTAGTAAATGTAAAATATTAATAGCTGATTTAGAACAGGTTGTCTGGAAAGGGAATAAACTTGACCAGACTACTAACAAGGACTTAACTCATGTTAGCGATTCTTTGGGTTATGCTGTAAACTTATTAAAACCAATTCAAACAAAATCAAGAGCAGTTTATACAAGGGACAGATAAATGGATTTAAGAAAATATGACAACAGGGTAAGGCTAATTGATCACATTAATAGTAGAGAGAACATTGAGCGTAAAGAAAGATCATTTAAAACATCAGAGATCTATAACGACAACTTAGATAAGTATGTTAAGGAATATCTTGAAGAACAATTCAATAAAAAAACTGTAGCTGAAATGCCTATTGTCAGTAGCGTTAATATTTCTAGGCGGCTTTGTAAGGAAGAAGCTAAAATTTATACTGAGACTCCTACGAGGGAGTTTACCGATCTGAATGATGATCAAATAGATGCAGTTACTAGAATCTATGAGTCAATGAAAGCTGATTACACTTTATCTAAAGCAAATGAATATTATAAGCTTCAAAATCAGTGCTTACTTCAAGTGATCCCTAAGGATGGAAAGCTTACAATGCGTTTGTTAAAGCAGCATAACTATGACCCGATCGTAGATCCAAATGATCCAGAATCCGCAATTGGTTACGTGATTAGTACATTTGACCGTAACTTAAAGATTGATAGTAATGATATTAATGAAGACATTGGTGACGAAGACGATTACATGGCATCTTTAAAAAGATATGTAGTCTGGACTAAGACAAGAATTGAAGATGGTGAGATAATAGAAGGCATGAACTTTATTATGAATGATAAAGGTGAAGTACTTAGTGAGGATACAGTTAATCCTATTGGTGTATTACCGTTCATTGATATCAGTGCATATAAAGACTTTAGTTACTTTGCAAGTGAGAGTGATCTAGTTAGTAACTTTGGTATCCAATTATGTGGTGCTTTAACTGATTTGTTATTTGTATCAAGGATGCAAGGTTGGTCACAAGCTTATCTTAAAGCTCCTGAAGATTTCAAAGCAGAGAACATGAGTATAGGCCCTACAAAAATAATTCATTTACCTACAGGCGATGGACTTAATCAAAGTGATCCTGAATTTGGATTTGCTTCACCTAACTCTGACTTACAAGGAAGTATCCAAGCGGTTGAGTTCTTACTTAAATGCTTTCTTACTTCAAGAGGATTAAGCACTTCAACAGTAAGTGGTGGTAGTGATGTTGAAAAGTTTAGTTCGGGAATTGAAAGATTATTAGCTAAACTGGACAGAGCAGAAGCATCTAAAGAAGACTACCATTTATTTGAAGAGGTTGAAGATAAGTTATACCAGCTTATTAAAGTATGGCATAACACGCTTGAAGGTGATCAGTTAAGAGATGAGTTCAAAGCTAATGAAATAGATATGGATTCAAAAGTAGCTGTAGGGTTCAAGAAACCAGAGATGTTTCAATCACGATCAGATAAATTAGATTATAACATTAAGAAGCTTGAACTTGGGCTAGGAAGTCGCACAACAGCTCTCATGGATATAGAAGAGGTTAGTCGTGAAGAAGCAGAAGAGATGTTAAAAACAATTGATAATGAAAACTATATGTCATCAATCATGACAACAGAAGAACAATAAAACACTGGCAGTTAAAAGGATTTAAATGCCCATTAGTAAAAGAAAGATGTCGTACACGTTAGATCTTGAAGAAGAACTTAAAGACGTGAAACCTAGTAAACGTAAGACTGCGGCTGAAGCTGTAGGTCTTGCATTATTAGACAGAATGAAATCTTATTTAGATGAGGGTGTTTCTCCTGTTAGTGGCAAAGGTCAATTTAAAGAGTTGTCAGATAAATACAAGAAGATGAAACGAAAGCTTGGTAAAGGTAGCAAAGCTAACTTACAGTTATTCGGTGACATGACAGGTAATTTAAAAGTAGAAGCCAAGAAGACAAAGGTTACAATCAAGCTTACTGATTCAGTGGAAAAGAAGAAAGGCTTTAATCATAATGTTGGCGACACATTACCTAGAAGACAATGGATGCCAGACGACACTGATGACCAGAAACTTAAAGATGTAAATAAAGTAGTGAAGGCAGTTGTCAGGGAGTATTCCGATGAAAGTTAAATGGGATACTAAAAAGCTTGCTAAGAAGATTAATCGAAAGATTACTAAAGAGATGCGACAAGCAGAGCTAGGTGAAACGGTTAAGGATTTATTAGTAGCAAGTATTAGAACGGATGCAATTAGTCCTAAGACTGGAAGGAAATTCAGGGCTTTAACTAAGAAAACAATCACAAACCGCAAGTATCTTGCGAAATATAATTCAACTCATTCAGAATATAGTGCTAGTAAACCTAATTTAACTTTTACAGGTGAATTACTAGACTCTTTAAAAGCATCATTCCATACAAGTGGCGATGGTGTTAGTTTTGAAATCAAACCAACAGGTAGTCATACTCCCTATAATAGAGGTGGTAGTAAATCCACGCCTAACCATGAAATAATAAGACACTTAAAGAAAATGGGTCGATCACCCTTACATTGGTCTAAGAAAATGCAGAAACAGATTAAAGCGCTGATTAGAAAGGAAGTTAACCAAGCCCTGAAAAAATTTTAGGGTTGCTTTTTTAATAATTGGAGGAAATAATGGAAGGATCAAACGATGTCAAGAGCAACAGTGTTGCGCCAGAAGAAGTCAGCAGTGCCGACAATCAGGATTTAGACAACGTAACTGCTGAGCAGAAAACAGAACAGATGGTGAGTTATTCATCGCATAGGCGTTTGTTAGGTGAAAAGAAACAAATGGCTGCGAGATTAGCAGAGCTTGAAGGTCGGTTCAAAACTCAAGAAGAAGAAAGATTAGCCAAAGAGGGTCAGTACAAGGATGCATGGCTCAATGTTAAGAAAGAACTAGAGACTACTCAAAAAGAATTAGATCTCAAAACTCAATCTTATGCATGGGATAATCTTTCTAACAAGATTAAGTCTGTGGCCGTGTCAAAAGGACTTAAAACTGAAGCAGTTGATGATTTTATAGACATTTTGAACAAGGATGATTTAACGGAAATTGAGATGACCGACTTCAAACCTAGTGCTGATGACATTGAACGCTTAGTAGAAAACAAAAAGAAAGCTAAGAGTTATATGTTTAAAACTAGAGTTAATCCAGTTGCTGATTTAGCACCATCGGGGAAAGTCGAGAAACCAAAACCTAAAAAGTTAACCTTAGCAGAAATGGAACAAGAGTTACAAAGACGTAACCAACAAACTTAATCTTAACAAAGGAATAAATCATGGCAGATTTTGGTGTAACCGAGATGGCTAGTAATGATCTTGTATTAGGGATCGTTCAAGAATCAATGAGGGAGTCAGTTAGACTTCTTCCAACAGTAAAACAATTTGAAGCTCCAAAAGGTGCTCAATCAGTACGTTCTCCACGTCACGATCAATTTACAGCAGAAAGTAAAGGTGAAAACTCGAGTTTAACTTCTCAAGCTTTAACTTTCTCTTACGATGAGATCACATTGAACAAGCAAAGATCTGTACTATCAAGAGTAGAAGATATTGCTTCTATTCAAAGTGGGCCGGATGTAAGTTCTGCTATCGTTTCTGATATGGGAAAAGAGCTTGGTAAAGCAGTAGACGCTGCTATTATTTCAGAGTTGAAAACTTGCTCAAGTTCACCAGATCATACTTTAACTTATGCTGGATCTTCTGTAGCTGCATTAGCAGATATCTTAAATGCTAGAAAGCTTTTACGAGATCAGTATGTAGACTTTAGTAGAGGTGATCTATGGATGGCAATTGCTCCAGATATTGAAGCTGACATATTAGCGATTTCTAATTTTGTAGATGCTTCTAAATATGGCGAACAAGTTGCAGCTAGTGGATTTATCGGCAACATCATGGGCTTCAAAGTAATTGTGAACGCTGACTTAACTGACGGTGATTCTTTATTTTATAGTTCTGATGCTTGTGGAGTAGCTTTTTCTCAAAGCCCAACGTTTGAAACTTCAAGAGATCTTCCAAATGTAGCAACTGAGTATTTAGCAAGTGTTATCTTTGGAGCTAAAGTATTAGCTGCAGGGAAGAAGTGTGTTCATTACACATATGCATAACCTAGCTTAGAATAAGGCTTCAAATTGGCAAACTCGGTAAATATAAGAAGAGTTCCAAATTTTATCAGGGCCGTTTCACCTTCGGGATTGAGACGGCTCTGCCTAAGAAAGAACTTGATTGATTCAATAGAACACAAGTACACAATCAACACTGATGGAAAGCATTGGTACGCGTGGTTCATAGAAGAAGCTCAGGTTAAGATTGAAGAGATTAATGGGGCATTAAAAGCTTCTGTTGATGAGAAACAAGAAAAGATAGTAAACAAAGAGAAAGAAAAAGGATTTTCAGGTGGTTGATACTACAGCAGATCTACAACATAAAGTTCTTAAGAAAGAAGTTGATGGCATCGAAGACACAACCGATGGCAAGACTGCAACAAGACAAAAGATTGTTGATAATGATGGTAATGCAGCAGTAGTAACAAGTGGTGGCCGGTTAAAAGTTGATGCTGACTTAACAGGTGGGACAGTTAATGTAACTGCTACCAATTTAGATATTGAAGATATTACAATAACTGATGTTGGAACAACCGATGATTCACTTAAAGTAAAACATACTGGTGACATATCAATTGATAGCTCAACACCTATTAGCACTTCAGTTAGTGGGAATGTTTCCATAGATGATAGCACTCCAATAGATACAGCGGTCACAGGAACAGTGACGGTTAATTCAACAATTCAAAATTCAACATTAGCAACTAAAGGCAAGACGAGTTATTCAGACTCAACTAGCAATGTTCAATACTGGCTGGGGCTTGAAGAAGATAATCAACTGACTCTGCAATATGTAGATGATTCAGTTTCAAATCAAAAAACTATATTCTATGCACTTCCTTCAGTTTCGATTGATGGTAGTTGTTTAGCACGAAGATATTATTTAGCAGATGATGAAGTTACAGGTGAGCATACTTATATAGGCACTTGGACTCAAACAATGAATGACAGGATTAAACCGCCACCAACTGATATAACAGTTACAAGTGGTTCACTTGCTACAGTAGAAGATCAAGTTGCAACAACAGTTCTTGCAGGATTTAGTGTTACAGGAGGCGAACTACCAGTAACATTATCTATGACTTCTAATGGAGGTTTAAACGTAGAGCTTTCAGGAGCTAATTTAGTAGTTGCTTCTGGGGGAATTGACGGAAGTGCTTCTGGTAGTAGCCCTTTTACAGTAGGTATTAGAGCAACAGATGCATTTGATGTAACCTACGATGAAAATTTCAGTGTTACAGTAACAACAAACGATATTACAGATATTGCACTTAGTGCTTTAGAAGTATTTAACGATGCCGTAGAAGGTGATGATATTGGAAACCTTACCTGCACAGGTGGGGTAGGCGATGTTTCCTATGCAATCACAAGCAATGGTGGTCTTGATAATTTAAAAATAACAGATACAGGTAGCTCGACAGCAACACTTGAAGTTGACTCAGGTGGGATTATAGATTCTACGGGCACTTATGTTATTCGGATAACGGTAACCGATGAAGTATCTCAAACTTACTATGAGGATTTTACTATAACTGTTCTTGCCAGTTTCACAGACACTAAATTTTTAAACTTTGATACTCAAACATCAAATGATTATATTGACTTAGGTGGCATTGCCGACTTTGACGATAGTGACGATTTCTTTTTTAGACGAAATGATGATGACTATACAATTAGTTGGTGGATGAGGTTCCCTACTAATACTACAGAAAACATAGGTGATGTAGGTAACAGCTCAGGGGATAAACAAATTTTTAATACCGCTGAAGGGTCATGGGTAGGGCATTCAACTAGGGCAATGTTTAGGGACGATAAATTTGTATTTTTAATATTAACAAGTGGTAGTCATTATGGTTGGTGGCAGGTAAGCAGTGCTAATGGTTGGATGAATACCCAAGACGGCAATACTTGGAATCATTATGCAATCACATATGATTCGTCATTAAAAGTATCTTCTGGTCAAAGTTCATCTGATGGAGTTAAATTTTACCGAAATGGTAGTCTTGTTAGTTGGGATTCTTATAGTTCAGCAGGGACATGGTTAGGTGGTGCTGATGAAGTTACTAATACTTCATGTAGATTAAGATTTGGGTACCCTAATTATTCATCTACTGGTCATATTAATTTACCAGTGGCAACAAATGATATTGCTATTTGGAAATCTGAATTATCATCTAGTGATATATCTACAATTTACAATAGTGGTACTCCTATTACAGTAGAGGGAATAGATGATAGTAATCTAAAACGCTATTATCAATTTGAGGACGGTGACGGAACAGACTCTGCAGGAAATTATACTGCTACAATTGGTTCAGCAGCAACAGTACTAGAACATTATGAAAATACAAAACACTTTGATATCCATGATAAAGATGCGTCAATTGAAATGCCAGTGTTTAAAGGCGGTGATGCATATGAAATAGTAAATACTGATAAAAGCTGGACTTATGGAATGTGGGTCAAACCAGATTCAAGTAGTGCATCAGCAAATGTTTTTCAAGTAGGGAGATACTACCCCGGAGCATCAAATGGGGCTGTAATTTATATAACACGATATAATGCAAATACCTTAAGATTAAAGCTTTTTGGTGCTAATACAAGCTATCAGATAGCCTATTACCAAGCAGCAGGTAGTCCAACTTTAATTGAAGCAGGAAAATGGAGTCATATAATGGTTACTTTTAGAAGTGCTTCTGGTTTAGCAGGTTATCAAACAGATCTGGGTCAAGCCTCGCCTACTTATGATGCAGGTTTTATCGTTTACATTAATGGGATTAGGATACCTCGATCCTCGGGAGCCGCAACTATAACTTGGGATTTAAGTGGTGCTGAGGAATATTTTACGACAGGAGCACAATATCCTTGGACTCACGAAAGTACTAACAATTACGGTGCTTTTTTAGGTCAAGCAGATAATATTACTGTATTTAACGAAGAAAAATCTCCGTCAGAAGTTCTGGCAATTTACAATGAAGGTCATGGGAAAAGTCATGCATCAGATTCTAGTTGCAAGGTTTGGTTAAGAGCAGATTCTGATACAACAGGTAACTTAACCGATGGCGGAACTATAACTAATAGTGCTGATAATTCTACTTATCCGTGTACAGTGGACTTTTTAGGATCAACATCAGAAATAACTATAGAGGAATACTGAAATGATTGAAGTAAAAACAGACATGGATAAACTAAGAGATTTTTGTATTGAACATCTAAATCATAAAAATCCAAAAGTATGTGCTTGTGATTGTGAAGTTGGTTATGGTGATTTTTTGAGTGTTCATAATCCAAGTAAACTACAAGAGGAATTAAACTCGTTTATCTTTAAGCTTAAAGAAGCAGGTGTACTTGGTTTAACTCCTGCAACAGATCCGAAAAACCAATATTATTTTACGAAGAATACTGAAGCTCATATGAGTTTGTTAAAATACATAGACTAAGGAATAACTATGGCCATATTTCCAAAATTAATATTAGAAGCTAAGGCTCAAGTTGATGACAAGACTCGACTGGATGGTACTACTACATTTATCAGTACTGACGAGGCGGCAATATCACTTGTGGAAATAGAGCCAGAAGATAGCTCGGGATTCATAGCAGTAACATCAGATAAATACTTAGACTGGAGTTATGCAACCGCAGGAGACAAAGTTGTAAGCATTAGAGTAACAACAGACGGATCTCCTGAAACATCTACAAAAACAATTACAGTAGCAACAGAAGCAACTGACAAACTTTTCTCAAGTGATGCAGAATTAGTTCCACATGAACCCGATATTATGAATTACCTACCAGAAGGAAAGAATAGTTATCTAAATATTCATCGGTTAGCTCAAGACAGAATACTTACTAGCTTAGATGAAAAGAGAATATGGGACAATGACGGCAACAGATTAACTTCTGCTGACATAGTAGACACTGAGGAGGTGAATGATTGGAGTAAATACTTGACTCTTACATACATCTTTGAAGGTTTAAGTAATGATATTGGTGACATCTTTCATGAAAAGGCGTTACGATATAGGAATATGGCAAAGAAAGCTGCTTCTAGGGGAGTTTTAAGACTTGACCTGAATAATGACGGTACTATTAGCAGTAGTGAAAAAGCAGATGTTAGATCAATGACATTGTTAAGGCGTTAATATGAGTCTGAAACCAGTTAGAACATACATAAAAGATCGTTTAGCTGCGACTGATTCAGCGTTTAAGGAGCACACAGATGGATTTAATACAGATAATATCGGCCGTAACACTCTCGATAAGTCTTATCATATTCTTGTGGATAGCGTGGACAATCAGGAGAGTGGAGGAAACTATGTGCAGGATTCCATTTCGCTCAAGGTTGAATTATACTTTAAAGGATACAGAAATATACAATCGGCAATAGATAATGCGATTGATAAAGCACATGACTTTAAGCTTAGGGCTATTAATCCAGCAAATTGGACAAGCACAGTTAAGAGCGTTGTGTGCGATAATATTAGAACTACTACTTTAGACGCAAATGATAATGTAGTAATAATGGAAATTGATTTAACAATAATGGCTGCAAGTGCAGTTATTTAACAAAGGATAAATTATGGCAATTACTCCAAGTGAGATTAGAGTCGAAGGGATGACTGTCTCTTGGCAGGAAAGTGGAGGATCTGAATTAGATCTAGGTGCAACAGAAGGTGGATCAACTGTTAACTTTGAATACGAAGCAACAGATATCACTGCAGATCAAACAGGTGGAGTTATTTTAGATTCTGTTTCTACTATGGTAGGAGCAACTGCTGAATTAACTTTGAAAGAAGTTTCTACTGCTAATCTAAAAGCTTTACTAGGCGATTCTATTGGATCAAGTTTAACACCTTCAGGTGGGAGCCTTGTACAAGGGATTGGTTCAGGAAATGTTTTCAGAAGCATGAGTGGACAAGCTGGTAAATTAAGATTAGTTCCAGTGGGTGGTTCAAGCTCAGCAAGAAGTGTGATGCTTCATAAAGCGTATCCAATACTAAGCTCAATTTCTTATTCTCCAAGTGACCCGAGTACAATCTCAGTTACTTTTAAATGTATGAGAGATTCCACTGTAAATAGTGCAGTAGATCTTTTAGTAATTGGTGATATAACACAAGATTTTTCTTAATAATTAATTGCGCTGCTTAAAGGTAAATAATGGAGCTTAAACTTAAGCGGAAAACTTTAAAGATCACGTTAGATGAAACAATATATGATGTGAGATTCCCAACAGTGCAAGAGGTGAAAGGTTTGCAAGAGCTAGGAGATAAGAATCAAAAAGATTTTGCTCCTACTCTTAATTTCCTTGATAGCCTAGGATTACCAAAAGACGTATGTATGGGCATGGAGCCGAATATGATACTAGAAGTAATCCATACGCTTTCAGGTGAAAAAAAAAGATAAACGAATACGATTACCAGATAGCAAAAGTTATTAAGTTTTATGGTTTAAGTTACAGGGAAGTGCTTGAGATGAATTCAGAAGAGTTTAATGGTTTAGAGAAAGCTATTAGTGTATTAGAGCATCAAGATATGCTTATTGGTATGCAAGTAGCTGCTTACCCTTATATGAAAAAGGAAAGTGCCTCTAAATTGCATAAAGAAGTTTATAAGAAAGCCTTCCCAGCACAAGTAGATAAAAAAGGCATTATGACAGTAGAAGAAGCAGAAGCATTTTTGAAAGGTGGTTTTAATGGCTGATGAAAAACTTATTGTAGAAATTGATTTTGATGAGAATAAAGCCAAGAAGTCGATGAAGAAAGTGGAAGCGAACACAAAGGCGGCTCTTAACAGAGTGGCCAAAACAGCAGTTACAGTAGGAGCTGTTATTGGATCAGCTTTAGCCGCTAAAGAATTTATAAGTGCTGCAATAATTCAAGAAAATGCTGTAAATAAATTAAATACTGCCTTAAAGGTGACGGGTCAATTTTCTAAAGATACATCATTAGACATGCAAGCATTTGCTTCAGAATTGCAATCAGTTACAACTTTTGGTGACGAAGCTATTATTGGTCAGATGGGTTTTGCTTTAGCTATGGGCGCATCTGCTTCACAAGCTAAGACAATAACAGCAGCAGCTACAAATCTAGCTGTTGCTATGGATACTGACCTAAATTCTGCTGTTAGAAATGTTTCTAAAACTCTAGGTGGTTATGCAGGAGAGTTGGGAGAAGTAATACCCGAATTAAAAAACCTCACTAAAGAACAAATGATGTCAGGAGCGGCAATTGATTTAATCGCTGCTAAATATGAAGGTTTTGCAGCAGGAGAAGCTAAAACATTTGGAGGCGCATTAACCCAACTAGGTAATGCATGGGGTGATATCTTTGAAAAAATAGGTGAAATAATTACTCAATCGCCTATTTTAATAAAAGCAATGAACACATCAACTAAACTAATAGGTGATCTTTTATCTAAGGTGGACACCACTAGCCTAACGGCATCAGTTAGCAGTTTTATATTCTTGGTTGTTGACCTAGGAGTGGCCCTAGCAAATTTAAGTCAACCTTTTGTTACTCTTTGGAGGGTTGCTGATGTAGTTTTCCAGAATATAAAGTCTTTAATTCAGGGAATAATAGCAGTTATAGTAAGAAATATATCTGTCATTGCAGATTTACCATTTATGGATAATATATTACCAACTGAGCAGCTACAAAATCTAAGAGCATCCACAAAAGAAACTTTTGATGGGATGATAGAAGATAGGAATGAAGCATGGGCAACCCTAACTGAGGGTAATACTGAGTTTTCTGACAATCTTAAACTAACTGCTGAAACCTTTCAGTCAGCAATGGTCACAATGGTTGAAACCACTAAGACATCATTAAAAGAAGCTGGTGATGGTGGGGATAAACAAGTTAAAAAAATGTTGTATACCTCAAAACAGTTTGGACAAGCAGTTGGCCAGTTGGGGTCTAAGGTCGTTACAAGCGCATTTGATAGATTAGCGAAATCTTTAATTAAAGGCGAAAATGGATTTAAGGGTTTCTTTGATAATGTGTTGGGTATGCTAGGTGATTTCGTGCAAATGATGGGTCAAGCGGTTGTTGCGACAGGTATAGCAATGGAAGCTGAAAAAATGTTTAATGGCACCGGTGCGATTGCAGCAGGTTTAGGATTAATTGCTCTTGGTTCGATATTGAAAGCGATGTCTGGCGGGGATAGTGCAGGTGCAGGTACTCCAGCAGCGACCTCTACTACTGGATCAGACTCAGTTGGTGGGACATCTATAGGTCAAGATTTACTTTCAGAAGATACAACAGAAACACAAGCAGAAGCAGGGCCTAGAGTAACTTTAAATGTACAAGGCGATGTTTTAGACAGCGATGAGACAGGAACTAGATTAGTTTCTATACTTAATGAAGCATTTGAAATGAAAGGTGAAACATTAATAACGGCATAAAACTATGACTATACAAACAAAATCAAAATTTTATTATATGGACTCAGTTAGTGCGACTACACAATATGTTGATTTCGATGAGGGAGCAGGAGAGTTAACAGCGACCTTGACTTCTGGATCATATTCTTTAACAGACTTCGCTACTGAGTTAGCAAGAGCGATGACAGCAGCAGGTGGACAGACTTATACAGTAAGTCTAAATAGATCAACTAGAAAAATAACAATATCAGCTACAGGTAACTTTTCTTTATTACTATCCTCTGGAACGCATACTGCTTCTAGTGGTTTAGTATTAGCAGGCTTTAGCGGTGGATCAGATAGAGCGTCAACTAATAGTTACTTAGCTGCAAGTACAGTAGGAAGTGAATATAAACCACAATACTTTCTACAGAAATATGTTCCAAGCGATAACTTACAAAAAGAAGTTATGCCTTCGATTAATCAGAGTGCATCTGGTAAAGTTGAAGTGTTAAGTTTTGGAACGGTTAAGTTTATAGAAATGGAAATACCATTCTGTACAAGCTTAACTCAAAGTGGTGTAGCAATAGAAAACAATGCGACTGGGGAAGCAGATATTAGAAGTTTCTTACAGGCAGCAGTTAAAAAAATAGATTTTGAATTCATGCCAGATAGAGATACTGAAACAACATTTGAGAAAGTGATTTTAGAAAAGACGCCTGAAGATTCAAAGGGCGTTGGTTATCGCTTAAAAGAAATGTTACCGTTAGCAGGGTATTTCTCAACTGGTAAACTAACTTTAAGGGTGGTATAAAATGTCAGTATCCGACGGTCAAACCGCAAATGCTAGTACGTTTAATTCAGCATATGTCAGTAAAACGAGTGACTCAACAATCACTAGTAAAGTAAACCTTAGTAGCTCAGACGCTGCTAGTGGTGATGACATATCAGACACTCAGTTAGCAATAAATCAACTAACATTTAAAACTTATGCAAATGAAGCTATTGGCGCAGGAGGTGACATATCTTCTACTACTCTAAAAGGTATGCAAGCAAGAAGAGTATCAGGAAGTGGGGCGGCAAGAACCGCTTCTACAACGCCATTTGGAAGCACAGGTGGCTGGGTCGATGGAACGGTAATAAGATTAATCGGAACACATGAGACAAACACTCTTTCAATTACAAGCACAGACTCAGCGAAAGGTGCTGTTTTAAATGGGTCTACAATAACACTTAAAAAAGACGATACATTAGATTTACAATATGATTCATCAAGAGACAGATGGATTGAGGTTTCAAGAAACACAACAAATACAGTATTAGGCGGAAATCTAGATGTAACTGGAAATATAACTGCAACTGGAAGTATTACCGCGAATGGCCAGATAAATTTAGGTGATTCAGATACAGATAGTGTTATTTTTAATGCTGATGTTGATAGTAACATAATACCAGATGACGACGATACCTACACGTTAGGAACTGCATCAAAAAAATGGAGCAATGTTCACTCAACAGATGTGACAGGTGACTTAACTGGAAATGTGACAGGTGACTTAACTGGTGATGTGACTGGTGACGTTACAGGAAATGTAACAGGAAACCTGACAGGCGATGTTACTGGTGATGTTACTGGGAACCTGACTGGCGACGTTACAGGAAACGTGACAGGAAATCTGACTGGTGATGTTACTGGTGATGTAACAAGTTCTTCCATTACAGTGAATGAAGACGGAAGACTTTCTTTTACAGGATCTGATGACGAAGACGATATATCAACTCCTTCAGATGGGGATGTTTACTATAATACTACACAGAAAAGTTTAAGATTACGTAATGACGGAGCTTGGGAAGATGTAGGTAGTGGAGCAGGTTCGAGTTCTTCTGAGGATTCGATTGTTGTAATGAGCATTAAAGGATTAAGCACCAGTACATTTGCTGTAAATAATAATCAAAACAGTGGTGTTACGTCGGATGGACTTGTAGGAGAGCATATTGATGTATGGAGCACTCCGGACATTGATACAGTAAGTAGTTGGGACAGTACCGACCAAGTATTCATAGCTCCTGAAACTGGATATTACGACTTATCATGTTTTGTGAGGTTTAGTTCGGTAGCTCCGCTTGATTACGAGAGAACTATATTAACAGCTTATAAGTCTGGAGATGATGGAGTTAGCTGGACAGCAATAGGAGAAGATAGGAATGGGGCAGTTTACCTTGAAAGGGAAATGGCTCAAAGTCTGGATCTTATAGCAAGTTACCTCGTTAAAGATGATCAGGTAAAAGTCCATATTTTCCAACAAAACGGAGCATCAGATCCTACGTCTGGGGATATTTTAAACCTAGCTAATACAGTTGGTTCGGCTAGATTAACAATTGCTAAACGCCATACTGCCTCAGTAAGTTCAGGCACAGGCGGCAAGAACTATATTTCTAATCCATATGCTAATAATGGACTAACTACAGGTTGGTCTACTTATAAAGATACTGCAGGTACTACACCTCCTAGTGATTGGGATAATACTGGTACTATTGATAAAATAACTTTCGATGACAATGATAGCTCACCTTTAAGTGGTAGTTATGATTTTAAAATATTTAAAGCTGATACAAATAATGCCCAAGGACAGGGTGTTAGCTATGAATTCACGGTTGATGCTGCCGATAAAGCAAAGAAACATATTATAAGTTTTGACTACACAACAACTGAAAACTATTCAGACGGTGACGTTAAAATATTCGTTTATGATGGCGGTAACAGTCAATTAATAAGAGTTAACGGAGAAGATTTAAAAGCTGTTAGTGGAAGC
>Ga0208299_1001773_pt1 | contig 15445 bp, 31 predicted proteins | sample 15_taG_FD_184089 | JGI IMG/M metagenome (GOLD analysis project Ga0208299, IMG submission 184089) | Marine viral communities from the Subarctic Pacific Ocean - 15_ETSP_OMZ_AT15312 metaG (SPAdes) (version 2) | ecosystem: Environmental > Aquatic > Marine > Oceanic | place: Pacific Ocean | collected...
TAATTCATTGCATCTATGACCGATGTTGAGCCATTATATTGTCAATAAGTCATCGTTATCTCAAGCAATTGAGTATTCTTATAATACTGTTAGCTAATGCTGTAATATTATGTCTATATATTTCAATGACATATCCTATTAATTGTTTTCTGTTTCAATAATAAAAGTTATCGCAACTTAAAACATTACAAATATACTGTAGCATCCATCAAGTAATACTTATTATGATGTAATGCTCACAATATCCTTAATCTATTCTATTTAATGATAGCAATCTCTGAATATTCTCTGCTCTCAAGATGCTAGCTTATAAGTGTATTTCAAACCCTCTCAACTATACATAAAAAACCTGTTTTAAGACCTCTCAGTGAGGTTGTAGCATATGAGTAGTATGATTAGACCTAGTGAAGCGTTGGCTCTAAGTCCATGTCTGACTCGAACTCTACTGTCTTCTCTATATCCTTACACTTACAATTCTCTCCAGTACATTCCTCTGGATTATCACAGCACTTTGGAATGCATTCACAATCGCAAGGCATTTATTTTTTAACCTCTTTTAGTTGTGGCTTCTTATCCTCTGATGCATTTAATTCTTGTCTTATCTTTTCTATAAGTTGGAATGACTCATTGTATGGTCTCTTGCCTAAGTAATTTAATATTGCATTGAGTAGTTCATTAGAAATATTCATTAGTGTTTTGTCTCCTCTGCTTTAACTAGTGTTAAGTTTGGTTGCTCTTTTTGTTTGTTCCGTAAATCTTCATTGATACTCTGATACAATTCTTGGATGTGATTTTTTAATGCTGTGATGTCATTACTATCAGTATGGTAAGAGGTTGATATGCTCGTTGGATTTCCTGTTAACAAATTAGATAACTTTGCACTCTCAACGGCAATCTTATTTAGTCCAACCAAGTCTTGCACCTTATCAATATTATTTACATTCTTTAAGTTGCTAAGAACAAGTTGCAATGCTTTGTCCGATGTTTCTTTTAACTGCTCGGTTATCTCTTCTAATTGTACTGCTTTTTTTTCTACTATCTTATCCATAGCAATGGCACTTGATTTGTTGTCAACCTCATTACATAGTTGCAACCAATTCTCATTCTTACTGTGTCTGAATATTGTTGGTAAGCTAGGGAGAGATTTTGTTTTAAATTTTGTTTTTAATTCTGTGTGCAGTTTTCTAATAGACCTCTGACCCTTCGGCATTTTTAAATAAAAGTTTTTAAACTCTTCTACTGTTATTTGACTCTTAGGCATATTCTAAACTCACCTCTCTTCATTATATATTTTATGTACCTTATAAAAATTGTAATTACACTTGAACAAGTTGTGAACACTGCAATTAAATTTATTTAAATAAAATTAAAACAATTACATTTATTATCCGTCTACTGAATTATAGCTAAAGCATTGCTTGAGCATTGTTTTGACTAAGGTTGCATATATTGACCTAAATATATCAAGGTATTCCCTAGTATATTAGGGTATTGCATTGTTGTGATAAATCCTTATATGTTTACCTAGAATTGTTTTTTTGGCGAAAGTCTTTTTTTTACCACTTAGCATCCTCTGTTTAGGAATAAAAAAAAATACCAAGTTTACTCTGGTAGCCCATCGTGTCCAAAGGGATGGGGTTAGGTAATAGCTTTCCCTCCAGTTTAAATTTCTACATTGTACTTAGTTCGGTCTTTTAATTACGAGGTCTACCTGCGAAGAGGGACAAGGCAAAAAATTATTCTTGATTTCATAAAGTGTCAGTTTCATAACATGGCTTAGTAGTTAACAAGCGATTGGTTGGGGAGAATTTTATTTATTTAAATTATTTTTATGGAGGGCAATTTATTTTGCCCTCCTACTATTTTATCTTTATGCATCTACTGAGGTTATGCTCAGATAGTAGGTGTATAAAGATGCAATAGCATCACCTTAATTATTAACTTTATAACAAGGAGCAAACTATGACTAAAAAACAAATTACAAAAAAATCTAAATTTAAACTTGTTAGAATTTATGAAGAGACAAGAGATGCAGACCAACCACAAATTGTGGTTGAAATGTCATACAGAGGAAGTCACTTTACACAGTTAATTACTGTTGGTGATGATATGTTAAAATATCTTAACAGAGATATTAGAGATGGTTCAGCACTTAAGTATGACAAAGACGAACTTAAAAAAGCATATCAATTACGTAGATACGAGGAGCAGTAATATGGATAAGATTTTATACGTTAAGAAAAAAAATGTTTTTGGAAATGAACTTGTTTATCCTGTTTGTAAGGATGCAATTTTATTTACTAAATTATTAAAGCAAGAGTCTTTAACTAGTGATGACATGGCAAAAATTAAATCTCTTGGTTACACTTTTAAACACATTGAGGTAAAAATATGAGTAAATTAAATCAGTATGAATTTAGTATTGAGATAGACGAATATATCTTTGAAAGATTTGTTCAAAATAAAGTAAGGGATGAATACAAAGATTTTAAAACTTACAAAAAAGAATATCCAAATACTAAATGTAATTTTATTATGAGAGATAAATCTGAAACTACAAATCAAGAAGATAAAATTTATTTGTGGGATATTTCAGAGAGAAATTCTTTGGGAGAAAATATAAATAAATAATAATTATAGGGCAGGGTTTATCCCTGCCTTACTGTCAGATACAATCAGTATCTCTGATGAGACTTTGTATAGTCGAAACAGTTTTATTAACTTTATTAAAAAAAGGAGCGAGATTATGAAATCTCAATTTGACTTAGTTGGTCTAGCAAGACAGTTAGACTACAATCAGAATAATAGAAAAGACTTTATTGCAGGTACTCAAAACATGAGAGTGCATTCAAATGGTTTTGTGAAATTATATAGCACAGAATTAGATGAAGCATTTGACATTAATGATGTAGCATTAAATCAAATTGCGACTAAAGTTGGAATGAATAAAAAGTATCTAGATAAAATGCGTGATGGACATTACAGTTTATTATCAGATAACTTTAATCATTGGTTTACACACACACCACAACAGCAAATGATTAGAACTCTGGATGGTAATGTTATTGCATTCTTATCGGACAAATATAAGAGGGTTGACAATTACGAGATTGCAAAAGTTGTTTTACCTATACTTAAGGAAAAGGGTTATGTGGTTAAATCATGTGCCATTACTGATACTAAAATGCATATCAAGGCAGTATTACCAACACTTGAGAGAGAGGTAACTACGGGCGATGTTGTTCAAGCAGGAGTAATTATTTCTAACTCTGAGGTTGGCCATGGTTCAGTTAGCGTTGCACCATTTATTTACAGATTAATTTGTTTGAATGGTATGACCGTGAATGATGCTAGACTAAACTCTAGACACTTAACATCAAGCCAAGCTACAATTGATGGTGTTTGGACTGTGCTGTCTGATGAAGCAAAAGAACTTGATAACCAAGCTCTATTAGCCAAAGTAAAAGATGTTGTTTTGTCTACTAGCGATGAGGTTAGATTTAATCAGAATGTAGAAAAGATGACTGAAGCTACAGAGATTAAAATTAAAAAACCTAAAAAAGTTATTGAGGTTCTGGAGAATAGATTTGACCTTACTAAAAATGAGGGCGAGGACATTCTACAAAACTTAATTAACAGAGATGACAAACAGCCAACTGCAAATGTTTGGTCTGTTGTTAACTCTATTACTGCTTTAGGTAATACGATGGATGACTACGACAGAGGAACTAAGATGCAGGAGATTGGTGGTAGATTATTAACTATGCCAGAACTTATTGCCGCTTAAATATATTACAATGCACCTACAAATACTGTGGGTGCATTTGCTCTAGGCGTTACGCCTACTGATGAGTCTTTGAAAATTAAGACGAAAGCAGAATATTACATGGAGGTGCATATGCGTTGCATTATGTCTCAAAAAGTTTTGCCAGAAATGGTCTAGTGATAATGCTAGATAATGAGACTGCAACAAACATAGTAAATGTGCTTGAGGTGTTACTTGGTAGTAATGTGACACTTAGCATTTAGAACTACCATGATGTGTAATTGTAAGGGCAATCTGTTTTGCCCTTACACTTTTATTAACTTTATAACGGAGAATTTTATGACTACTAAAAGACTAATAACTAAAAGAGATATTGATAACTTTGCTAGTATGATTTTACGCAAGTCTCAATATAATTCTAAAATAAATAAACTTATCAAGCCATTTAAAGATGAGCTTAAAAAGTTAGCAATTGGTAATAATTTTTCTTATGAGTGGTTTGATGGTTTTAAAAAATCAGTTAAGCTACAAAAAGTATCTGCACCCTACGTTGATTTAGAAAAACTAAAAGCTAATCCTAAAGACTATAAAAAGTATGTTAAATATAATACTCAATATAGACTTAGTGCATCTGCTGATACAATGGGATTAAAGGAGGTTGCGTAATGGGACAGTACCATAAATTAATTAACCTAACTAAAAAAGAATATGTTAATCCATATGAGATTGGGTTAGGTGCAAAACATCTTGAGGGCATTGGCTTTGAGGGTAGCATGGGAGATGTTATGTATCTCTTATCTATTGCTCAAGGTAATGAACGCAGAGGTGGTGGCGATGCAGAAGGTCACAGATACATTGGAAGATGGGCAGGTGATAAAGTTGTAGTCGTTGGAGATTATTATGACGAAGATAATGACAATCCAAAATTTAAAGGGTTGTATGATGTTGATGTTGAAGAACAAAAAGAACTTTGGCACGATATATCTCATGGTGTTCGTGAATTACTATCTAGTGTTTATGATGATTTAAATTTTGAAAAAGAAATTTATAAAACAAAACACTTAAATGGTAAAATTACTGAAAGTGTTTTTTGGAGAAGAAATTAATAAACATTAGTTTTAAATAAATAATTAGCCACTAGGATTTATTTCTTAGTGGCTTTTTTTTGGTCTAAATATTTTACTATATATATAAACTATTTTTTTTTATTTTTTTTGATGACCGTTGTCTGTCGCAAGTAAGCCGATGCGAGTGAGTCGTTTAGAAAAAAAACTATTTGTTATTTTGAGAATGTGTCTCACTTATAACAGTAAACAATACTTAACTAGGAGTAGTTATGGATATTATGAGAGTTCATGAGATACGAAACATTCTTATGGATTTAATTAAGGATGGAAAACACCCAGACGAAGAAACAGGAAAGGAACTAAAGTTAGGAGATGGTGCAGGTATAAATATGCTTGAGAAAACTGCTGACTTTACAATTATAGACGAAATTTCAGAACAAAAGTTTGAAATTTTTATTAAACCTTTACCTAGATGGGTAGTAACAAACAAGGAGTAATCATGAAAATGGTTCGTAAAGGACACTACCAAACTGTAGTTCCTTATGGTTACAATGCCAATATCGTTATTGATATTGTCAAAGAGAATGGTCAACAAACCAATAATGGTTGGAGGTTGACTGTTAACGACTCTGTTGTTTCTGGAAAGAAACATAGCAGTAACTGGGCTACAAAAGCCGAAGCAGTTGCTAAAGCCTATAGACTTGCTAATGAAGGATTGCTAGAAGATGCAATAGCTAAATTAGATAAGGCTTTTCCAGAGTTTAAGCATAATAATAAATAAGTTAAATGGGGCGATTTTTTCGCCCCATGTTCTAGATTAAGAATTTTATGAAACTGTACCTCTGTACAGTATGAATTATACTAACATAAGTAAATATTAAAAGATAAGGAACAATTATGGAACACGAAAATGTATGTGGAGATTGCAGTCTATGTTGTAAATTGCCACCAATATACAATAAAAAACAAGACGATAGCATTGACTACAACAGTACATTTAAACAACAAGGAGAGTGGTGTGTTAATTGTTCTACAAGAAAAGGTTGTGATATCTATGAGGATAGACCACAAACTTGTAAGGATTTCTTTTGTTTTTATGCTCAATGCAAAAGAGAAAACTTAAATTTAGAGGATGAGTGGCATCCAAAAAAGTCTAAGTTTTTTGTTACTATAGAAAACGAAGAGCAGATGAAAGCTAACAACATAACTGTGTATGCTAATAAGGAGCATATGTATGACTTGTTTACTAAGCAACCATTTATGCGAGTTGTAAAAAATTGGTTGGATGGTGGCTCACTATTAATCATACACACAGATGATAAAAAAACATTTGGTTACAAAAATGTTGGTGGCAATTACTTTGAGTTTATATTTGAAAACTTTAAGTATGGTGTGAGAAATCAAGCCAGACAAATACCTACACAAGAAATAGTTTTTGGAAGGAGACACTAATGTTGTATGGTCATAAAAAATACCCAATAGAAGTTTTATCTATACAAGCTGAATTACCTAAAGATTTGTGGAAAGATGTTAAAGAAAAAGTAAAAAAAGAAGTTAATTTTGACCCAAATAAAACACAAATTTTAATTAATGTATTTTTAAATTTTTTAGGAAAAACAATTAAAGATTATGAAATTGAGGAGGACAATGAAATATGAAACATATTTGTGCTACACTATTATTACTATGTAATTCATTTACTGGAGATTATAACAGAGAGTTTATTGATAGGGTTACATCGTGTGCCTTACAATACAATGCAATAATTACTGAAGCAGATAGAATACCAATTAACTTAGTTGTTGCTCAAGCTATACTTGAGTCTGACTGGGGTAAGAGTAGATTTGCTCGTGAGGGTAATAATTTATTTGGTATTAGAGCAGTTGACGATGAGGATTACATACTCTCATTAAGTCTTAAAAAGGTAAAAAAGTATCCAACATTTTGCTCATCAGTTATAGATTACATTGACTTGTTATCGTATGGAGAGCCATACAAAGAATTCCAAGAGGAATTAGTTAGTCAATGGATGAATGACAGAGTTGATGTTATAAAACTAATTGATTATCTGGACAAGTATGCAGAGGACAAGGATTATAAAAGTAAGTTGAAGAAAATTGTAAAACAATTGCAATCTCTTTAATGCTTTTTCTTTTTTGCATTATCAAAAAATTTAGTTACACTTTTAAGGGCATTCTTCACCATTGATTTGTGATGATTGTCCTTAATTCGTATTTGATTATGATGCAAGTAAGTCGGATGCTCGTGGTATATTATTAAATTTTTCATACAATTGTAAGTCATTTGACCTACCTCGTGTATTATAAATGATGTTATGTCTTTAAATACAATCCAGTTTTCTACATCTCTTCTTGATACTTTAGATGATGTTTGCCTAGAGCGAATAGGTTCAGATAGTTTACCTGTATTTGATTGTGGGAATGGTTTTGAGAATACTCTTGAGTGTAAATACTGATAGATTAATCCTGCATTGTATTCATCTTGATTAATCATACTGCGTTCAAACATTATATCAATTGGGTTAGTTGACATTGCAGGGTTGCCACCATTAACTAACATAATTCTTTTTACTTGTAGTTCTGGTGTACCCTTATCACGAAGAGGTGCATTTTTTTTTGGTCTACCTCTCTTAAATTTTTTTCCCATCTCTAATTATCTTTCCAAATTTATCGTATTTCCAAGTCATTATTCCAAATGATTCTTTTGTTTCAAAATAATAAATTTCATTTTCATACTTTTGAAAACTACCATCTATGCCATACTTTTTTGCAAAGTCTGTAGGTGTTAAAGATTCCTCATCATTCCATCTCTTGCCAGTAAGCCATCCTTGAACGTGTTTTGGCGATTGCCAGTCTGGTAAATTGTCTAACTGCTCATTGTATTTGTTAGCCAATTCAATAGGGGTGTACTTTATTTTATCAAAATCTATCTTATCAAATGATTTTCTAGCATCCTCCTTGCCTTTTTTATATCTAACAATATCCCAAAATTCATTAAATGATTTATCTTTTATAGATATCTGGTTAGTAGATAGTGGTTTATAGTTAGTAGTTGGTATTGCTTGAGCATTACTCTGGCTATTCCACCTAGCATTTGCACCCTTTTTACCTCTATCACTTGCAGTTTTATTATTTAGTTTAGCTTCTGCTAACCACTTATCGCAACCTTTATTTCTAATAATACCATTACTAATAAATATTTTTTTCTTTTTAATTAATTCATCTTTTATTTGGTCTACATTCCCATTAAATTTAGATGTTAATACCTGCCATGTTATCTCATCATCAAATAAATTATTATCTGATGTGTAAATGTTATCAATAATTCTTCGGTAAGTTAATTCAGATTGCCAAGTTAACAAAGCACAACCATTTAGTACATCGTCTGGCCAATACTTTATAAAAACCATTTTTCTATCTTCGCTCATTAATTTTTATTCCTCTCTCCTTTGCAGGAATTCTTGTTATCATTTTTTCAGACTCCAATGCAGTTAAGTATTGAAAGATACTAGACTTACTTTTAGGAGATAATTTCATATACGCAATCATCTCATCAAAGTTTGGAGCAATTCCATTTTGGCTCATATACTGAAGAATAAAATCGTACAACTTTTTTTGTTTCTTTGTCATTTAATTTTATTAATAAGCATTTTCATTAAGTCTTCGTCAATTACAAAGTAAGGTCGCTGTTTGTCTACCTTTACGATAAGCATACTATTGTCACCCTTCCATTTCATAAGGGTTTTTGCAGGTTCAGTTTTTCTACCTTTTACCTCAATTTTTATAGGTTTTCTTTGTTTTGGTAGAAATAAATGTAAATCTCCAGACAATGCACCACCCAGAGCACCACTGAGGATAACCCTCTTACATCTGAGACCTAATTCCTTAAACCAGTCTCTCATTTCGTATTCTCGTCTAGTTCCCTTTTGTTTTTGTCTATTTACCATTGATATCCTACAACAATTAAATTAAAGTACATACATGAATATACCTAATAGACCCATGTCTGGCTTTGAGAAGTTTAACATAAAAACTACGTCTGCTTCAAGTATTAATGAATTTGTATCGTATAGGTCAAAATTTGTTTTAAGAAAAATATTTAATTACAATTTTGCATCTAATCCTGCAATGGAGAGGGGCAATGTATCTGAACTTGGAGCACAAATGATACTAGAATCTACAGCAACAGAGGAAGAGGCAATTGATTTGGCTCTCCAAAAATTTGACGAAAAATGCACTCCAGATATGAAAGATTATCAGAGTGAGAGAGTAACTATACCACACCTAATTAAAGGTGCGGTTCACGAAATAAAAAATCATATTGGTGATTTATATTCCTACCAAGCTAAAGTTGAGGGAGTATTACACGAATATAAATTTACAGGATACACTGACTTTGTATTAGAAAATAAATCTACTGGTGAGAAAGTTATTGTTGATTTAAAAACAACAAAGAGAACACCTAGTTCTTTATCACCTGCACACGCAAGACAAATATCTTTGTATTCTCATGCGTTACAATGTGATGCTAAATTATTATACTTAGTTCCACATAGAAAAACTGACAGAAAAACTAAAGAGGTAACCTATACAACTGAGGGTATATGGTGGGAACTTGAGGATAAACAAAAACATCTTGATGATTGTCATGAAATATTAAAAGCTATGGATATGCTGTTATACAATTGTAATGACAAGCATGAGGTAGCAAAAATGTGTTATCCAGATGTTAGTGAGTGGTACTGGAATACACCAGACATTATTGAAGCAAGAAAACAAGTTTGGGGTGTGTGATGCCAGAGTTAACCGTGGATGCTTTTTTGCGTGATGGAGGTAAAATTAAAAAAGAGAGACAACCAAGACACTATTGGCAGTGGTATTGGGGACACGATTATCTTGGTAATAAAGTTAAGAATATTTATTATGGGCCAAAATTAGATTGGATGAAAGTTTACAAGGAGAAGAAAAAATGGAAGAAGAAATAGTACAGCAAGTTGAGAGTGTAGTTGTGGATGAGCCACGATATCACTTGATACCCAAGATGCCTAAAAGTATAGCCAAGGCTATAAATGATGTAATGAAAGATATTAAAACATTACAGAAGAATAGCGAAAACAAATTTCAGAATTATAATTATGTTGATATTGATTCTTTTTTAAAAGCAGTCAATCCACTGTGTGCACAGCATGGTTTAATTATAACAATGGATGAGGAGAGTTGTCGAGTAAGTAAAAATCCCGATGGCAAACCTTGGTTGCATATTGTTTACAAATTTATTTTATCTAGTGCAGTTGGTGAGACTTGGTCTTACACACCAAGAAGAAATATGTTTGTTGCAATGACTGGAGGACAAACAATGGGCTCTGCTCAGAGTTATGTTCTTAAACAATATCTAAGAGGTTTATTATTTATTTCTACTGGAGATAAGGATGACTTAGATGGACACAATCAAACATTTGCAACTAAAACTACTAAGACTACAGATGCTAAACACACAACACAAAGGAGAACAAGCTAATGGCAGATGAAAAAGAATTCGTTGGAGGAATGTATCCAAAGAAACCAATTAAAGATTTTATTAAGTGTCAAATATCTATTAAACGAAAAGAATTTGTTGAGTGGTTTAAGACTACTGACAAAGAAGAAGAGTGGATAAACATTGATATAAAAGAAAGTAAATCTGGAAAGTGGTACGCAGAAAAAAATAACTGGAAACCAAAAGAAAAAACTGAAGGTGGTGGTTATAATAATACTGAGGAAGACATACCCTTTTAATGAAAAAACACGTCAAAATGTTTATGGATTATTGGGGTATTAGCATAGCCGATGTTACACCATGTTTTGCCTGTGATGGTGAATATGGTGTAATTGTCGATGTGCATCACCTTGAAAATAGAGCCAGTGGGGGAGACCCACAAGGATTGAAGGACAGACCAGATAACTTAATTGGTTTATGCAGGAGATGTCACACACTTGCTGAACACAGAAAACATTACAATGATTTTTGTAAAGGTTTACTAAACGAAAAAATATTAAGGAAAACTTATGGTGGATAGTTATGTAGAGTATAATAGATTTGACCCTAATGTATTAATGAAGAGGGCAGAAGATTTAGGAAATGATTGGGCAGAGAAGGATGCCGCATTTGGTATGCTTGAAGACCATAAAAAACCTCTTGAAGCAAATTTGATAATACCAGAATTAGATGAGGGTAAACCAACAAGCAAAGCATTATACTATGCTCACGCAAAAAAAGAATACAAAGAACACTTAGATGCACTTGGAAAAGCAAGAAAAGAAAAAAACTTAGCTCTTGTTAAGTATAACACTTACAAGAAATGGATTGACCTGTGTCAAACTAAAGAAGCAAATCAACGAGCGGAGATGAAAATACGATGACTAATAAATTTGATATTGATTTACAGTATGGTCAAGTTCGAGAGAAAAGAATTGCTGACATACTAGAGAATGAAAAGATTGAGGTTAAAACAGAGAGAGATATTTGGAAGAAGACTGGCAACATTGCCATTGAGTTTGAGTCTAGAGGTAAGCCTAGTGGCATTGCTGTGACTGAAGCTAAGTGGTGGGTTCATGTACTTGCAGATAAGGAGGATGACTACTGTATGTTATTATTTCCTACTGATAAACTAAAGAAGATTGCTAGAAAACATTTTAGCAAAGCAATTAATGGAGGTGATGATGATACATCTAAGTTTGTATTACTGCCACTTAAAGAAATATTTAATGGAGAAACTATATGAATGAAGAAAAAGAATATTTAACTGAGAAAGAGTTATCAGCTTTAATTAGTGTGGCAAGTTCAACTTTGCGTACATGGAGAGCAAAAAAGAAAGGCCCGGAATACGTTAAATTAAATTACTGTGTCAGATATCCAAGAAAGAATATTGATGCATGGTTACAGATTTGTACCAAAGCCGGTATAGATTTCAGTGACAAACAACTTAAAGTATAAGGTAGAGGATATTACTATGGAACTTTTAGCTGAGAGATACATAGGAATATGTGAAGAGAATGGAATGTTTTTTAACGACTATAAGAGTGCCTGTAAGGAAGAGGCATTAAAAGAAATAATTAAAGGAGAAAAAAGAAATGTCATTAAGAATAGAAAATATAAATCAAATAGATAGTGGTGGGACTAACCCCAAAACTAATTTATTTGAGCAACCTATATGGGAGTTAACACTAGAGAATGGTGAAAAGCGACTCTTAGGTAAGGATAAGGTAGAAGAGTATCTAAGTAAGGGATACGATAATTCTGTCCATCAATTTAAGAGATGGTCAGTTACAACAACCAGTGGTGCTGAATTATATTTGTGGGCTATTATCTTTAGCGATAAGAGTCACGATGTGTGTGTCACTACAAGGTTTCTTGAAAAGTTATATCAAGGACACGTTAGAAAAGATGAAGAGAAATACAAGAAGCATGAAAAAGATAGGGCTGAAAATCATCCAGTTAATCCTGTTTTATTTACAGAAAGAAAATCTCTTACAACTGATGAAGAACGCAAAGAATTAGATGAATTTAGAAATCAAATTAAAGAGAATCCATTTTAAAAAATAAATAATTTTTTCGCAGAAATCCGTTGTGGATAAGTGCCAGACAAAGAGAGAACATTAATACTCTCAAAACTGAAAAAAGCCTTTTTTTATTTTTCTTTTTAGTTTCCTATATAGAGCGACCCCTTAATTTTTGAGGAGGTTCCGTTCAGATTGTCAAAATCGCAAAACCCGTATGTTATAGTTTCTTATAAATTAATTTTTTTAGTTAATTTATGTACTGAAAGAATCTTCATATGTTTTGAGTAGGTACTGTTCTTTGACAAGTGAATATGAAAATCGTTTTCTCTACGAGGGATATCCTCGAAAGGAGGAACTATGAATAATTGGTTTGCCGTTGATAAAACGGGACTTCAAAAAATTCAAAATGAAAAAAACAAATTCTTTATTATTAAAGAACTTGTGTCTAATTCTTTTGATGAAAACATTACCAAGTGTGAGGTAACAATTAAAAAAAGTTCAAAGCATCCTAACTACATTGAAATAGATGTTTATGACGATAGCAAAGAAGGGTTTAAGGATTTGAATGATTCTTATACTTTATTTGCTAACAGTTATAAAAAAGGTAACTTTGAACAAAGAGGAAGATTTAACATTGGAGAAAAGTTTGCTCTTTCAATGTTTAAATCGGCTTCTATTACCTCAACTAAAGGCAGGGTAATATTCAAGGACAACGGAACTCGAAGCAAAACAAATACAAAAATATCTGTTGGAACTTTGTTTTCTGGTTTAATTAAAATGAATCAAACAGAAATGCTTGAATTAATTAATCAGTCCAAAAATATTATTCCACCAAAAGATGTTAAGTTTATTATGTCTCATGATGACATTAATAGACCTAATGTTTTTAAATCTTTCGTTGAAGAATTGCCAAGCATCACAGAAGATGTAAATGGAAATTTAGTTAGAACAAAACGAAAAACAAATATCGAATTGTTTAAAACTAAAAATAATTTTATCTATGAACTTGGTATTCCAGTTGTTGAAACTGACATTGGATTTTCTATTAATGTGAATCAAAAAATTCCATTAAATAAGGATAGGGATAATGTTAGTCCAAGCTATCTTTATAAGTTGAAAACTTATGTTCTCAACCACACAGCACAAGAACTAGATGATGAAGAAGCGAAAGCATCTTGGGTTTCGGAAGCCTTGGAAGAAGCTGATGCTGAGGCAGTTGTTGCAATTGTTGAAAGTCGGCATCCAGAAGGAGTTACCTTTGACCCCAATGACCACGAAGCAAATAAGAAAGCATTTGCTGATGGTAGGGATGTTGTTACGGGTGGAACTTTTAATAGTAAAACTTGGAATAACATTAGAAATGCTCGTGATGAGTTTCCCGAATTTATGAAACCATCGGGTTCATTTGGTGAATATGCCTCGCCTAATATGTCGGGTGATGTTGATGCTCCACTTTTAGACAAATCAAAAATCACTAAAGAAATGAAAAAAGTAATTTCTTTAGCAAAAAGATTACACATGAAACTTTTTAACCAAGAGTTAAATGTTGAAATCTTTGATTGCAAAGGTCTTGGTGGTAATTCTTTCTTAGCAACTTATTGCAAAGGAACTTATGGCTCTGATTTAAGTTTTTATTATCGAACTCTTGGAAAAAATTGGTTTGATTTAAAAACTAATGAATTAGAAATTATGAGACTTATTATTCACGAGTTTGGTCATTACTATTCAAGCGACCATTTAAGTAAAAATTATTACGATGGTCTTTGTAAAATAGGTGCTAAACTATATTGTAATAAATAAGACTGGGGGTTTTAACCCCCAATCTATTCTAAAAAGAACCATTAACCATAAGGGTTAATAAAAGAAAAATCAATCCCTCGTAGAAAAAACGATTAATAAAAAAAGGAAAAAAAATGAATTGGGAAACAAAACTTATAAAATGTAAAATGCAATTAGATAAGATTGCCTTGCGTGAACCTAGAACAGGTAGAGAATTATTAATGAGAAATTTATGGGAGAGGGTAAGAATAATATTAATTAGAAGATACGATAGATTAGATTAGATATCTAAACCTTCGTAAAGAGATTGGACTTTAATTATACATCCACGAGGAAAGCATTGAGTTCTACCTAGTAAGTCATCCTTTTCTGATTCAATTTCATTTGCATCAATGTCTGCGGCAATTGTAATGTGTTTATCTGTTTCACTAACTAACCATCCAACACTAGCAACCTTGCAGGGTTTATTATTTTTAGCTTCTTCTAAGCTAACCCAACCACTATCGCTTGTTTCGTTTGTGTCGTACCAAATTACTTTTACTAGCTTCATTCTTTTTCTTCTTTTTCTTCTTCTTTTTTAGCCTCTCTTTCGAGATTTGAAAAGCCATTTGTGCTCTACTAATAACCATAAGGCTTAAAGTTTGCTATTCCACCCTTAGAAAAACCCCAAGGAGAGCCAATGTAAGAGCCATCTCTCTTGTATCCCCCACCTAAATAAATTTGTTCTGGGCCACCAGTATAGTCATAAGTTACTGGTCTTCCGTAAGCATCAAAGGTTAATGGGCCTTGTGTTGTTGTAGTGTCTTGGTCATCACCTTGATTTCCACTTTGACCTCCGCCTTGACCTCCGCCACCTTGATTTTGTATTTGATTTTGATTAGCTACAGAAGCACCAATTTTGTATCCATCTGATGTAAATGCAGGATAGTTAGTTGTTGAACCACCTACATTTGTAAAACTTGATGGCGTTCCTGTTACATTCATGTTTGGAGTAAAGGATGGCACAAAAGGGTATGGAGTTACTAAGTCTGGTGGTTGAACAAAATCTGGGTTACCTATACGTTGGTCAAAATTTGGACTCGATGGGTCTGTTGGGTTATACATAGGATTATTAAATTGATTTACATTTGCAGGGTTAACTGTTCCTCCAACATCTATTAAGTTAGATAAGTCTATTGGTTGGTCTGGAAACTTTTTAGTTCCTAATATATTACTTAACCAACCTTTACTCTTATCTTTAGCTATTGCTTCTGAGCTTACATAGTCTGGAACAT
>Ga0208299_1001774_pt1 | contig 15432 bp, 19 predicted proteins | sample 15_taG_FD_184089 | JGI IMG/M metagenome (GOLD analysis project Ga0208299, IMG submission 184089) | Marine viral communities from the Subarctic Pacific Ocean - 15_ETSP_OMZ_AT15312 metaG (SPAdes) (version 2) | ecosystem: Environmental > Aquatic > Marine > Oceanic | place: Pacific Ocean | collected...
ACCATTATTCCCTTTATACCAATAAGATTTACTGCTGGTGGATGATATCGACATACTCCCTACGGATGATTCTGTGATATTTCCGCTTTCATCTAACGCATATTTATACAGGTTATTTATTAATGCCCCAGATAATATTTTAGATGCAGAATAATGAACATAAATAGCATTATTAAATCCAAATAAACCTGTTATGGTTGTGGTATAGGTTGATGCGTCTGTTATCGAATTATAATAAGTAGCTGACATATCAGTTACAACAGAACCTTTAGAGTACACCATTTGACGGTTAGAATCTGTAATTGCCATCATTAAGGCTTCACCTGACGTATCTACAATGGCAATATCATTGATGGTATTATAATCTGTTCCCCCAACACCTACACTTCCATCCACTAATAAATGAGTGGCATCTTTTCCGCCGAAAGATTGATTGGCTACGGTTCCATCCGAATAAGGATTTTGTCCTAAAAGACCGCCATGCCATGCTTTTGTAGCATCCGTATTGATATAAACCTTATTCCCGCTCACCGCATCAGGGGATTTATATACATCTTGTCCAATGCTGGCCCCTAAATTATCTTCGGTGGATTGAATAATAATAGAATCAGCTGTACTAATTCCATTGGATGATGCTGTGGTAAAAAATAATGATGTATCTGTAATCTGTAATGTATCGCTCACATCAGGCAACGATGGATCCCACCAAAAGAAACGAGCTACATTATTGTCTGAAATCAGTACTAAGATATACCGATACTCATTTGTGGTAAATTTATCGCTGACAAAGGTAAATATATTATATACCGTCCATGTGCCCGTAAATTCTGTTTCTACTGCATCCTTTGGGAATGAAGGAATATCAGACGGTTGTCCTGCTCCAAATGTTTTTTCTAACTTACCTGAAAGAATCCGCAAGTTTTCCATGTTTTGAGCGACAATATCAGGCAAATCTTCAACATCCGCAAAGGTAGTAACCCCATTAAAATCTGTTATATCAATCAATTGTGCCATTAATTCACCGGGTAGTTGGGATAAATAGGATCTACAACCGCAGAGTTACTGCCATAATCAAAGGCATGTCCTTCGCCTACAATACCCGTGGCGGGATATCCATTGTATTGAGATATCATCCCAAAGGCACGCTGTTCCGCTTCGGATTTCCGATCTTGCGTGTTGGATGTACGCCACAGCTCCGCTTCAGCCAATTCCAGCAATGCATCATGGAATACCCCATTTAAGTCACACTCGGTACTGGCCCCCATTTGAGCCGGTTCTTTAATATAATACACATCTACATTCGCTGTGGTATTATAAAGATACATTCTGTTTTTATATATGAAGTACACCGGTTCAGTGGTATTAAACGCAGTTAAACCTGTGGTAAAATCTTGAACCATTTCGTAAGATATTTTTCTAAAATAATTTGAATTATTGGACCGAATCCCAATCACGCCCAAGGCTCCCCCAAATGGGTCGGATGTTAAATCTCCAGTAGATGATGGGGTGATGTACCGCGTAAAATGGCTTTCCATATCTGAATCTGTTGTTAATGAAATGTCTGTCTCAACCACCTGTAAATCTGTTAGTAAATGGTTGTTGAGTAAATGAATAAGTTTATCTTGAGCCCGGTTTAAATACCGGTATTTCATAGTGTCGGTAAAAAAAGTCCCATTCGGGTCTTCTAATCGATCCCCTAAAATGGTTAACATATCAACTACTGTCATAATTACTTTCCTTTAAGGAGGGGGAAGCACCTATTTAGATGCTTCCCCCATTACGGCTAACTTATTTCAAATTAAGCGTAAGATGCTGGTGAATACACATCCGTTATCACACAATGTGCTCTACGGTTTGATGTCACCATGCCACCATAAGCATGTACCTTCTGAACGAATGTATTACTTTTTGTATCTTCAATCATATCAGACGCAGTAAACTTTGCACCCGAGTTGAAGAACATATAAAGGTAATTTGTGTTCAAGAAGAATATTTTACCATCATAATCCCCGGTTTGTGCCCCAACCATATCTTGGTCAGCGACAATATCAATTCCACGGTAATTAAGAGACGTAAATCCCATGGCACCCATACGTTCTGAGAGTGGAGACCCTTGCTTCTTTGTATCCAGTTCTGTTTCGATTAGATCGAATACATATTGTGGCACGACAATTAAGTCTGGGTTTTCACCGGAATAAGAACGGCTATTCGCTACACCCCGAGCCAACATCCGTAAGATATACGTATCTTTGGATGAGTTTACCATATCATCTTCAGCGATATGATCCACACCTGCTGAACCTGTATCTCCAGATGCGTCCGCAAAAGAAGCGTCTGTAAGAATAGGTGTTTGGAACCAAGTGTCAACTGAAACATCTATTCCACCGACATCGGTTGTGGCATCGCATAAAAGATCAACAGGGGTCCATGCATCGGTTGTTTGTGAACGAGCCCAAAGGTTGGTAGCTACATCTACTTCTAACCCTTTTTGCAGGTTTTTCACCTTTGCACTCACAATATTCTTAATTGCCTGTTGAGAGTTCATTAAAAGAGTCTCTTCCTTCGTCAATAGAATATGACCTGTGAGCATACTTGGGTTATAAGATGCTGTTTTAGCAATCTCAGCTAATGCAGGTGTATAGGATGACCCTAAACTATGTTGATCGCCCCATGCACTGACACTGCCATCATTGTATTCAACCGGAACGGTGATTTGACGGCCATTGAATGTTTTCGCTTTCTGTTTTAATATAGCAAGTAATGGATGACTTTTCTTAAAGATGTTATCATACAAAACCGGCATATAATACTCTTGAATTAGAGCGGAAAGAGAAGAACTTGTTGTTACTATGTTTGACATTTAACTGTCCTTTCTTTTTGTTTTATGTATTAAAAAAAGAAGAAATATCAATCTCGTCATAGCTGGCAGGACGTTTTTTAACGTCTGCCTTGATTCCGACATTCTTCTTGACGTTGACTGGCACGGATGGTTTCTTTTTAGGCTCTGGCTTCACCCGATCAAAATTCATCACTTTGTATGATTCTTCTAAGGTGAGTAAGCGTCCCGTTTCTTCATGCGTCTTAATAGCGTGATCTAATACCCTTTGAGCATCTACTTCACTAATATTAAACTGAGCTTGAAGATCCGTCATACTTTTATCTAAGGCCCGTTCAGATTCCATTCTGACCAGTTGATCCTTGGCATCAGCGAGTTCCGCTTCCCAAGGGTTCGGAAGATCTTTATTATCCATCTTTAGGGACTCTTTAAAGAGTTGCCCTGCATCTTTACCTAATTCATCTTCAATCGCTTCAAACAGCGTATCAGTGAATTCTTCCGACTTATTAAGAGATGATATAAGTTGCACGAATGGCTCTACGGCCTTACGCTGATCAGCAACTTCTTGAGCCTTCTCCGTATTGGATTTGCTCCAGTTCTGCTTATTCTCAGCATCTTTCTTCCACGATACAATATCATCTTCGGTATATTCTGAGCCATCTTTTGACGTATATAAGACCGGAGTCTTATCCGCGTTACTATCCGTAAGGGATTGCTCATCACCCGATGACGATTCATCGTTTGTTGCATCTATACTCTCTTCGGTGGCTGATTCGGGTGACACTGTGGTCTCAGCCGGTTTTGATTCATTTCCTTTAGATTGCTCCTGAAAGAGTTCATCTGGAATCGAAATTTTGTCGTAATCCTGGGCAAAAGTAGCTGTTGAAGACATTTCTTGGACCTGCGGATCACTGGTTAATTCTTTATCGTTCTGGTTCTCAGGTGCCACTTGGTAGTTTCCCACCACCAATTCTTTGGCCGGATCTGAGACATTCAAATTTTGGGTTCCTGCTATATGTACTTCTGGCATATTTCGTTCCTTTCAGTTGGTCTTTCGACACTGTTATTGATGGATGGGAGCAGGGGGATCATACCTTTATGCCCCGGGTTGATCTTCTTGTTTCCCCTGCCCGCCAACTAAACCTGCGACTGTAATAATTCTATCTTTCATTTCGGGTGGCAATGCATCAAAATCTGGTGATTCTACTAATGTTGGGTTAGCCATAATCATTTGGGCAATTATTTCTTCTGCGGGACCACCAGGTCCTTCTTGCATGGCCAGAGCCACCGCCTGCCCAAATTGGGCCTGAATATTCTCTGCCTGTTCCACTTGCTGTTTCGGGGGAATCATCTGATTACGCACATACCACGATTGAATCACATCCTGCTTATCTGTGATATTTAATGCATTAACCACATCTTCAATGCCATAAATACCCGCTTGAAATAATTCCAAGGCCCGTTCTTCATTCGCCACTCGCCCTTGAGCATATCGACTTCCAGTGGTTACATTAATATCAAACTCACTGTCCTGTAAACGCTTCGCTGTTCCTGGATTAAATTCTGGGGTTCCTTCTGGATTCCCATCCGCATCATACACACCCACAGGATTAAAGTCCGTAAACTCAAAAGTTCCTTCTGAACCTCGCTCACGAATACTCCGAATCTCTTCATCATAAGTGAGTATCATTTGGACCATATATTCCCCGATTTCTTTGGTGAATCGAGCAACCTCTTTATTAATTTTAAATCGCTGGCGGGTTTGGCTGGCTTCCCGAAGAGCCACAATAGCCCGTCCAGATACTACCCCACCGGGTTTACGCCCTTGCGTCACATCAGTCACCCCAGTAATATGTTCCATGAATTGCCCGGTTTGAGCAATGAAGTTTTGAACATATCCCGGAATGGGTGGGGGAGAAATAAAAGTAACATCGCTTGGGTCTACCACCGTAATCTCTTCTCCCGGGGATCCTGTAATCGGTCGCTTCATTTGAGCCTTTGCTCGCTGAGTCACCGTCCGAATTGGAAAACCCGTTCTACGTATATTCTCATTCACAGCAGAGAATGTTTCATTAATCGCCTTCGTTTGCGTCCGCACTAAATCTGTTTCCCCAATTCCCCAGAAGTTATGGGGAGATTTATAGTTAGATACCATAAAGACAGGCATCCGATATAATTCTAAGGGTTCATCTACAATTAACTGGTCCCCAACCACAACCGTATGTCTGCCATACGGATATGCGTCTGTATCTTTTTCGTTTGAGTAACACTCAATCACTAAAGCCATATCATGATCTGGATTGGAATTTTGATCTGTTTCATCTACTTTTTGAAATGCTTTATACTCATCCAATTTTCCATCTGCATTCACTTTTACGCCATACTCCCGTTCAATCTTGGTCGTTTCCATCGGCACCGCAAATAAGAAATATTCCCCTGCATCAAGCCCTAAGTCCGTTGCATATGGATGAGGAACGACGCTAAAGGGATCCACCACCTGAATATCAAACCCCTTAAAGACACCTTCATCTGTCACTTCTGGCAAGATTTGCACAAACCCATTCGAATAAATAAGACTATCTTTAACTGCTTGCAATATTTGACCATACAAATCAGTTTCTTCTACAATCTGCTGGAATCGCTTCTTCATCATTTCAGCGAAGAATATATCATTCTTTTCCCGTGGCATCACATCTACGGTGGGCTGAAAATCATTCACAATAGGAAGAATCGTTTCCACCACGGCCAGCGGAAAGTTAAAGACCATGCGGGGTTGATTCTCTTGACCTTTCCCCGGGGATGCCCAATGACGGCCATAATACAAGCGTTCATTTTTACGCCAGCGACGCACTTGTGTCTCTCGAGCCTTCTTACTCCGGTCCAACCAATCACGCACCTGTGGAATACGTGTGGCTGTATCTGCAATTTGTTCTAATATTTGGTCTGATGCTGGATAATAATCTAATGACATCTAAATGTTGTCCCATACTGGTTGTGTGGTATCGACATTAACCACGATTGTATCTATAAATTTTTCTGTCTCTGTCCGGACATCTATCACGTGACGCATATCTACCGCTTCTCCCACTAAATACCGCAATGCATCCACGGCGTGGTCATCCTTCTTTAAAGGTTTCTCGGGCTGATTTAAGTCTAATCGGGATGCACTGGGTTGCTCCCACTGATAATTAATCAACTCTCGCCTTAAGTTTTCACAAGACCTGGTTATCTTAATCTTATTGGCCTTAAAATATTGAGTCACCTTATCAATCCCACCCTGAACATCATTATTGGCTCCCACAACAGGCACTTCCATCGATCTATAACGGTTGCCAATGGTTTCGGGATCGCCCTTTTTACCTGCTCCTGTGGACGGATCGATCAGATATGTTTCGTATTGCCCTTCATTCATATGGGCTTTAATGGCTCGTATATGATACTCTACATCCTGACCCGCTTCATAATGCTCACGGTATATCCATAACTGGTCATCTTGATCAATGGCCCCCCATAAGACCGCTGTGGGATTTGTACGCCCATGATCAACCGCAATTAATCGTCTCCAGCCCGGATCAGGATTAAAATCATTAATAACATGACTACTGGGCTCAAAGTCTGGATAGATCTGTCCTTCAAATGCATCCCAGGATCCATAGACATATCTGTTTACCCAGATCTCATTGTAGTTATTCATTAGACTGTCAATATATCCATCAGGTAGGTTCTTCTTATTCTCATCCGTTTTGGCACTAAACATAATGTTACCGGGTACTGGATCATGTATGAACCGATGCCATACCCAGTTATGTCCCAGTGGGTTGCCTGTGCCCCAACACTGGGGATCAGATACTGCCCTTAATCGACCTAATAGTGTTAAAAAGACTTCTTCTGATACTTCTTCCATCTGGTCTATATAAAACCAACCCAGGTTAATCGATAGTAACTTGGCCGGATCATCCAGGGATCTGAATATGATCTCGTGACCATTCTTAAATATGACTCTGTTCTCCTGCTTCTTATAATCATAATGGACACCAGGCATGAGCCCAACCATGTGAGCCAACTCAAAGAAGGTTCGCTGGGTTGAGTCTCTTAATTCCGGATAGGTCTGTCTGGCTATCATACCCAACTGCGGTTTCTGATCCTTGTCCATAACACGAAGTAATCCCTTCAGGATCCCGGCAAAGGTTTTACCATTACCAATACCACCAAAGAAGGCAACCACATTCTCTTCACACTGTAGAAACTTTGCCTGATTAGGATTTAATTTGATATTCATGAGTCTAAACTGATATGGATTTCGGGCCACTTGATCTCACCTTCGTGAGCCAGGCGGTCTGTAAATAAAGCCAGGTGCTTGCCCTGGAGTTCACTTGCCTTTAATGAAATATTGAACTGCTCACTACCTTCCGCTTTCTGTCTCACTCTTTCAATATCATTCAATACCTTCTCCGCTGTGAGCCCTACCTTCTTCTCCCGAATGGCTTTTAAGCGGTCTATCTCTTTCTTTATGACAGGTTTTGACAAGTTCTCTGTTCCTATCCTGTTGGCAGTCTTTTCGCTGTATCCTGCTCGAATACAAGCCTGTGTGGCATTTAAATCAACAAGATACTCTCGACAAAACATCGCCTGCTTATCTGTGATCTTCGCCTTAGGCATATGCTACCATAAACCCTTCCGGCCAATACCCGGCTCGCATAGCCGAAACAGCCATATATGCCCATAACATCTCGGGGTTAGAAAATTCTGCAAGGGTATAAGGGAAATCAATAATCATAAATCCCAATCCGGGGCTGGAGAAGGATCTTCTTTTTGATGCATATTTAAAGATAATGGAGACTGCTGTGTATACCCCCTGCGATAGACAAACGCTCCCGCTATAAAGCATAATACACAGAGCAACCCCTGTACTATTAATATTTCAACTTGGATCATTAAGTGGAATTTCGCCACAGATCCAAGAGTCTTTGAATAATTATCTACTGTTTAACAGTAAGATTTTTGCTCTTTAAATTTTCTCGGTCTAACTGGCGTTTAAGAATATTGAATCGTTTTATAAACCCATCCGTTACTTTCCCTTTGTTCTTTTGGTACACATCACGATAGACACTTAATATGGTCCATAGCCGTTCTTTTTCTGATGCATTTTTTATGCTCATAATAGAGTATCCTTTTGTTTTGTTTTTGTTAAAATTGTTTTCAAATCATTCGATCATCCTGATACCCACAATGATCGCATTGTAAACCTTCATCTAAATCATCTCCAGATCCATACTGGCAATATGCCATCAATTCATCACACCCAGGACATGTATGGCCACTCACATCGGTAATTTCTTTATGCATATCACAGCACTCCGGACACGTTGAATATGATTTACCGTAATACACACTATTACATTGAGGCACATACAACACCCTTGTTCCACTGCGGGCTGGTGCAAATCCTTGCAGAACCTCCCATAGCCGATTGCATTTAGGGCAGATTTTAAGCGTTCTATCTGTTACGCTTCCGTTTGTACTCACTTTAATCTGTCTATGTACATACTTAACCGATTCTGACGACATAAGCCCATTCATGACATCTCCCAATATGGATTCATCTTTATAGTCCTTTGGATTGTATTTCACTCTCATTATAATCTCCTACATTATGTTGAATCTTATCTAATAAGCCCGCCATGGTCATTTCTTCTCCTTGGGCATACTTTCTTTTGTTTTTTACTTTATTCTTCGGCTTTGGGGTAAATGCAACACTGCAACACTCACTCCCAGCCCTTAATTGAAACTCATTTGGGAATACTTTAATTCCACACTTCCCACAGTAAGCAATATATCCACCCTGACTGTTGGTTTTAAACGTCTGTGGTTGTGTTTTCTTTTTAGGCTCTTTCCCCTTCTCTGGCATCTCCCTGAATCCACCCCCAAACCATGCCTTCATATTGCTATGCACAAAATGACCTGATGCCTTTAAGGCAAGTCTCCGCTTAAGTAATGGCACCCAAAAACCCTGCACATCTGAATTATGCTTTAAGGCTTCTGCTAATATTTTTCTTTCGAAGCTGGTCGGCGTATGAATTGTCTTCTTCCCAACCCATCCAATAAATAATTGAATAAGCGGAACCCCACTATTAATATCATCTACTTGTTGATTGGGCACTTTACGATCCAGGTGTGTGTTTTTATTTAATGTATTATATGTATTATATTTATTAGTAGTGTTCACTCGTTGTTCACTTGCTGTTCGCTCGTTGTTCACTTTGATGTTCACTTTTTGGTAGGCATCATAGTTAACTATCGTAATAAGTGAAGATGTGCTGTTCACTCGCTGTTCAATCTGTTGTTCACTTTTAAGGAGTTTTATAATTCGGTATACTTTTGACTCGTTTATGCCTAAATCTTTCGCTATCACTTTACGGCCTGTAATAAACTGCCCACGCTCTACCGTTATCCGCTCTTTTCCAAACATAACATCTCGCTTGGAATGATTAGCCTTCATTAATATATACACCCATAAGGCCAGATGATCTGCGTCTTTCATCACGACTGGATTATCTAACAATTTGCGATGCAAATAAATATATCCTTTAGGGTTTTCATTCATCTCGGGAACTCCATATATCTATAAAACCAATTCCGGTTTTTCTCCTGACCATTCTTGGCCGTCGTTATAGCAAGAATAATTGTCTTTTCGTTATTATAAGGGACATATGCTATTTGGTCCGTAGCCCTTAAATACACCGCCAATACATCCACTCTATCTCTATGAGCATACTTAGTCATGCGTACTTCTATACTACTTCTCACTTTGTGACTGATTGTTTTAACTTGCACTTTCTTAATGCTATTTAATGTCTCTACAACCATATCTACACCACGATCATCCACAATCGGGGTATAAACATTCATCCCTTGAGAAATTAAATCCTGTGTGACGGCTAACTCCCCAATGTATCCTATACGCTTGGTACTTAGATCACTCATGAACTAAAATTATAGCTAAAGTTGTCTTGCTCTATATCGTGTAAAATGTCACGCAACTTTTCGGCTCCAATGCAATGATCATACGTGGGGAAGAAATATTGCCACTGCCCCCCACTCATATTAATCCAATAGCAAAACGCTACCCCAATCTTGCCTGTATTTTTACGTAGCTTAACAATAGCAGTGGATTCACTTAATGGTCTAATATTCGCCACTTCAAATGTTTCCTTCATTGGGTTGCCATCCCGGTCTGGGCGAGAAAAATTGAATGCAATTTGTTCCGCTTTTTCTCTGAGCAATATGGCTTTTTTCTTTGTCATTATTTCACCAACCCCTTAACTGCTTTAATAAATTTGGTGTTTCCGATGGATTGAGAATCATGTAATGTGGCCATCGTTTGAATTTGACTGATTTTTTTTACAAAGTATTCTGCATGAATTCGTGCATTTTCAGCATCATTAATAGCAGACCTATATACCTTTCTTGTGATAAACGGCCATATACGGGCAATCAGAGCTTGCATTTTTTGCATAATTTCTGTCCTTCCATGATATACACTTCTGTGCGGGGTTGATGGGAATTACTATAATTTTGATAGGCATCGATATGATCAATCTGTCGGTCATCCATATAATACACCCCATTCAATGCATCACATACAAACTTAATACAATTATCAATATCTGGTGTATTTGTATGATGATGTGGAGCAGATGGCTTAATAATATCTTTGTATTTACCCGTCCTGTAATGATTTTTAGGTCGGTCGAAATAAAACTTAATCACCATGGTAATAGCCCCTGTAAATGGGGTTACGGGTAGTGATGACTTAATAGCCTTTTCCAAAAATATATGTTTATCTTTTTTAGATGGATCGTAATTAAATCCACGCTTCGTATGCCGGTGGCGAGCCAGTGATTGTGGCTTCCCGCGTACAATAATCTGTACCGGGTCTATCAATAAATGATCAGACATCCGTCTATCGAATCTTTGATGTTACCCAATCAATCGATTGAGTTAATAATAATAATAATGTAAAAAATAGAGCTAAAAATGTAATCGCTATAATAATGGCTACTTCAGTCAGTATACCAGGTATTTTAAGTAGAACGCTCATGGTATAATCTCCTTGGTATGTGGTCATAAGGGATATGGGTTCCCTTTTTTTCTTGTTCCTGTAATCGATGAAACTCTTGTATACACCGTTTAAGGAGTCTATTAATAGAATCGGGATGAACCTGATGAAGGGCACGATTGCCAACCATACGCCTTTTAATTGCCAGCACCCGCTGGACTCCAAGCCCCTTCGGGTATTCATCTTGTGCGGATGCATACCGGCCAACACATTCACCCCATGATTCATAGTCAGAATAATCCGTCAATTAGCCAGCACGGAATGCTTTAAGATCCCGGTAATACTTTACCAGGTCATCTTTATTCAATGTGTTTAGACTGTGAGGGCCAATGCAGGATACCCGAAACTCTGTATACGCATCCTTATCAATCCCATCTTTCATAGTATTGATAAAATCAACAATCTCTGGCTTTGTGTAGGAATCAATCGTTTTAACGCCATTTGCTGGCTGTTCTTTTAAGTGTTCCTTCATGGATGACATAACATCCGTCACAGGGTTATCTATAATATTATTAACACCTTGAAGCTCTTCTTTAAATCCTGCTTTTTCCATCTCTTCATAGGAAGCTATTTCCATAGACTCCCCTGAAAACATTGGATTAAAAAAAGCTAATGCACGACCAATTGAGACCGTTTCTGCTTTTTCAAGGTATTTGTTGCCGTCCGCGGTGGTATTATATCCATGCCCCGTGGCAACTACATTCCCATCCGGATTAAGGATCTGGCAACGGAATATGATATACCCCGGTGTTTTATTGGCATAATCACGCGGGTACTCTGTAATAATTTCTGTTTGAATATCCCACCCGGATTCTGCGGGGTGATCCTTCCGAAAATTATGCACCCGAAATGGAACTTTTTGATATTGCTTTCCACCTTGGATCGTGATAATACCGGGTTGTTTGGCTTTTTGTTTCATTGGTTTATCTCCTGTTATTTAATCGTAATGTTCTGTTGCCGTTCTGTTCGTTGCAATAATGTGCGTATATATCTGAACGCTCTAACGCAAATCGCTTCCTATCAAAGACCGTTCGATTCTTGCCGTTCTTCCATGTGGCAATCACAGACTCATGCTCTTTTAATAATTCCGCATCTTTCATATAATCTTTAATAACAAACTCTAATTCTTTCTTTTTATCATTCCATGTTTTGATCTGCTCTTTAATAACCATTAATTCACCAATAGCATCCACAATAGATGGATTTGCCTGAATCTCTTTTTTAGGCTCATGCTGTGGGAATAAAGTAAGAATATCATCATTGTTAATAGCATCGGGTGGGGTCTGCTTCACAATATGCTGATTCCAAAACGCGACCAAGCGGGGAAGAATTATATCTAAATACTCTTGGTCCCGGTAAATCTTCATCACTTCAAAATCTTCAATACCCGCAAACCCAAACACCATAACAGCCACATAACTGTAATCAGCCCCAAATAAGGCCATCTGCCCCTGCACCTGCGTTAAATAAGTCATTGGCAACACCCCTTCCCAATTAGCACGGGCTAATGTGGATGTAGTTTTAAACTCAAGCGGAATCTCTTGCGAAGCATCCTTTACAATACCATCTAAATTGGTGGCTAAAAATGGATAATCCTGATGAAGACGAATATAAGGGTCTTCATAACATACAAGCCCGGTCTCTTCTGTGAACCATTTCATCGCCATAGGCTCACTGTCTCGTCCAAATCGCATTTTAATGTTATCTATTTTTGTTGCACCGTTAATTTTGTTGTTATACACATCTAATGGGGTCGCATACTTACTTATACCCAATACAGACCCCCACTCCGATGTCCCTAAGTAAGAATTACGTAATCGCAACCATGCATCTGATCCATGGGGATATTTGGCTTTGTTAATGATAGTCTGGCTCATTTTAATCTCCTGTTATTAAAATAAAGTGTAAATATAATTCCCCACCACCATCACCGCTAAAACAGCAATGATGGCAGGGACCATGTATTCATATACCCAGTCAATAAGACTGGATAACAAGTGAAGGAAGGCGTACATTAGAAGGGCAAATTATCAGATACAGGTTCTTCGCCTGATGGGGTTTCACCCTTTTCATCCTTAAGCTGGAACTTTAGCCCAACATAATCTTGTCCCGTTTGTGATGTATTCTTCCACCCCGCAACACGATAGTCTACTCCGTTTATTGTTGCAACTCCTGTCATGTCTGGCTGTGCGTCTTTTTCTTTATTCGAATTAGCGAACAATGCACCACTATTATCTTTACTTTGGGTCATGGCTTTACTCCTTATGACTTGATCCGGACTTTGGATTGATCGATATACTGCTCCAGATCCTTAACAGCAACTCGATATCTTTTTGATATTCTATAGGCAGGGATTTCACCCGCTATAACCATTATCCGGATGTTGGAATAAGAAAAATTGAGTATGTTGGCCACTTCGCGTAATGAGTAAAAATCCGGTTTAACTTGTTTGTTATTCATATTATATGTATTTTTAAGTGAATTAGATAATTATTGGTTAATATCGGTTAACCATATTACGCAACATAGGGTTATAATGCAACAACATAAGTTAACGACCGGTGAAGTAATCAATCGACTCAAGAATTTATTCTTAGTAGATACAGACTATAAGCTGGCTAAAGAGATGGGGATCGGGCAGGCCAACATCTCAATGTGGAAGAAGAGAGATAAAGTTTCCATTAAGGTTATAACAGATATATGCAACCAACATGGGTTTAATATTAACCATGTGTTATATGGCGAAGGGCATAGCCAAGTTCCGGGATCATTTGGTATGCCAAAGCAAACAGGGCTTATCCCTGTAGTGGGGTTAGCTGAAGCGGGGCCCGGAATATTCTCTCTGGATGGCGATTATCCACCGGGATCCAGCGATACATACTTATCTAAGCCGTATGGACTAAAAGATACTTCTGCTTTTGGAATTCGAATTGAAGGGGATTCTATGCGTCCAGCCTTCAAACCGGGGCACATGGTTATTGTGTCTCCTAATTTAGAATGCCAAAACGGGGATATTGTGGTTGCCCATCTTAAATCCAATGGCAATATTTTAGGGGAGTTATATCTTAAGAGTACAATGGTAACTCTGATTAAATACAATGATGATGATATTTATGTTCCCCGCTCAGAATTACGCTGGTGCTATCCGGTTATCTGGCATAAGCGTAGATGAGCGGATTATACAAAAGAGATGATAGCCCCTATTGGTGGTATACTACTGGAGATGGCCCATTCCGCATTCGCAAATCAACTAAAGTTAAAGATAAACGGGTGGCCCAACGAATTGCAGACCGGTGGAACCAAGAACGTGCCCTATCAGAGCATGGGATTGTAATCCAATCAATTAAACTTGAGAAAGCTAAACATAAATACATTCAAGAGATTACAGCCTATAAAGGTGCATCGTGGGCCACTCGCATTACATCATCACTAAATATGCTTCTACATTACTGTCCAGACATTCATACGAAACAAGTTACATCTTTGAAATTACAAGACTATTTTACTTTTAGGGCCAACCAGGGGATTGCTCCAAAGACAAGAAAAGAAGATTATAAAATTATTAATCGCTTCTGTTTGTGGATGATGGCTATGAATTATATATTTAGTAACCCCTGTGACAACTTAGTGACACCAAAAGTGATACCTAAAAAAATTAGGCAAGCCTATTCTGATAGTGATATTATTACTTTATTGAATAACGCTCGAATGGAAAAAGATAAACGGTTCTGGGAAATTTTATATAAAACAGGATTACGTGCCACAGATGCTTGTACATTATCTATTGATGATATTCAAGGAAGGTATATAAAAAAGATACAGCAAAAGACCGGCACACCCGTTATTATCCCCCTACATAAAGATTTACAATCGAAAGATATATATAATATTATGCATCCCGGCTCCATTGGCCGTAGCAGACAACGCCTCAAAGAAATACTGCCTAATGGAGATTTACATACCTTTAGGCATACGTTTGCTACCCGGATTGAAGAATTAGGGGCAACCCGGTGGGATACTAAATGTCTTTTGGGCCATAAAGCAAATGATGTCACCGCACAATATGTACGAGTGAATATTAATCGTTTGGCTGACCTGATTGATCAATTATAAGTAGTTCAAAAACTATTTACTTGACATTAGTACTACAATGTCGTATGCTCTTATAGAGATTATGGACAATAAACAACATAAGGAGATGATATAATGAAACAAACAATACAAATAATCACCAACACAACACCCGACGTATACACGAGACAAATACACGCATCCACCGAAATCACGATAGGTACTATGTCGGCTGTCGTACATTATGTTGGATATGAGATCAGCCCCACTAACATAGACATGACATTCGACGAGTACAATGAAGATATGAATGCGTACGACGAAGAGGATGAAGAGCAAAACCTTATTCAGTCGATGGTCGCTAAGATTGATGGGCTTGATTGTGGATACTCGGTCGAAGATGGCG
>Ga0208299_1001775_pt1 | contig 15432 bp, 24 predicted proteins | sample 15_taG_FD_184089 | JGI IMG/M metagenome (GOLD analysis project Ga0208299, IMG submission 184089) | Marine viral communities from the Subarctic Pacific Ocean - 15_ETSP_OMZ_AT15312 metaG (SPAdes) (version 2) | ecosystem: Environmental > Aquatic > Marine > Oceanic | place: Pacific Ocean | collected...
ACAGGTCTACCAAGAGCAAGTAAGCTCCAGACGTGAAGCCGAAAACGATAGGCGTAGAATTTCAAGAACTTTCGGAAGGTAATATGCCAACACTAGACGAATTACTCAGACAAACAGAACAGCCAGAGCAACAGGTAGCTAAGCCGCAGGGCCCAAGTGCGTTAGATAGGCTTCTTGCGGAAACAAGCGAGCAATCAACGCCAGAGTTCCAGCCAATGAAAGCTGTGTCTGTTCGTGCATTAGAAGCTCAACCAGACACTTACATCGGGGAAGAGTTAGCATCTACTCCGATCACGCCGGAGCCTGTAAGAGCCCCGGCCCCCGAGCCGAAGGCGATAGAGCCGCGTAAATATACCGGGTTCTGGAATGAGTTCGGTAGTGCTATTACTCGTGGTGGTTTGAATGTTGGAGCTGGATTGGCCGGAACCGCCCAGAGTGTCAAGGACTTTCTGGATCAGGGTAAGTTTGGCGGTACTTTTGAAGACTTATCTGAGTCGTTACGCGACAAATCGAAGAAGTTTGCACCGGCTCAAGATGGTCCTACCGTCAGGAAGTTCGTAGCGAACGCGGTCGGTGAGACGTTGCCATTCATGGCCGGTACGGTTGCAGCTACAATAGTCGGCGGTCCTGCAGCCGGAGCAAGTATTTCATTCGCTGTTGAGGGTGACAACGCTTACCGCGAAGCAATTGAGTCGGGAGCGTCCGAAGAGGATGCACAGATCGACCGTATGATCGTTGGAACGGTCAACGCGGCTATCGAGAAACTACAGATCGATAAGATCATGGGCGGCGGCAAGGCTGGCGGCAGAGCTGTTAAAAGTATCGTTGACTCTGCCAGAAAGAAGGCGTGGGGTAAAGTTGCTAAGCAAGGCGGCAAGCTTGGTATGGACGCATTGAAAATGTCTATTACTGAGGGTGTTGAAGAAGCCTTGCAGGAAGTTGTGAGCACAACCGCACCAGCATTAAGAGGCGGTGAGATACCAGAAGGTGGCGAGATACTTAAACGTGTCGGCATGGCTGGCCTTGGTGGTGCAGTCGCAGGCCCACTTCTGGGTGGTGGCGGTGCTATCGTGTCGTCTTTGGGTCAACAAGAGGCCGGAACAGCCGAAGTTGAGCAAGTAACCGAGAACCTTCGCCAAATGATCGAAGAAGAAGAAAAAGCGGTCGCTGAGCCAGCCATCACGCCCGAAACGGCGGTCGCTCCGACCATTGAGCCGGAAGCACCTACAATCGCACCAGCGGCGGTCGTGGAGCCTGTGGCGGCTGAGGTCGAAGAAATGGCGGCAGAGCCGGTGGGATTCGAAAAAGGTGAAGCTGTAAGGGCTGAATTACTGGAAAAAGCTAAGAAGGTTGACGAAGCGGCTGGCGTTGAGATCACCGATGTAACACCAGAGGGATTCGGTCCGGAAGGTAAGGGCGAAGTTGAAGCCGAGCCTGATTTGATATTATCGACTGAGCAAAACAAACTCCAGAGCGAGATCAACGAAACAAAGACGATGCTCAAGGGCAAGCTGACCGAAGGACAGAAAACGGCAATGTCTAGGCATCTGGCAGAAACCGAACAAAAACTTGAGGATAGTTACACCCAAGAGCAGCAAGATGTTATACAAGCCCAGAAATTGAAGCAGGATCCTGTCGCCCCCCAGCCCACCGCCCCAAGCGTCGAGGCGAAGGCAGTTGTGTCACCCGAACCAGCCACAAAGCCAGTTGTGTCCGGCGAAGAGGCGGTTGAGGTTGCAGAAAAGAAAGATGAGCCTGTTACTCCCCTTCCCACCGCCCCAAGCGTCGAGGAGAAGGCGGTTGAGGGGGAAAAATTAAATTACACTCAATTTGCTAAGCGGCATGGCTACACTAATGATTACGAAGTCACAGACCACGGCACTTTGTCACCTAGTGGCCGAGACAGGATTAGTAAGCGAACTCAAAAAGAATGGGACGATGCCTTGTTAAAACGCCTTAAAAGTAACAAACAGGGGCATGAAGCGTACGAAGAAGCTATCCGTAAAGGCGAAATAGTAGATCCTGAGGGGGAAATAACGAAAGAAGGTTTACAGAAAGAGTCTACTGATAAAATAATAAAAGAAGCTAATACTAAAATTAAAGTTGCCGAAGGGCAAATAGATTACATCGAGGGGTTGGGTGCGATGTCTCACACTAAATCTGGTAGGCTAAAGATTGGCTACCAGAGAACAGTTGACGATTACAAGTCACAAATAAAAGAAGCTGAGTTGCAAATCGCTAAAGCCAAAAAACCCACCACCACCGCCAAGCCCGAAGCCAAAAAGCAGCCAAAGGCAGTAAAGCCAGCACCAAAAAAGCCCACTCCTAAGCCCAAAAAGGCGGTTAAGGAGGCTGCTAAGGAGCCGGTTCCAAAAGCTAAGCCGATTAAAGAAGCCAACACCCAGAAGGAAGTCAAAGAGTCTGCAAAAAAACTGACAGGGCTGACCTCTGCGAGACAGGCTGACATAGAAGACAACCTGCAAGCGATGGGGCTTGACGGTCCAGCATCCAAAGAACGTAAGGGCTGGCAGCAAAACCTTGATAATGCCAGAGAGCAGGGCATACCAGCGAAGGCTCAGCGTCTCGCTGACGAGATAAACACCAAGGCAAGGGCACTGTCAGACGATGAGACTGCTGGCGTGGTTATACGGGCAACTGAGCTTAAGAATGAGTACTCTGGGTTGATGGATAAGCTTAACAAGACTGACGATCCGGCAGACATAGCAACCTTGTCGGCAGAGGCTAACCGGATAGAGCAAGAGTTTGAACATCTATCCAAAGCGATACACCGATCAGGGACCGAAAAAGGTCGTGCATTAGCGGCCCAAAAGCTTACACTTAACCGGAATTATGACTTGATCACAGTCAAAACCAGAGCGAAAGCGGCTAAGGGTAAGGAATTAAGCCAGAAGGAGTCTAAGCAGTTCAAGCAGCTCAGCGACAAATTGAACGAAGCAACGACGAAGATCGATAGCCTCCAGAAGCAGATGGACGAAATGCAGGCCCAGAACTTCGTCAAAGAAGGTGGTGTCAAGCGGTATAGTCGTATGTCGTCCACCCAGAGAAAAACACGAATCAAAAGTTTAACAGGTAATGTCAAACGATTATTAGCGGAAGGCTGTTAACAATGGCGAAAGCAGACTGCTCAGAACTATCAAAAGCACTAACCGACTTGGCAATGGCTACCGCCGCCGAGCACAACCTTAAGACTATCGACGAGGTCGTCTTCGAGATGCAAAAAGACTTGCCGGACATACGGCGTGAGAGCCTTGTCGCTGCGATCAATGAAGCGACGACCGGGCAGGCTCAGGAGGTTGATGCTGTCACGAAACTTCTTTATGACCTCAGGCAGGAAGCACGGGGAGACGCACGTACCAGAAATAAGATCGATGAGCTTGCGGTTTACCTGGAAAAAGGAACATTGCCACCGAAGGCAAAGGCTAGGAAAGAAGCCCCGGACGTTATCAAAGAATTAAGAGAGATAAGAGACGGCCTCCGTAAGCAGCTAAACAAGTCAGCACCAGCCCAGAAGGAACGGCTCAAGAAGTCTATCGCTGAGCTTGAAAAACGCATCGAGACTGGTGACATAATGCCGAAAGTCAAGGCAAAGGCGTTGCCTCAAAACAAAGAGATCGAGCGTTTGCAGTACAATCGCGATATGCTTCGTCACAAAATACAGCAGGAGATTCACAACCTTAAACCAAAATCAATCTGGGAGCATATCGCGACCCCGTTTAATACTGCCCGGTCCCTGATCACCAGTATTGACCTTTCCGCTATGTTCCGGCAGGGTGGATTTATCACGTTCGGCAACCCGGCAAGAGCGGCTAAAGCTGTCGGCCCTATGCTTAAAGCGTTCGCCTCACAACGTAAAACAGCCCAGATCAACAACGACATACTGAACCGCGACAATGCACCACTGTATGCTAAGAGTGGCTTATATCTTGCACCGGTCGAGGGAACTATGAAGCTGTCAGAACGTGAAGAAGCGTTTATGACCAGCTTAGCAGAGAAAATACCTGGCGTAGCTGCGTCCGGTCGTGCCTACACTACCTATCTCAACAAACTCCGTGCTGACTCGTTCGACACGATGGTCGCAACGCTCGGTAAGAATGGCGAAGTCACGATTGAAGAGGCTGAGGCGATTGCTAAATTTATCAATGTGGCTACTGGCAGGGGTTCTCTAGGCGGGTTCGAAAAGTCCGCTGTTGCCCTTAACACTATATTCTTCGCTCCAAAGTATGCAGCAAGCCGGTTCCAGCTTCTCGGCGGTGCGATAACTCAGCCCATCAAGGCGGTCGCAGGCCAGAACAAAAGGGCTCACAGGCTGATAGTCAAGGAGTACGCTAAATACCTTATCGGTATGTCATTAGTTTACGCACTGGCTAAGATGGCTGGCGGTGACGTGGAAGACGATCCTCGTTCGTCAGACTTTGGAAAGATACGAATAGGCAACACCAGAATTGACCCACTTTCTGGGTTATCTCAGACAACTGTACTGCTTAGCAGGCTTGCTTCTGGTGAAACTAAGTCAGTTAGGGGTGTTCGGAAGATACGCGGAGATGTTCCTTATGGAGCACCTGACACGTCTGATTTCGTTAAGAAATTCTTCCGGTATAAGCTGTCTCCGATGTTCGGCACAGCCGCCAACGTGCTCACTGGTGAAAGTGCTGTCGGCGAAGAAGTGACTCCTGGCACAACGCTTCGTGACCTCACTATTCCGCTATCAGTACGTGAAGTTTATGAGTCTATCCAGGAACAGGGAGTGCCTAAAGGGACAGCTTTGTCGATGCTGGCAATACTCGGAATGGGACTGCAAACTTACGGTAAACATATTGACACGATGACCGAAGTTGAGTTACAATTAGAACTGGATAAAAACACATATAAAAGACGATATAAACGTAAGGACGGTGAGGTTATGCAGGCCGGTGATCCGAAGAAGGGCCGGGAAGATTACGTTAAAAACCTCAAAAAGCAGCTTAAGAAAAAACAAAAATAATCTTTAGAACAGGAGTAGCAGCATGGCACGAGAACAATGGAAGACGGCAGGGATTTACATCGGGGGTATAGGGCTGGTTGTAACAATACTCGGTAGCTTAATCGGGATAGCTTGGGGTGGAAGCGGTAAGCTTACCGCTTTCGAGAAGGACATCGAGAGCAACCGATCTAATACGCAGATCAGTATCGACTCGGTCAAGGAGTTAGCCGATATTGTGTCTGGTTTGAAGAAGGAGCACGCCAAGGACTATAGGGAGTTAAAGAACGAGGTCAATGAGTCCAAGCTAAGAGATGCACGGATCGCAACCCAGTACGCCGCGATATTGGGCCACATGAGCAGACAGACGGCCTCTGGTAATGAGATGAAGGTGTCGATCAGCGGCCTCCAGGTTGACATGGGCAAAATACAAACTAAAGTAGATACGCTTTTTAAGGACAATAGCAATGTCAAAAATTAAAGTTACGAAGACCAAGGCCAAGGTTGAACCTAAGAAGACCAAGGTTGAACCCAAGAAGGTCAAGGTAAAACCCAAGAAGAACGGGGTTAAGGTCAAGAAGGTAAAAGTGAAGCCTAAGAAAACCAAGGTCAAGCAGAAACCAAAACCAAAACCCAAGGCAAAAGCCAAGAAAAAGAAATAGACTTTTCGTCGCCAGGAGCCTATCGCTGAACGTCCATCGGTGGTAGGTTCCGACTTATTTCAGCCTACCAACCACGTCCTTAGACTCTCCGCACTTCGAACAGCACATTTCCGGGTCAGCTGTTTTGCTGTGCCACGCAAAGAAACATGACAGTTTTAAGCAAAAATAATTAAAGTGAGTCGTAGTGCTAAGGACCGTGAATTCTGGCGTGTTATACTCCAGTGTACCGCCTTGTATATTTCGCATCTTCATTTATCATCCCCTTCTTTCATATCCCAGATAGTCCTTTGTATATAGTTCAGGAAGTCCAGTGTTCCTATTTTATTGGTCGGAAGCCCGTCCTCGTCGTCATCATCAAGCTTCGACAGTACCTTGTATGAATCGTCGACCGGATCGAGTATTATCAATACGGCCTGTTCGTGCCGGAGTGCGATTTCTTCCATAAGCTCCTCAGTCCCAAAGTGACCAAGGTCAGATATGTCTATTGAATTCTCCATCATTCTCTCAATCCATTAAGCACGCCCTCGGCGGCCTTGATCAGTTCTGCTCTCTCAACATGGTTCTGCTCAGATACAGGCTTGCTAAACTCGTCGATCAAAGCTCTAATCGTGTCGGCTGCTAGTTTTAGTTTCATTTCTTCTCCTCGTATTTGGCGAGCCATTTCTTTGCTTTATCTTTAACGTCACCTGCTGAGCAATACCGGCCTTGACCCCATTCATCACCAGCGATAAACTTTAGGTCCTCTACCAGCTCTTTGTCTGGCTGGCGGGCTTCAAGCTCTAAGAGTTCTTGCACGATATCGAATTTATCTACTCCGTCAAATCTAGTTTCCATCGCTTCGGTTACTTTTTCTTCACTCATCTTAATTTCCATTTCCTTTCAGTTTGCACAATGCGACTAACCTCAACCAATCACATTCATCTGCATGAATAGCGAACCAGTAATGTGCTTGATGCTTCATATTCTCTGGGTTAAGTTCGTTTATTCGACCAGTACTATCGTCTACGCCTATAGCAAAGATAATCACCATAAATTTCGTTATCTGCTCAAATGTGAAGTTGTTCTGTAGCCAGTCACGCCACTTCATTGCTACGCTCCAGTCGGTTGTTTGGATTTGGCATGTTGCAGATTGAATCTGATGATCGTCTATGAATACCTTGGATATTCCACATCGAGTGCAATATGTTCCGTCGCCACCACCTCTTTGCCTTGGCGTACGCCACTGGTGTTGCACGATGACCCGAAACACCTCACCCAGCAACCTTAAAAGCTCATCGCCCTGGGCGGTTAGTAGTCTTTGTTCAGTTGTCATTTGTTTATCCTTTACACTGGTATTATATATTTTATCAACGCAATAAGCCCCAAAACGCCCAACACGTTCATCCAGAACAATGCGAATGCACACAGTACGTCTTTATCATGCTCGGTCATCACTTTGCCCTCCCAATAGCCCACCACTTGCGGGTGTATTGTTTACATACAGCAGTATCAATCCACCCCAACTTATGGCACATTACCTTTCTTTTAGTGACAGACTCAAATTCACAATGCTTACAATCCTGACACCTCCGCTGCTTGGGTCTGCGGTCTTTGAGCCAGCAATAAAGCCAGCAGATGAAAAGTATTCCAAACCAGAACGCAAACACGCCTAGTCCAGCCAAGTAATATATTCCTTTTATTTCAGCTATCATCTTCGGCACCCTTCTCTTGTATAGGCTTGCCGCAATGAGGGCAGTATTTAAAGCCAAGGTGCATGTGTGCTAATTCAACACCGCAAGATGTATCATGGCAGTGCCTATTAGGTTTCCACTCGCACACCTTTTTACCGGCGTCAGTAAAATGGTCTGATTGCTCAGAATCGGCGGTTTTCTCTGGCTTTGCCCCTGGCAGGTGGATTGCTATGGGAGCTAAAGATAAACCTTTTATAGCGAAACCAACAAGTACCATTGACGGTTGATGTGAGTTCATCTTAATCTCAGACAGGGTATCTTTATACCAATTTGCCATCTTCTCTTTCTCGGCAAGCTGGGCTTCAAGCTCGCTAATAACCAGTTCGTCACGGCAAGCCTCAACTTGCAACTCTGTCACATTGGCTTCGAGCTCGGCGATGTGTTGTCTTAAACAAGTCCCGCACTCATACAGTGCTATGGCTTTATTGTCGCAGTTGTCGTTTTTGCATTTACTCATTCTCTAACTCCTTTCATATAGTCAAAGAGATCTAAACCGTTCTTTTCCTTAACTTCGTAGGGCAGCTTAACGACTCTTACCCACTTAGCCACGTCATTGATCTGAGCAGCAACCTTACCAGCACCACGAACGCCAGCGTCGTCAGCATCAAAGATAACATAAACCTTCTTACGCTTAAACACTTTATTCCAGGAGTCACGCCACTTACCGGCCCCCATATTACAACAGACCGCTTCGAAGCCATACTTCATAGCGGCGAGCATGTCCTTCCAGCCTTCTGCGAAGACGACGGTATCGCTCATAGGGTCAAGAGCTTTCAACCCCAGAAGTCCGACGTTAGAACCACTGACTACTGGGTACTTCTCAAGCTTCTCTTTCCACTCGTCACCCTCTTTGTACTTAATAGGGATAAGACTGCCATCGATCCCGGCACGAATCCAGCCAGTAGCCTTCCGCATGTCGTTAGGGTCGAATGCTGGGAGTAGTACCCAGGGCTCGCGTCTGTGTCGCAGCGGCTTAAGCTTCATAAGCGACTCACGATCTATGCCCTTGGCATGACAAAAGACAAGCTGGTCGAGCAATGGCAGCTGCATTACGTCGTTACGTTCAAGCTTCGGGATGGTCGGCTTCTTCTTGGCCTGCCGCGTCCGTGCGGCTGTCTGGCTGTCCGTGCCAAGGCCATACTCTTCCAGTAGTTCGAAGATCGCTTTCGGTTTTAAGTTTGTCAGCTTCATAGCTATCTGGTATGGGTGGCCGTTACCGCAGCCCTTGAAGCATTGCCACGCACCAGACTCACCATTAACTGAGAACGTTTTAGCTTGACACCACGGACAGTCAAAGATTAGCTCGGGTCCGTTCTTGCCGCCCTCTTGGCGGTGGAATACTAAGCCTAAATGTTGGTAGAATTCTTTAATCATTTTCTCGCACTCCTTATAGTTATTAACTCATAAACCCAAACCGGAACTGCTCTAGTGTAAGCACTTCGATCCGGGCGGTTTCGATTCCATTCTCTTTACAGTCCTGATCCTGCTGGCAGATTCTTCGATGCACAGCAGCCACGTTGCAAGGTGAAGCCACCACACAGCTCACGCCACCAGCCAGAGCGTGCCTTCTGAGCGACTCGTACTGCAAGCCGCTTAGATTATCGCCCTTAGAGTCCTTGACCTCGATAGCCCAGCTCTTGCCATTGTAGCAGGCCAGTATGTCCGCACAGCCACGCTTGCTGGCCTGCTCTATGTTATTGCACCAGGCGTTGGGGGTTTGCATTATGAAGGCTAGGGTTTTGGTTTGTAGGGTGCTCATTTTACAATACCTCTTTATTGCGACTGATTAACTTTTGAACATGTGGGCGATGCTTCTCTGGGAGAAATCCAATAACGCATCTAAGTGTTGTGTTGTTCGCGTCTAATTGTTTCCACACATCAGACAGTCGCTTATTAACAGCCTCGACATCTGCTTCAAGCTTTACAACATACTTTTTTGCAGTGACAATGACATGGCAATTATCATGGTCGCAAACATGGGTACTGTCTTTTTCTTTTCCGCAGCAAATACAAATCATCTTTCTTACTCCCTTACGCTGTCTTAGGTAGTATATATACTCCCTAAGATCAGCTTCTTAAATGTTTCATAGATTCACGTTTTAGTATGTCTAACTCAAGACTTTTTTCTTAAATAATTCAAAACTTTCATGCTTAAGTCACCCTTTTTAGTGACTGCCCTGTGCATTACCTCATCTACGGTATCTTTAGCAACCAGCGAGTAATAAGTAGAGCTCACGCCTTTAATACCCCTGCCAAGCCCGTGTATGCGATCCCTTGACTGCTTCCAGAGTTCATAGCTGAAATTAATACTGAAATCTATCGCATAAGAACAGTTATTGAATGACAGGCCGTGAGCTGCCGACGCAAAATTGGCAATTAACAGCCGGAATTTATTCGCTTTGAAATCCCTGATAACCTGGTCGCGGTCATTTGTCTCGGACCATAGAGCCTGTGCATCTTTGCCGAACTCATCTAGGAGCATTTGTATTTCATACTTGAAGTTGCACCATATTATACACTGCTGATTGCCAATTTCTTCCAGTAAAGCTTTCGTCTCTTTCAGCTTGCTCTTGCCAAGCACCTGGGTTTCGTTTTCCGTGTAACAAAATCCACTGGAGAGTTGACGGAGTTTAGCGATTTCGACCAAAGCAGTTGATGCCAGAACTGTCTCGCCAGCGAACCTCAGCATCAGCTCGTCTTTCATTGTATTGTAAGCCTTACGCTCTGCGTCTGACAACGTTACGTTGCGAACCTCAAAGACCTGTTCTGGTAGATCAGCAGCGTCCTCTTTAGATACCACATCTGATACTAAAGCAAGTTTATCGTTGAACTCATCAGCCATATCCTTCTTAAAGAAGTAAAGGTTTATCCCGGTACGACCGAGCGGCTTAGCTGCGAAGTACCGACTTCTAAACGCATAGAAGTTGTCATTGAAAACCTGCCCACCTGGCCCAGTGATGAAAGCGACTTGGCTCCAATATTCGGACCTGTCGTTTGGTGCTGGCGTGCCGGACAATACATATCTATTAGGGATCACATGGCCGACCGGGAAGCCTTTGCCTTTTTTAGCCCGCGTCTTTATGCCAGCTGATGCCAGAAGTGATCTTGTTATCTGGCTGGTTGGGCATTTCATCTTGCTTGACTCGTCAACAATTACAACCTTGAAGCCCTTGGCCTGTATCTCTGGGAACAATGATTTATAAGTCTCAAAGTTAGCTACATATATATCATGGTTCTCAGCAAGCCTCTTGCGTCGCTCAGCGGGCTTTTTGCTGTGAAGGCTTACGATGGATAAGTCGGGCGTAAACTTGGCACAGTCGGTAATCCACGCAGCGTCAATGATCGATAAGGGGCAGACTACCAACGCAGGCACTTGGCCTTGTGATTTCCAGTGCTTAATTAAGTGTAAACCTAAAAAAGACTTACCGCATCCACAGTCCCAAAAGAAAGCCTTGCTTCCTTGCTTGCCTATCTCGATGCCCTTTTCTTGGTGTTTGAACGGTTTAAACATCACTCTTCCCCCTCAGCATCAAAGTAAGCAACAACAACTTTGCCAGTCTCGACCATCTTATCCGCTGTGATCTTAGCCGCCTTGTTCAGCCTGCTCGGTCCGATGTAAGCACCAGCGTAGAGCGAGACTATTATAATTAGTATGGTTGTTATTGTTTTCATTTTCTGCACCATTCGACAACAGAGTCGCCTAGTTTTTGAATTGGCTTAAGCACAGACTCAAGCATTTCATAGTTAAGATGAAAAAACCACCGAATAAAGCCAACGATTAGCTGGATAAATGACACAGTTATAACCAGTAGGCTAAGCGGTATTAGTATAGCGAACGACATAAAGCATTTAAAGTATTTCATCCCACCACCTCCCAGTCACAATATTCAGTATGGTTAATAATTCTGGTGTCAACAACATTCCAGTAGGCTACGCCCATGATCGGCTCACCAGCTTCGACCTTAGCTAGCACCAGCTTGTGCCCGAGGTTCATGGTCGCGTTAACAACCCACTCCTGGCCCTCCTTGTCTCTGAGCTTAGTAGCCGTGCCATCAGTGATATTCACGCCTGCTACGAAGCTCTTGGCTTGGTTTGGGTAGATCACTTCACCACCCCCAGCCTCTTAAGATTGTCGATCTCTTCCTGGTCGACCAAGGCTCTGACAGCCTTAAACAGCCGAACCGCTGGGCTGTTAAGCTTCCTGAACCACCGCATGTGCCGTCTTTGAAGCTCCGCTTCTCTGTGTAATGTTTTAAGTGTGCTTGAGATCGTTCGACCATCTTCGCGGCGAGGCGTGGCGTTTTTATCGTAGTTCTTAAATTTCATGACCAGAGTCCTTTCTGAATTATCCCCCCAGGATGGGGCCGGGTGGTGCGAAGACCCGACCCCTAGGAGGAGAGAAATGTTATTTATTAACGCCACTGGTCAGATTCGAACTAACGACCTCCGCCATATCTTTCGATTAAGGCGACGCTCTACCATTTGAGCTACAGCGGCTTCGACCCCACACAGGAGGCCACGGCAAGTTGTATTAAGCACCTAAGTTTTTGAAAATTTTAAACGCATACCGCGTTTCTACCAGCATAACTGGTATTTTTCACTACTTTAGTATCTTGCCGTTTTATTTACTTGTAAAATGCCGGTGACTCACCCCGCACCGGCTCAGGGTCGAATGGTCTCTAGATTAGTTGGTCGTCTCCTAGACCTTCATCGTTGAAGCCGCCAGTTTCGTTGGTCTGGACTGGGGCTTCCGCTGCAGGTGCTTCGCTGTCAGTCGCTTCGACGTGAGCGGTAAGCTCGTTGATGTAGACATCCTTAAACGACTGTCTTGCCTGGTGGATTGCACGAGCGGCTATAATGCCTTCGTCAGTCTCCGGCGTGACAACGTCCAGAGTCTTGATCTTAAGGATCGAAGCTTCACCACCATCAAACGTCTTTTTCTCAAGCGAAAGCTCAACTTTAGCCCACCAGTAGTCAACGATCGGACCACCGTTTCGGTTTGTCTTGCCTATAGCTGTAAACGCCTTAGCAACATCGTTCATAACGCTGTTGAGCCAGCTTTGCAGTGGACCCTTCTTACTGAGCGATGTAGGCGGTGCTATAATGGTTACTGGAAGGACTGAGCCCTCTGGCATGAACAGGAAGCGGATCGTGTCTTTACACGCCTTACCTTCGCCCTTGTCGGCTGTTCCGTACTGGCTCCATTTACAAGAGCAACATAGACCTTCACACTGCACAGCTTCGCAGTTGTCAGCAGGCTTGATGCCGTTGGTCGAGTAACAGTCTGGGGCTGATGGGTTGGACGGGTCGAACTCAGTTGTGTAGTACTGCTTAGCACAGTGCTTATACAGGATGTGGCCGGTCAGCGTCTTAGCATAGTCGTCTTCGCCAATAGCGAACTGGGCCGATTCACGCATAATGCTGTAATTATTAAAGCTTAGCGGGGTGGATTCGTCCGGGGCTGAGTCACCAAACATGTCATCGATTTCGACATCGTTCAAAGCCAATGCCCCTGGTACTGCTTCATTCTTTGCGATTTCATTCTTTTTACTCATGGTACTGCCTTTCTTAGTTTACTGTTCTTAGTTCATTGCTCTCACTATTAGCCCGGTGAGATAGCGGGTTAGTAATTGATTGTTACGTGCTTAATTTCATTGTCGACTAAGGCTTGCGTGACCTGTCTTGCTACTTCGTCACCGAATGAGGCATCTAACAAAGACTTATGTATCTCATTGTTAATCTTAGCCCGATGCTCTTCATCCGCCACCCTCGCCGCCTCGACCTTAGCCGCTTCGTCTTTGTCGGCCTGCTCTTTCTGGTACTTGTCGGCGATCTCTTTCGCTTTGCGGTCAGCGATACGTTTCTGTTCGTCCAGAGCGTCCTGCTTCTCTTTGGCGGCCTTAGCCTCAGCGTCCTTCTTGTCCTGCTCAACCTTAGCGGCCAGGTCCGCGGCATCCTTCACTGCTTTTGCCTCGGCTTCTTCCTTGGCCTTTGCTTCACGGTCCTTCGCGTCCTGCTCGGCTTTCTTTTCGGCTTCGAACTTCTCGCGTTCCCTGGCGAGCTTGTCGGCTTTCTCTTTGGCTTTTTCTTCGATCGCTTCTTTTATTCGGTTTGCTTCTGCCAGAATTTCAGCCGCTTCAACTCTTTGCTGTTCAATCTCTACGAGACGGAGACGCTCGGCCTCTTCTTCTTCCAAGCGTTTCTCCTCTGCGATCTTAGCCAGCCGTTCAGCCTCAGCGTCCTCGATCACCTTAATAGGAGCCATCTGGACAACGATCATAGAGTCAAGCTTGGCGATGATCTTGTTATAGTCGTCCTGGATAACCTTGCACTCTGCCAGAAGGTCAGCCTTCTTCTCGTCCTTGATAGTGCCGGCCATGCCCTTAGCCTTACGCATTGTGTAGATATGACTCCGGGCTTCTTTCATACCTTTGGTGGTTGTCAGGTCAAAGACAAGCTTCTCATTCGCCTCTTCGAACTTAGCGATAGCCTGCTCAACGTCATTAAATACGCTTATTACTGCTGGTTTGTTGATTACTTCTTGGTCACTCACAATTTCACCTCTTAGAATTTAGTCCTTAGTTTCTTGCCGCTTGGTTTATTCCGCTGCGGGGGCGGTTTTACTTGCCAGATACTTAGACTTGCCGTTCATCCGGATGCCCTTTTCCTGCACAGGGTTGATGATCTCTGGGATAGTATGGCCCTGCTCAGCAAACTCCTTCATCGTGCTGTTAAGCGTACCCCAGTGAACGGTGGGCTTGATAATGTCGCCCAGGCTGTTATTGTTGAGCCAGTCGAACAATGTTCCCTCATCCACGCCAGCCGCCTTGAAGTACTTAGTCACCAGATTTCTGGAAGGGTTGAGCCCACAATCAAGCTTACAGTTCTGCATACCTGCGTCCTGCAGCGTATCGTACAACTGCTCTTTAGCCAGCTTAAGCTTGGCCTGGCGGTCGGTCAGCTCCTTCTTTGCGACCGCACAAGCCTCGTCTTCGTCCGCTACATGCTTAGCGAGCTCGTTAATAGCTGTGATTGCGGCGTTGTTGTCCTCTTCGCCACCGAAAATATCGTCTGTTGATTCTGTCATTTTTCCGCACCTTAATAAAAGTTAATACTAATTATATACTAATTTATGTCAAATTAGTATTTGGGTTAATTTTGGGTTGCTCGCCAAGCGTCCTGGGCGATGGTGTGAAGCCTATCTATCTCAGCGTCGTGTAGAAGTCTCTCCCCATGAACCAAGCACTCGATCTGTCTAAGTGCGTCAGCCGCCGCCTCAAGCTTAGATGCAAGCAGGTCAGTAGCTTCGTTCCGGCAAACATTCAAGATACATACCGACATCCCAGTGTCACGCCAATCTTTACGTCCGCATGACTCGCAGATCACATCACCGCAGAACTGGCACTTGACTACTTTATCACTAGGTATGACTGTTCCACATACACAAGTCACGCACTCTACCTGACGATTGCACTCGCCACAACACTTACCGTTGTTTTCTTTTAATGTTTCGCACATTTTTCTTCTCTCCAAAATATTAAGTTTTAAAAAGGTGGGGCAGGCAGTCGACTTGCAACACGTACATAGTTCGCGTCAGGCCATCATAGCCACTGCCCCACATTAACTTGTAAAATGCCCCGCACCGTGCGGGGCGACCAGCGGACTGATCACGCTAATAATCGTCACTATTAAATAGTATTACCACTGGTTGTTTTTGATTCAAGACTCTCCAACGCCTGCTCGACAGCATATATATTAGTGTCCTTCGCGTCAACCTTGCCGTCAAGGTAATGCTTCAAGCCCTGGTACTTCGATGCTGCGACCACATCAAACAGCGTGAAATCGCCAAACTCGATCCTGTCTTTTATTGATTGTCTTCTTTCGTCAGGTGACATGTTTTTGCTTTCAATAAATATCATTAACTTGCTTATGTATTTAATATACCACACTTATCGGGAGACGCAAGAATAAACTTGAATATTTTTAAAAAAAGTTTTTTTGCAATTTATTCTTGACTTGTTTCTATAATGTGGTAAGTTCTTTAATATGACGACTCGAAAAA
>Ga0208299_1001776_pt1 | contig 15430 bp, 30 predicted proteins | sample 15_taG_FD_184089 | JGI IMG/M metagenome (GOLD analysis project Ga0208299, IMG submission 184089) | Marine viral communities from the Subarctic Pacific Ocean - 15_ETSP_OMZ_AT15312 metaG (SPAdes) (version 2) | ecosystem: Environmental > Aquatic > Marine > Oceanic | place: Pacific Ocean | collected...
ATTTCCAAGTGTATGGCTCACTATATGATATACTGCAAAGTGAAGCGAGTATATTGGTTCAAGCTATACATTATGAGCCAAAGAAATGGATTGGTTACAAAGATGGAGAGATGGCAAGACAAGACTACCTTATGTCAATATTATGTGGTCTTGACGGAACTAAGATTGCTACAAGAGGCGTATTCCTGGAAAATTGGAATTACGAATTTGAATCAGCGAAGAACTTTCGTGCTGATGAGGGAGTATGGGACTATGATGATGCTGAAGAAATGAGTGTAAAACTTATAAGCAGAATACATACCGAATCATTGAAGATAAAATCTGTTAAAGTAACGGGAACATCTTATGACGTGGACTTTAAGTTACCTATGCTTACACTAGGTCGTTCAACTGCTACAACAATAGGGGTGAAGATTAAGACTAAAGGAAGTGGTAACTCATATACAATTAGAGATGAGCATATAACTTACCATAATGGCTTACAAGCTATGACAGAAAATAGAAGATGGCGAAGAGAGGGAAGACAGTCTATGAAGATAAGTAAATTCCTTAGAAACTTTAACGACTGTATTAATGTTATTGACGATAATGTACTAGATGTTGATACAATTACTAAGGTTAGAGATAGATACCTAGAGATACTAGCTACATCATTAAAACCAAAAGAAGTTGATATACTTATCTCAGATGATGTTAGTAAAGTATACAACATAGCAACTGCTGGATTAGGGAGTGGTACATTGGGAGGTAGTTGTATGAATAGAGAGAGCTGCCACGGCACATCAGAATACGTTAACTTTTACGATGGTATGGCGAAAATTGCATACACTTTAAATAACGATGGTAAATTACAATCTAGAGCGTTGATATGGGATATAATAGTAGAAGACAACGGTGAATCTACTGAGTGTACGTTGATGGACAGAATATATGGTACTGAAGCTACGCAAGATGCATACAAGAAGTATGCTGAGAAAAAGGAGTGGTGGCATAAAATAGACCAGAGTTATTCAACCGTTAGAATTGTAAACACTAAAGGTGGTGATGAAAGAACTCATTACAGAACTGTTAAGAGGACTAATACAGAATCATCTCAAGCACCATATGTAGATACATTGAAATTCTATACTAGGGAGGGGTACTTACTATCTAAGTGCAACTACGATGGTTACGAGGTAGTTGATGAATTGACAAGGCTAGAAGATGGAGGAATCTGTCCAAATTGTGGTGATGCAGTTGATGACGATAACCTTGTTTGGGTTGACAGTTGTGATGAGCAAGGATGTCCTGAGTGTACAGTTTGGTTGGGAGTTGAGGAGTATAGTGAATTTAGAGATAATGTTAATGAGGTTGAAATTAATGGCTCTTACGAATATATCTCAGACCAATTTTGTGAGGCTGATTACGACTTAGCTTATGTTCCTAGTAGAGATGAATATTTTTACGCTGATATGGTACATTGGTTAGATGATGAGTCTGAGTATGAACACATTGATGACACTCTATATTGTAAGCATAACGACACACACATTAGGATAGCTGATTCAGTTGAACTACACGATGGGGAGATTGCACATATGGATGACGCAACAATGACCTACAAAGGTGTTCATTACTTGTCAGAAGAGGTTATTCAATTACACGATGGTGAATTTGCACATCAGTATGACGATGATGTTGTACTTGTTGATGGTGTTAATGCACTAAAATCAGATTGCGATTATGATAAAGAAAATGATGAGTATACTTTAAACTAAAAACATAAATACGAATGAGTTACAATAACAAAAAAGTGGCACTAAATCCAAAAAATGGTATGCCAACAAACAGATTAAATGATTTAATAGAGTTAGCTAACATACAAGCATCATCAGGTAATGAGAAGATGATGTACCACTATGTATGCAGTTGGTTAGAGGATAGGAATATCCCATATGAAACTGATGCAATTGGTAATGTATTAGCAACTAAAGGTAAGTCAGATATGTACCCAATGATAGCATCTCATTTAGATACAGTACACGACATACACAAAGAGTTTAAGGTGATGTCATCCAAAGGTAAGGATGGCAACTTAATGTTGTCAGCATTTAGTGGTGCTAAACAAGTTGGTGTTGGTGGAGATGACAAGTGTGGTATCTTCACTAACCTATATATGTTAGAGAAAATTGATAATATCAAAGCCGTATTCTTCACACAAGAAGAAGTAGGACTTATTGGGAGTGGTAATGCAGATGTAGACTGGTTTGATGATGTAGGTTACATCATACAATTAGATAGATGGGGAAGTAGTGATTTCATATCAATATATGGAGGGGAATCAACTATATCCGATGAGTTTGCAGACAGTATAAACGATGTTATGGATGAGTATGGATTTAAACATACAGAAGGTTTGATAACTGATTCAATTGGATTGTGGTCAGATGGTATTGGTATTAGTTGTGTTAATGTTAGTTGTGGCTACTATCAGCACCATACAGATGATGAAGTTATAGATACAAACGAATTGTGGAACTCTGTAATGTTCACATATCACTGCATTAAGTCTTTAGGAGAGAACGAGTATGTAAGCAGTCCTAAGTTATTTACATCAAGTGAACCTGGCTTTCACAATATGGATTTTGATTACACAAAATATATAGATGAGTGGTCAACAGATAAAGACACTTACTTGTATGATGTTATAGATTGGCAAACTCTAGACTACGAAGCATTGTTAAGCATAATGGGGACTAACAACCTAACAGAACTAATGAGAGTTAGAACAAATGAAGAGATGGCACTCGATATAATAAACGAGTATAGGCTCATAACTAACACAGAACTGTGTTTTGAATAGTATAACTACACTTTTTAAGGTTTTAGTGTGGTAGTAATAACAGAAACCTTTAGTTTTTTTAAAAATTAGTATTTGGCAAAGGGTTAAAACTTTCCCTAGCCAGTTTTCCTAAATATTGTATTTGATAGTTATCCCTATCAATTAGAAGAGTGGTAAGCTATGCTCTTGGGAGATGCATTTATGTCAGCCTCCTTTACTGACAAGGTGTCAAGGTTCGATTCCTTGCATAGCACAATATTAATTAAAAAAAATGTTTATGAAGCAGATTGTGGATTTATTAGTTCCAATAGTGGAAGATGAATTAGGATTAATCAACCTAAAACGTAACAGTAGGTATGGTGAATACTCTAGGGGTAGAGCCATAGCATATAAGATTCTAAGGGTTTACGGCTTTAGCTACCAGTCAATAGGTCTTAGTTTTAACAGACATCATTCAACAATTATGTATTCAATAGGTATGATAGAAACATATTTATCTCAGGATAATAAATTAATGTGCAGTTATGTATCTATTAAGAATAAATTCCTAATGAATACTTTGGTTAATGAAGATGTTAGTGATGACGCAATAATAGAATTTAATGTGGAGTTGTCTAATATGAACAACAAACTAGCCGAGTATAATTTGGAGCTTTACAATAAATGGAGGCGTTATAAGAAGTATGATGGTATTATAGATGCTATCCCTAGAGATTTTAAAGACCTAGATTTATTAGAAAGAAAGGTTCAATCATTTGTTAATTCAACTTACTAAAAGAAAGGTAAACTATGAAAGAGGAAGAGTACAATAAGATAGTTGAGGATGCTAAAGCATATCTTAACTGGAAAAAACAGGACTTTAATGTAGACGCAGAGTATTATACAATAGTGCTACTGCAATACATTGAAGAGTTAGAAGAGAAAATAGAAATATTAACTTATACGCATTAGATATGACAATAGAAGAAAAATTATTAGGAATTGTAGATTTGGAAATAATGATAACAGAAAAAACTGGACATTCAAGACTATCAACTTGTAGTGCAAGAGGGTGGGATGGTGATGTTTTTAGGTACAGACAAGATATCATTGATAAAATAAAATCCAAAGGATACAGAGTGACTGTAGAAAATAATTGGGGAGTAACAGATATTATTACATATAAAAACGTAAAACTTTAATAAGATGACAAGAGATAGAATTAATTCGTATGTGGATTACCTAAAAGAAAGCGCTGATATAAATACAATATCAGTAATTAATGCTAAGAAGTGGATGACAGACATCTACACTAGAACAATGACAATAGATGAGTTTAAATCTTATCTGTATGTTAATAGAGATAGAATATCTAAGAGTGGTTGGCAGCCAATTATGTATAGTGGTAAAGACGGCTACACTTGCGGAGTGTGTTATACATCAAATCACCTTCGCAATGTAAATGACACCGCTACATTTATTGGTGAGGACTATATATGGGACTTATCATCCAATTCCTTGCACCCTATGAAGAGGTATGTTGACAGTAATATAAGCACACTAGACTCTCTTAAGGGCAAAAGGATATGGTTAGAAAATGTAGATAAATTTAATTCAATAGAAATATGATACGAAATGTTATGAACAGAGAAATGAAATGGAGATTAGATATCTATGAGAATGCTCAAGAAATTCTTGTAAGATATGTTATGGAAGGTAAGAAATGTTCCCTTCAGGATTTATATGGTAAAGATGAAGACTTAGACTTTCTACCTGAACTTAAAGATGAAATTGATAGGCAATGGAGTCTTAAAGAAGTTGACCTTGCAGAGAGGGTTGGAATAGAACAACAAGAGATATTCCAAAACATTATTGAGAACTCAATAGATGAACTTGTGCATAACGAGTTACTCTATGAAGAACACTATTATCACTTAGAGGATATGAAGTATAATGGTGGTGCAGAAAAATATATTGATAATTAAATAACATAACAATGAAGAGAGTAGCACTAATAGATGCTGATGTACTTGTATGGTTGGCATCATACGGAATGGGTGAATATGATTTACATATTGCCAAGAAAGTTTTATCAGAAAAAGTCAACACTATACTTGAAGAGTCTAAGGCATTCGAGTATATGTTATTCATAGGTGGTAAGAATAACTTTAGATACCACATTGACAGAAACTACAAAGCTAACAGAGTAGGTGCTGAGAAGCCTATACTATTTAATGATGTCAAAACACACATAAGAGAGTTTTGGGGTGCGTTTGTATCTAATGGTTGTGAAACTGATGATAGTATAGTAGCGACTGCCAAATGGCTTAAAGAAGAGGGTAAAGAACCTATCATATGTTCAATTGATAAAGACTTTCTAACTAAAGAGGGTTTAATGTACAAGTGGTCTAGAAGTTTTGGTGATAAAGTTACCAATAGTGAAACCATTATAACTAACCAAGATGAAGCTGACCTTAATTTAGCCATACAGATGTTAATGGGAGATAAGGCAGACAATATCAAAGGTATAAGGGGTATGGGTATAGCTAAGTCAACTAAGTTGTTGCAAGGAAAGACAAGATGGCAGATGCTCTTAGCAATCTCTAGATTATACAAGGGACAGTATGGCAGTAAGTGGTTACTGGAAATGACTACCACTTATAGATTGTTATACCTTGTAGATGATTACAACGTAATAGATATTCCTAGAGGGTTCTATAACGTATTTAACATATAGTATTAACTAACAAATAACGAATGGTAAAACTAAAAGTATTAATTGCTTGTGAAGAGAGTCAAGCAATAACAAAAGAGTTTAGAAGGCTAGGTATTGAGGCATACAGTTGTGACTTAATAGTTAGTAGTGGTGGTCACCCTGAGTGGCACATACAAGGTGATGCTATTGTAGAGGCATACAGTAAAAAGTATGACTTGATGATAGCCCACCCACCTTGTACATATCTAGCAGTAAGTGGTGCTAGATGGCTTTATAATAAAGATGGCAGTAAGAACATTGAACGATGGCAAAACCAGGCTGAAGCCTTGTCGTTTGTTCAGAAGCTTATGGATGCACCAATAGAACATATAGCAATTGAGAATCCAATAAGCATTATCTCTAGTCATATACGAAAGCCTGACCAAATAATACAACCATACTTCTTCGGAGATGAGGCAAGTAAATCTACTTGCATATGGTTAAAAAACTTACCCTTAATTACACCAACTAATATAGTTGGAAAGGGGGAGTTTGTAGAGTGGACTACACCGAATGGTGTTACAAAGCGACAGACAAAGTGGTACTATGATTCACTAAGTAATACAAGAACCAAAGATGAGAGGAGTAAGCTGAGAAGCAAAACTTTTGCTGGTATGGCTAATGCTATCGCTGAACAATGGACTAAATTTTTAACTAACACTTATAATAATGATACAAATAACTAAAGAAAAAATGAATGATGACAATACAGAATTTGTCAAAGTAGAAGAGGGTAATGGTCAGGTAGCAGTATTCTTCGAGGGAGATTATATGTGCTTCTATAACCACCTAATGAATATTGGTATAGATAAAGCAACTGCTAAGACACTAAGAGAAACCTATAAAACACTATTATAATGTACATATTAGATAAGCATATTGGACGATACAAGAACACCTACGACACTAGTGTTGATAGAGTGTTAACCTTAGATGATTATTTCTACGATATTAAGAACTCAAGTTGTAACGCAGTCAGTAAATACAGATACGCAATTAAGATGTATGGTAAGAATAGTGATGAAGCTAAGGAGTTGAAGATGAAAATTCCTGCGGTTACAACTAGTGGGGTGTTTAATGAGCGTAAGGATAATGACTTAAAGTCAGAATTTACCAATGTTATAGTACTTGATTTAGATGCACAAGACAATGAAGATTTAAATTTGTCAGAAGCGGTAATAAAAATGAGAGAGATTCCTTATACCCTTGCAGTACATAAGTCTTGTAGTGGCAGAGGATTAGCAGTCTATGTGTTAGTTGAAGAGTGGAAGTCTAACACATATAAGTTTACAAGGATGTTATATGAGCTTCACACCAACTTAATATTTGACAATGCAACATCTAATCTATCAAGGTTGCGCTACGTTAGTAATGACCCCAACATCTATATTAATCATAATGTATTTACATTAAGTATACCTGATGAGAAACCTATTGAAAGAAAGGTATTTCACAGTAGCAGGATGGCTGATGGAGATGCCACCTTGAATGGCATAGTAAAGTGGTGGAGATATAAGTTCCCTATGGTAAGTGGTAAGCGTAATCATAATGCATATATTTTAGCGAGGCAATTAAATAAATATGGTGTAAGTAAGAATGAATGCTTTGATGTTCTTAATAAATATTGTGATGATGACTTTACCATAGAAGAGGTAAGAGCATTGGTAGAGAGTGCGTATAGTAATATAAGTGATTTTAACAGTTTAAAATTTAGATAATTATGCAGATAGATGTAAGGTCTTTAAAAGACCAACACTTGGAAGTTATAGGGGAGTTAGCCTTAGATTTTCCAGATGAAAATGTAGAACTAATAGAGAGAATAGATGGTGATTATAATAACTCGGACTATAAAGAATATGGGTTGACAGTTTCCTATATGCTATCTGTCGGTAATGATTTATTCTCAGTACACCTAAGTCAATGGCAAGGTTTAAGCTTAATGATGTTAGATGACAATGGTTATTTAGAGTTTATACCCACACATAATCAATTCAGTATAATTGACTATATAAGAAACATTGGCAGTAAAGCTGGTTGAGTATGACACATTGACATAATACAAACTTTGGCACAGAGTTTGTAGTAGTATACTACTTAGTATATATTATTGCATATATAATAGCATACTACTATTAAATGAGTGCTAGTTTATTAATAATTAAAACTATAATATTTTATGAGTAATTTTATTAGGCAAGGTCAACGTAAAACGACCTTAAACAAGAAGAGGTTAGGTAAGATATTAGAGCCTAATCACAATGGTAAAAACTTTTCCCTGATAGCAACTGGACGTGAAAATGATGTGTTACTAGAAGATATATTTGATTTCTTTGGTAGCTTTATCACAGAGACGTTTACAGAGGCTAAGGGTTGGGAAAGTTTCTCACAGCAGGATAGTACTTTATTTAAGAATAAGGATACTAATACTGAAGCAATGTTATTGCCAATAGGACATTCACATAGTGACGAGCCTGATATTTGGGATGTTCGTATTGATGCAAGTATGAGAGATTTATTTATTAATTATATTCAAATTAGAAGATTATTTTTAACTAACAGTAAGGAACAGTAATTATGGCAAAACGTAAAAAGAAGTTTAATCCGTTGGCTCAGCCAACCGAGTCAAAAGAATTTATTAACTCAAAGGGTTATGTTGTGACTTGTATTAGGGGTGAAGATGCTAAACTAAGACAGTACCACTTACCACAATATATGAACGGCAAGAACTTTAGAGATTGGGTAGCTGAGATGAATAACGTAGTAGATGCTTGGAGAAATTTCGAGTGTGAAGGTGAGCCTAATCATCCAGATTATGTAGAGGTGGATAAGCCAAAAAAACCAAAGAAGTCTAAAAGTAAGTAAAACAATTAGTACAATTAAACGGCAATAAAGCCATAACAATTTATTAAATAGAAAGAAAATATTATGAGTAATTCAGAAAAAGTATTTACGGGATTTGCAAAATCAAAAGAGTTGAAATTTGGTAAAATAGTACAACTATCTTGGAATCGTGAGCAGTATGAGGAGTTGGGAAAGTATTTTACAGACAGTGGTTATATCAATGTAGACCTATTAACATCAGCGAGTGGTACGCCTTATATGCAAGTTAATACATATAATGTAAGTGGTGCTTCATTGTCTGCTCCAATAGCCAAGCCATCACAAGAGGATGATAACGCTTTGCCATTCTAATGCAAACAGTAAGCGAGTGAGTATGCAAGGGATGTAGTGTCCCTTGCTTTATTATTTTATAACGATAAAAAAAAAGAAAGTATATGAGTAATACAAAAGTTTTAAAGAAGATAGCTGAGGCTAAAAAGATTATCAGAAACACAAACATTAAGAAGAAGGGTAGAAACAAGTTTTCTAATTATGATTACTTTCTTCCTTCACAGATAACTGAGTTAGTACAAGACGCTTGTGATAAAGTGGGTCTTGTTACCTTGTTTAACACACAGAGAGACGCTAATAGAGATATCTTTGCTTATCTAATAGTAAGCGATACTGAAAGTGGGGAGTCTGTAACATTCAATCAGGTAACTGCTATACCAGAAATTAAGGCTACCAATCTCGCACAGCAACTTGGTGGTATGAACACTTATAGTAATAGATACCTTATGACATTTGCATTCGATATCACAGAAGATGGTCTTGACTTTGACACAACTGAGAATACTAAGGCACAAGCATCAACACCAAAGACAAGTAGTAAGCCTCAGTTAACTGAATCACATCCTAAATGGAATGACATTGTTAAGTTTGTGAAGGCTGGTGGTACACTTAAAGATATTACAACTAAGTATTCAGTGTCATCAGATGTTAAAGCAAAATTGGGACTGTAATATGAATAATGTTATACACCCATTAGACACTACCATTCGTAAAAACTTATTAAACTTAAGAAAGAATGGATTAAAGAAAGGAATGTGGGCTGGATTTTCTGATTTATATGACCATTATACAGTAAAAGAGGGGGGGACTACATACTTTGTAGCTCCCCCTGCTGTTGGCAAAACTGCTATAACATATGAGTTAACAATGAATCTAGCTGAATTCGAAGGTTGCAAGGTAGCAATCTTTACACCAGAGACTGGTAGCGCAACAGATGTTTACAATGAGTTATTGTGGGCTAAATTGCGTGAGCCATTCCTAAAACATAACGGAGGTAAGAAGACAGAGAAGGAAGTTAATGATGCTATTGATTGGATGGCTGAACACTTCTTTGTTATAGACCCTATGCACCAAGACTTAACTGCTAATTCATATTTCAAAGCAATTAAAGACCTTGAGGAAGAGAGAGAGATAAAAATTGATGTTGCTGTTATAGACCCAATAACAGATATGGATATATACGGAGAGGGCGCTAGAGACCTAGCATTAGGTAACTTCTTGACAAGAGTTAGGAAGTTTAGTAGCACCTACAAGCTCCATACGTTTGTAGCATTCCATACTAAAGCTATTGGTTTAGTTGAAGGAACAGATATTGATGGTGGTAGGGTTAGGTATTATCCACCTCCAACAATGGCAGATGTGGCTGGTGGCGAGATGGCAAGTCGCAAGGGTCTGTTTATATTAGGATTATGGAGACCACCATTGAATGTTATTAACCCTGAAACTGGTGAGGTGTTCGAGGCTAACGAAACTAGGATAGAGGTACTTAAAGCCAAGCCTAAAGCATTAGGTAAGCCTGGTAAGGTTAGTTTATATTATGATGTGTATTCATCAAGATATTATGAGATGAATGACGGAGGAATAGTTTGGAGTAAAGCTAAACCATATCACTTAGAAACAAATAAATAATATGGAGTATAACAATGATTTTAAACACGACCTAAAAGTAGGTCAGTTAAAAGAGGAAGCTCTTGGTGATATATTCAATGGCAGCACTGTTGAGGTTAAGTATGACCAACAAGCGTATAATACTGGCAATATATTTGTTGAATATCAAAGCAGGGGTAAGCCAAGCGGATTAAGTACAACACAAGCAGAATATTATTGTTATGTACTGTCTAATGATACTGGCGACACGTTTCATTTAATGAAAACTGATATGATTAAAAATAAGTGTAGAGCTTATATGAAAACAAAAAGAGATATCGTTGGTGGTGATAGTAATACCAGCAAGGGTATATTACTACCAATTAAAGAATTATTATAATGAAGAGAACTGATGAACTACTAAAATTTATACTAAGATTTCAGTATGGATGCGAAGATGTGTATATACACTCCTATAAAGATATTGCGTTATTGAAGGTTATAACATACGCATCTTTTGAAATGTTAGGGGAGGTTAAACATTTAACTATAATAGATAGGGAGAGTCCGCTAAATAATTTGTTTGATATTAATGGCTCAGATTTAAGAGGCAGAGATTCAGCATTAGTTTGGACTCCAAAAGATATTATAGTTTTTAATGTAAGAAAAGTTGCCGATGAAATAATTACTTATAAAAATAAAAACGGCTTAGATATGGACATACCAGTTCATATAATAGAACCATTATTAACTAGAATTAAATTCAATGAAATGGATGAAGAGCTTTAAAGAGAATTATGAACTAAGTAGGATGGGTGGTACTGTTACGGAGTTGTTTGGTAAGGATTTGCTTGAATTAGCAAATAAAGTTTGTGGTGTAAGGCTTAAAGGAATACCTCAATGGAAGAGAGAGATAGTTGTGTCTGACTCAGTTATTCTTTGCTTAGAGGTTTTCAATAGCAACTTAGACTTAACCATAAATAACCCATTAAATTACTTTTACAATATAATAGATGTGCAGTCAACAAAAACAGTTAGAGATGTGTATGTCGAGGGTTATAAGGATATATTTGATTGCAGTTTAGTTATAAACAACGGCAGAAGAGGAAAAGATTCTCTAATAGCCAAACAAATAAATAAAGATTATGGGAGTATTGAATAGGTTAATTATTAAAATAGGACTAGGTATAGTATTTATTGGTGCATTCATTTCAAGTTTCTTTTTTGGAGCAAGTGCATCTAGGTATTACTATGGGTCATTTAAAAGAAAGGTTATGGAATATGAGAAAATTAGGTAGGTTCTTTGGTATGTTTATATTACTAATGTCAGTACTTGTATCGTTATTGATTATGATACCGTTGTTACTGATACTAGATTTAATTGATTTTATTAATAATGGTTTTAAAATTAAGCAGTATGGATAAGGTAAAGCAAATGAAGTTTTTAGGGTACATAGACAAGGCTATTAACAACAGATTTACTCAAAATAAAAGTATATGTAGTTTTTACTTATTATGTCCGAAGAATGGTCAGCCAACAATAATTACATATAATGGTAAGAAAGTTGGTATAATTGAAAATGGAAAGATTATTTTGAGTGAGTTTAATGGTCAGACTTGGAAAGGTTATGAATTTAAGTATGAAATGTTAACACAGTTAAAACAGAAGTATGAAACAAAAACGGAAGCAGAGGAGGAAGTCAATGGTAATCAACGCAAGGAAGAAGGGGATACAATACGAGTTAGCGATGATAAAAAAGCTAAAAGAAAAGTATCCAAACGCAAAGTCAAGCCGAAGCGAAAACAAAAGTCTTGATGACAGAAAGGTTGATATATGCAATTCTGGATTTTGGCGAGTTCAATGTAAAGCTGTTGAAGGACTTGGCTCTTCACATCAAACACTAGCAGATATGGAGTCTGCTAGGTTTATTCACGAAGAGGGTATTAGTGTAGTGTTTCACAAAAAGAATAATAAAGGTACGGTTGTAAGTTTACAACTCGATGATTTTTTAAACATAATAAATACAATAGACTATGGCGAATTACAGCATCTCACCCGCAAGGGAAAAAAATAATGGTAAATGGACAGCAACTTTAACATATGAATTGCCAGATGTTGAAGGGTGCGTTTCATCTTATGACGTAGTGCTTGAAGAGGATTCAGAGCAAGACTTAGGTCAAGCGATAACTCAACTAATAATAAGCATAACAAACAACATATGATATGAAAGGGTTTAACAAAAAGAGAGCAATAGAAGTTTCTGAGTCGGTTAACGATATAGGAATGGAAAATACTATGAGAGAGTATGACTTAACGTACTCTACAGTTGAAAGGTACATTAGATTTGCTAGGGAGAAAGTGTATAGGACTGGTGAGCCAAGAATATTGGTTATGGATATTGAGTGCCTACCTATAGTAGCTACAACTTGGAATGTATGGAATGCCAACATTGCACCAGTCAACATAATAAATGATTGGACAATGCTAAGTTTTTCTTATAAATGGTTAGGTGATAAGGATGTTCACAACTTCATACTAACGCCTAAACAAGCTAAGAATAGGGACGACAAACAAATGGTTATTGATATTCATAAGCTGTTTAATGAGGCTGACATAATTATTGGGTATAACTCTATTAAATTTGATGAGAAGAAGATGAATTCTAAATTCCTTGAGTTTGGTTTAGCGAAACCATCTCCGTATCAGTCAATAGATTTATACAGAACTGTAAAAAAGAACTTTGCTAATACATATAATAAAATGGATTGGACAAATAAGATTCTTGGTTTAGATAGAAAGCTTGAGCATACTGGTATGAAATTGTGGATGGATTGTCATAATGGGGGTAAAGACGCACTTAACACTATGGCTGAGTATAATGATGTTGACGTGTTAATAACAGAACAGTTGTACTTTGCTATTCGTGGTTGGATTAGTAATCATCCTAACTTAGGGCTTTACTACGATGCAGATACACCAATATGTCACAAGTGTGGTAGTGTTCACTTAAAAGATTCAGACTCTAAACATTATACTGGAGCATCAGTATTTGATTTATATGAGTGTGAGGATTGTGGTGCATACAGCAGGGCTAAGAGTAGAAGTCATACCACAGAACTAAGACCATATTAATGACTGGTAGACCAATTCACTATATGGAGATAGACCTTCTTATTGATAAAGGTAGCGCTTATTACCCTGCGTCTACTTGGTTTATATCATCAAAGATAGATTCACCTGGCGAACTCCAAAGTTTAATACGGAGTTCTCAGGAGGATTATGAAAGACTTTTGCATATTGCATTCAAAAAGAGAAAGGAATCTATACTTAAGTCTAAAGCAACTAAAGAAGATGTTCAAATAAAAATTAACAGTAGTAAACAAGTAGGAAATACAAACGGAAGGTAATATATGGAGTTAGAAGAACTAAGAAGAATGGTTATTGCTGTAAGCTCTATGGTTAGAAAGGGCAGTACAGAATACATAGTAATAAGCAATAAGCTTAGAATGACAAAAACTTTTAAAGGAGAGTCATTTATTCGCTACGGAACACAAGGTAACTCAATAGTAATCGGAAAGATTTCTAAGGGTAGTATAGAATTGATAAAATACGACCCATTATTCTTTAAAGATAAACATATTATTTATGATGTTTTAGTCGAGTTACAGTCTAGGATTTAAATAAATTCTAAGGCTATTTTAAAGCGTTCTAAGGGACTTTCTTTTAAGAAAGGTAATAGTAGTTAATATTAATATAAAACACGTTAAAACGAAAGATATGAAGTATAAGATAGATAAAGGAGACCATTACTCAAAGTTTAACTTTGGTAAATTACAGCCATTCGCTAGTGAGTGGAGGGGTACATTTAATATAAATAGAAATTGGTGGTACGAAGATGATGATATAGCTTACTCAGGTTGGAATAAACTTGGTGGTATATCTGAGTTCTTTGGTATACATAATCGTTCTGCTAGATTGGTGTTTCAACCTAGCGATAATATAGGCGAGTTTATTGTGGCAGGGTATGTTTATAGTAACGGAATTAGAACTGAAAGTGTAGTTCCTATAACAATTTACGGAGATAGAGATTATAAAGTTTCTATTGAGTATTCAGACAATAGACGTTCTTGGGATTTCAGTATACAGTTAGCGGATTGGGAGTCAGTAGGTATTACTTTCCCTTCTCGTGAATACAGTTTTTCTATGAGTGGTGCTAAACCAAAGGGGTTGACCAGAAAGTGTTTCCCTTATTTCGGAGGCAGGAGTACAGCACCAAATAATGTTTCAGCTAAAGTTAGTTATAAATAGTAAATAAATAAATAAATAAATAAATAATGGTAACAAATATAAAATTAGGATGTAGTGGGTGTAATAAAACCCATAAGTACAACGTAACAACAAACCCTCAAATAGCTTGGAATAAAGATACCCACGAGTTGTATTACTCAAAGACTGGTGATAAGTATAAATGTGACTGTGGTAGTAGTAAGGTTAGTTTAAAATTCACGTAATATGAGAGAACAAATAGGAGGAAATCATTACAGTAAATACAACATACAAGTTGTAGACATTATAGACGACCATAACCTCGATTTTTATGAGGGTAATATACTTAAATATCTGCTTCGTTACAAGGACAAAAACGGAGTGCAAGACTTATATAAACTGGAGCATTATTTACAAATGATTATTAAAAAAACGGAGGCTAATGGAAGGAGAAAATAGATTGTACGAGCTTATAAGGCTTATGTTGGCTATATCTATATTTGTTGTTGGGGTTATGGTACTCCTCTTAGTGTATGATATAGGTAAAACACACCAAGAGATAGAGTCTAAGCAATCAGTTATTTTAGAGAGGTTAAATCTCAGGGATTAGTTAAATAAAAAAGCCACTTCCAATTACGGAGGTGGCTTTAGTAATAACGATAAAAAGTATCTTATCTGTAGAAATATGTAGGAAAGCTTTGATATGCTTCTCTATCAGGAGCATCATCAGTTCCTTGAATGGTTGTTAATTCTGATGATTCAGTTATGTATTCTCTAACACGCTTCTTATAAAACTCTATTTTAGAGTTTAGGCTGTTAACTAATTTATCATTAGTATCACCACTGTTAA
>Ga0208299_1001777_pt1 | contig 15415 bp, 15 predicted proteins | sample 15_taG_FD_184089 | JGI IMG/M metagenome (GOLD analysis project Ga0208299, IMG submission 184089) | Marine viral communities from the Subarctic Pacific Ocean - 15_ETSP_OMZ_AT15312 metaG (SPAdes) (version 2) | ecosystem: Environmental > Aquatic > Marine > Oceanic | place: Pacific Ocean | collected...
CTCGGGGGACATCGGCTGCTGAAGGAGCCACGACCTCTGCGCCTCGAGCTTCTCGAGCTGGGCCAAGGCGTTCTCGTGCTGCGCCGAGCGGTCGATGGTCCCGAGCCCGACCATCCCCGGGATGCGGCGCCGCTTTGCGACAGCGATGTCACCGATGCCACCAGCGTGCTCCCGAATGCGCCCCTCCACATCAGGACCAAGGCCTGCCAACCGAGCCAGTGCTGAGGTGTTGTCTGCCAACTCACCGGGGGGGAGGTCCTCGTTCGATAGCTTGCGGATGAGAGCGTCGGCTTTGTTGTGAAGCTCTGTGATTTCGAGATCGGACTCCAATACTAGCGCCCCTCCCTTGGTTAGTTCGCCACTAAACGGGATCTCCCCCACCGCTTTGCTAACCTGCCCCTTGCTGCTCTTGAGCTCCTCCGCCCTCAACAGCGTCTGCTCCAAGTCCTGAATGTCCTTCTGGGAGCTCATGCTGCTCTTCTCAAACATCCGCGCAGTCACGGCGTTCGCGGTAGCGACCGAGCGTTTGGCCGAGATGGTCTCTCGGTGGATGCCCGATTCCTGCTGGACCACGTCTCGCCACTGCTTCATAGCGCTGTCGATGGACTCGAACTGTGTCTTCCGCCAGCTTTGGCCCTGCTCGAGAATCGCCGCGCGCTGCTGGTCGAGGGCGGCCAACGACGCCGCCTTCTTGGTGGGGTCCATCGCGTCAAGCCGACGGGCCAGCAGGTCCTGCGCCCACGGCGTGCGGGTGCGGAGGAACTGGCTCGTGAAGCTCGCGAAGAGGTTCGGGGCCTGGTTCGGAGGCGGGACGTAGTAGACGTTGTGCGTGGGAGAGAGTGGCATGGTCTACCCCTGTCGGTCGAGAAGGTCGTTGAGGGCCTGAATCTCTGCATACCCCATGTTTGCGCCTCCTCCTACTTGGGAGAAAAACCGCGCTTCGGCTTCCTCTGGAGTATAGCCTTTGTTGCCAAGCCGCTGAAGCAGCGCGTGCTTTTGGGCTGCGAGGAACGGGTCGCCCGGAGGAAGGCCTGTGCCAGAGGGGGCTGGAGCAGGGGCGGCGCCAGGCGTCACGGTGAGGGGCTCCATCAAAGGAGGAGTCGGAGCGGCGCCGGGGGCCTCTCGGGCAAGGGCTGCGGTCTCTCGCTCGATTCCGGCTTTGTCCTTCAGTCCCGCGCCAAAGGCGTCGGCTGCATGAATCTCCTCCATTGAGCCCGCCATCTGCCCAGCGGTCTGGGCCATCTGCGCTACGCCCGCCCCCCCGCGCCCGGCCCGGTCGCTACGAAACCCTCCTGCGGCCTGGGTTCGGCCGGTCTCTTCGGCTACGTCTGCGGCCCTGCGTGCCTCGCCCCCCTGCATCCCGGCGGCGATTCCTCCCGCGGCTGCGCGCTGAACCTGGACGCCGGCCTCTCTGGCCTGGCTTTCTCGGTCGCGCTGAATCGACGAGGCGTCACTCGTTCCCTGCCCGGCCCTAATTCGCTCGGAGTCGGACTGGCGCTGCGCTGCCTGGCTCCGGGCCGCAGAGCCGGCTGCTCGAGTCACGCGCTCGGCCGCCTGGGCGTCGTAGTAGTTGTCGGCCGCAAGTCGGTCACGGACCTGCTCGAGGCGCTTGAGGTTCTCCTTCTCCTCCTTCGTCTTGAACGCGCTGGAGAGGACCTGGCCTGCGCCGAGGGCTGCGGATGTGCCGTATAGGGCTGCCATGAGTGGGGGAATGCCCATTGCGCTCTCCTAGAAGTCTGCCTCGATGAGCAGGTTGGTTGCGCTGAAGGTTATTTGATATGGAGAATTGTAGGTGGACGCGGTGCTCTGGATGAACTTCACGTACACATCATAGATGCCTGCGGACATTGTGGCCGCAAAGGACATTGCGTATCCGTGCTCGGACAGCTTCACCGGAGTGCCAAGCACGTCAACGTAGGGGTTCTGAACGTCGCGCACCGCGTTGAAGGTGGTCTCTACCCCCGTTGCTTTGTTTCGGTAGACGAGCTCGAACTGCCCGCCCAAAGCTCCGCGCCCGCCCGTCATGGGGTTAGCGACTGTTCCCGAGACATGCTCCGGGTTGACTATCGCGTAGTCGTAGTACACGCTCGCCTCGAAGCACGCGGTAGCCCGAACCCACGAGGAGGCCGGCAATTCAAGAGTCTTAGCCAACCACGGAATGATGGTAGACGTGTCGTCGTTCAGGGATTTGTTGAACAGGGACTCTCGGTCGGTGAGTTTTGTGTGGTCGAAGTGGCGCGTAGAGGGCAGCCTGCTTATCGAGAGCACCTTCTGCGTCACGCCCTCCGAGCCCGAGACTGGAAAGCCGAGGTGCTCGGGGCGATAGACCTGCTCCGGGCCAACGGAGGCGGCCGTCACGTCCGAGGCGGACAAGCCCGTATCCCCGTTCACAAACGAGCGGAAGCCATCCAGGTCTGACCGCACATCTGCGGCCACCATCGCGGCTCCGACTACCTTGGTTCCGGGGGTGGGTGCTGGCACTAACTCGCCCTCCTGTAGATTGTACCAAACAACTTGGGCCGACAGTAGCGAACCACACCGGCCGCAGGGCCCTGGAGCTGCACGCGGATGTAGTGTCCCGTCGAGTGGTTTATCGTCAGCGGCCCGTTTATCACAGCGAACGTCACAAGGGTGGCGTCTGGCCGGGTTGTTGTTCCACTGTAAAAGCGAACCTCGGTGTCCGTCAGCGTTACGACGCCGCCCGAGTGGTTGTACACCAGGCGAATGCCTGCAAAGTAGCCATCGGCGGTCATCCCCGCGCCGGTCCCGTTGCTGATGACCTCGAGCTCCGCCTGCACCTCGAGCTTCTCGCCAGCCGCAACCGTAATCGTAGGGCCGCTTGTCTCGATGTCGACGCCGTCGTGGAGCAGCGTATGCCACGCCGAGTTTGCGCTGGTCGTGGCGGTCGCGTCTCCCACTACAGGCGTCCACGCAGAGACCGCCATCGGCTCGGAGACCGACCGGAAGTCGAGGCCCTCCTCCGCAAAGTTCTCCCCCGTCAGCGTGCCCGAAGCTGTGACGAAGCCCGCCATTGCCGTGTTGTATGCCGTTGCCGAGCGGATTTGCAAAGGCGAGAGGTGGTCGATTGTATGCTTGCTCATCGGACACACTCCCGAACCAAGAGGGCGCGGGCGCCATCCCGGCTTCCCCATGCACCCACACCCATGAACTTCACCCGCACGTCGTGCACGCCCGCTGCAACAGCAACCGAGCCAACCACAAAGCCCGAGGACCGGTTGTCTTCTCCCACGCACACCAGGCGCCCGTCCACGAACACCCCCAGGCTCGCACCCGCGAAGCCTGACGCCCGCGCCTTGAGGACCAGCCGAGAGTCCCCGGTGGTGATGGTCGTTGAGAGGTCGGGCACGTCCGCCCAAGTCGTCAGATTGTTGAGGTGCGCCAGCGTTGGCACCGAGGCCGAGCTCACGTACTTGATTTGATGGAAGGTTCCGAGGGCGAACTTGTCGTTCGTCATCACGCTGGCGGGGAGGTTGTCGCGGTCGAGTCGACCGTTGAACTCACCCAGGATGGAGGACACCTCTGCGTTCCACTCGGTCGGGGTCACCATGTCCCCGTCGATCATCCTCGACTCTGGCACCTTGTGCGCCATCAGGACTCCCGTTGCACAATCTTGAGTGGCTTCCGCGCGCCCAAGTCGAGCGCAAACAGCGACATCTTCTCTCCAGAAATCTCCACCTGAAGCTCGAGCGCCGCTTCTCCATACAGCGAGTCCCGCACCCGGGTGGGCGTGTAGTCGGTCCACGTCCTCGACGGCGTAGAGGCGTCTCCCCATAGCGCCGTCCCCCACCGGGCCTGTGGGTACTCGACGTTCTCCTGCTTGCGCACCACGTCCGAGACGTTGGTGAACGGGAGCTCGTGGTCACGGCGGACCTTGTAGGTAACGCCCTCGTCACCTTGGCCCAGGAAGCGGCCCTGGACGTAGTGGACGAGCGCGCGGTCTTCGGCCTCGAGCCACCCCGTCCGGTAGATGGAGTTGATGGCCGCCGAGCCCTTGGTTCCGTAGCCAGGGGAGATGATGTGGACGCCCGCCTGGGTGGTGTCCCACGACCCAAAGTGCACGTACTTGCGCTCGTCCTGCGACTCCGTCATGCACATGATGGGCCAGTCCTCACGGAACGACCATTGGCCAGTTGGCCAGTGCAGCGCCAGTCCAAGCGAGGGCCGCCAGTCCCCGTCCGCCGGAACCTGGAGCCAGACCTCGTTGCGCAAGTGGCAGACCGTAGCCTGGGCGTCCATGAGGTGCAGGCGGTTGACGCGCTTGCGCCACGTCCGAGAGATGCCACTCCACGCTGGTCGTGCCCGGGTCGGGGTGCCCGTGTTCTCGAAGGCACCCTCTAGGATGTAGGGGCCCTCTTCGGAGACGAAGAACAACCCCACCCCCGGGACTTCTGCCATTGCGTTGGGGGAGGTCGAGCCGATGTCGACCGAGAGGACTTGCTGGCTGAAGCCAGATGCGGGGTCTCCCTTGATGAGGATGACCGCGCGACGACGGAACACCACGAGGGCGTTGCGCGTTGGGTACATGCCCGTCACGGGGCCCGAGTCGCGCCCTTCCAGCGCCACGTAGTTGGAGGAAGGGAACTGCTCGGGGAACAGCGCAGCGGAGAAGAAGACGCGGTCTGGGTACTCGACCGCCCCGGCTGCCCACATCGTGCCCTTGTAGTGCGCCAGGTACTTGGCGGCCTTGGGCACCACGCCCGTCTTGCTCTCGTCGAGGAGCATCCCGAGCTCGGCGTCTCGGTGGTCGTCAATGATGGTCATCGCTACGCCCGTCTCGTACTCCGAGTGGAAGTAGAGGGGCTGGATGACGGTGGCAGAGGCCGAGGGGGCGTCGGCGAGGACGGTAGAGCGGTAGATGCGGACGGCGCGGACGTTGTCGGGGGCCTCGGGAAGGCGGATGACGGCGATGCTTCGGCCGAGGTAGTACGATCCCACGCCCGCAGCATAGGTGAGCTTGGGGATTTGTGTGCGGAAGATGACTCGTCCTGAGACGGGGCTTTCCTGTCCGAGATCGTTGACCCAACTGACCGCATAGGCGTAGCGAATCTCGCGGTGCTCTGCCGATACCGTAAGGCCTGCACCCCCACCCGCGCTTGTAAAGGCCGAGGCCGACGTGCCGTACAGCGGGGAATACGACAAGCCCCGACCAAGCTCATCTTGCCGAATAGCCCTTGGCGCCGTCGGGATAGTGCTGAACAGGTCATTCTCGAAGTCCATCCCCACCAAGTCCATGGCATTGTCGCTGCTTGGTGAGACCACCACGGGGGACGGGGGAATGCGGTCGAACCCTACCGGGCGCAAGTAACTGCCGTTCCACCGGACGGGGGCGTCGTAGCCGTTGACCATGTAGAGCCAGTTGCCGAACTGGAGGTACTGGGTGCGCTGCCATCCGCCCTCGATGAGGGTGCGGTCTTCTTGGATGGCGAAGGCGTTGTTGTAGGTGTAGTTGATGTACTTCAGGTCGAGCGTGCCGTCGGCCTGCTCTTCCTCGAAGACAATCCACTGACGCCGGCCAGAGTGCTGCGAGAAGGAGGTCAGGGTCCAGATGCCACTGCCTGTCGCGCCGGGGGTGGCGCCCTCCCCCCACGGTACCGCGTCCCCGAACCCACCAACCGTGACCCATGCGCCCGTGTTCTCGAGGGCGAGGTCGTTGATGTAGTCGGCTTGCCCGGGGGTCTGGCGGTAGGACTCGGCCACTCCGCCAAGGGGGACGTTCAGCCAGTTGGTCTGCATCTATGGCCCCGGGTTGTAGGTGACGGTCCCAAAGTAGGTGGCGCTGGGGTCGAGGTCGGGGCCCGTCCACGACTGGCGCTGTCTCCGCGTTCCGGGGTCGGCCAAGCACGAGCTCCGCAGGCGCCGAAGGCCTTCCTTGTAGCGCCGCCTCGCTGTGCGCTCCATCTCCGTACCCTCGTGCTTCGCTGTGAGGTCCTCGAGCACCTTCCACACCAACACCATGCGGTGCTGCTCGGGGATGTCAGGCTCGTCGGAGTCGTAGCGTAGACGCCGGGGGGTCTTGATGTAGCGGAGGTCTACCCACTTGAGCACGCTCGGGGTGGGGTAGAACCGGATGAACTTGTACGAAGCGGCCTCCACTTCGTCCCACCGTTGTACGGTGCGGGGGTCTCCGAGGACGGCGGCGAGGCCGTTGATGTCGGAGAAAGTCGCGACTGTCGGGTCTGTCACCACACCGACGCGGTAGAACGGGCCCTCGTTCTCCTGGCGCCAAATGACGCGCTCTCGGCCTGTGTCGGCGTAGGCCGCAGCGAGCACATCGAGGCCGGCTAGGTTGATTCTGCTCAAGCCCACGGCGAGGGTGACCTCTCCGACCGGGCTCGGGGCAGAGTGACGCCCCCCGTAGTGCCAGGTGTAGAAGTAGCGGTAGGTGGCGCCCGCGGTCAGGGTGCCTCCGCCGACCTGGGTGCCGGTCGGGGCGGCCATCGGCGGGTCGTTGCTGGTCTTCCTTCCGCCCGAGCCGGGGATGGCCCAGTTGATGCCGGATACCCAGTTGGGGTCCGCGAGGTACAGCTCGGGCTCGCCCGTCTTGTCGAAGTCGCGGACTTGGTGGGACTCCGTCCACGCGGAGAGCGGGCGGATAGAGCCCTGGTCGTCGTCTCGGGAGAGGACGCTCAGAAGGGCGTAGCAGTCCTGCGGGAGGCGATAGCGCGGGAAGCGGATCTCCATGTCCCCGGTGGGCACCGCGTCGATGTAGCGGGGGTCCAGCTTGATTTGGACGTTGGGTGCAGAGCGGACGGCCTGCTCGACCTCGTAGAGACCGCCATTGGCGTGCAGGCCCGTGTCCGCCCAGGGGAGCACGGCTTGGGCGCCGGCCAGGTGGTAGTCTACGTCGGCGCTGGACCACGTAGACGGTTGCGGGAACTGGATGGTGAACACCGTGCGCGTGATGCCCGCTTGCGCGATGGTCTCCGTGGGGAACAGCCGCATTCGCGACGTGCGCTCCATGAATGTCCACTGCGCAGGGGCAGCAAGGATCTCCGCATGTGCATCATTGATGCGCTTGCGAAGGTCATCGCGGTGCGTCCGCACATCGGGAGCGTGAGCAAGCTGGCTCTCGATGCGTGAACGAATCTCTCCGAGGTTCATGCGCCCTCCCTGGGGCAGAACCCCTTAGTACAGTTCGATGAGGACGTTGCTGGCTGCGTCCATCGCCGTGATGGCGTGACCGATGATGTGGTCCGTGCCTGCGGTGCCGGGGTCGACTGTGCCAATGGTTCCTGACACCCGAACCTGCGTGCCCGCATTGATAGCCCCGGTGCCGCGCACCGTCACCGGGCCCCTGACCACAACCGTTCCCCAGTTGTCGTCCAGGGTGGCCTCGGTCAAGACGCCAACCTTTGCGCCGTTCGCCGATGCGGCGGTGGGTGCAATCGAGTTGCCTACGCCTTGAGCGGTGCCCGCGGAGTGCGTGACCAAGGAGTTGACGACGATGGTTGAGCCCGTTTCGTTCCAGTACGCTTTGCGAAGCTGGGTTGCGTCGGGGCCGGCGCCGCCTACGACAGGCTCAATGACCTTGTACTCATAGGCCGCGTCGGCGTTGTTGTATGCTACTAGGCTGTTGGACATGTCGTCTCCTACCAGGCTTCGGCGTCGAAGACGAGCGCCTGGGTTGCGGGGGTGCGGAGGATGAGCTGGCCCATGAACCGGAAGAACGCGGCGCGAACGTCGTGTCCCGAGATGGTCTTGAACTCACTCATCGAGAAGACTCGGTCCTTCATGCCCTGGAGGCGCAGGCCTTCCCAGTCCACGAAGAGACAGGACCACGGGTCGCCCGTAGTAGTAGCTCCGCTCTGGGGTAGGCGGGAGGTCGGACGGAACTTCATCCCGCCGTACTGCGCCACCCGACGCCCCGGGTCGAGGGGGTCCGAAGACTGGTAGATTTCCCGGCCCTCGGTCGCTCGCTTGAGGTTGTTCAGGAACGCGGAACTGGCGTACCCCATCACCTTGCTCGGATCGTCGTAGAGTTGCTCGAGTTCGGTCTGGAGCGCGTAGAGCGTCCGAAGACCGATCGTCGAAAAGGAACCGCCCACATCACCAATCTGGTTCTGGAAGTAGGGCTGGAGTTGATTACCACCGGTACGCGAGTGCCCGTGGATGGTGTTCGCTTGCGAGCCGAACACGTCCTGCTCAATGAGGCCAGACGCGATGTCCGTTCCGTTGACGGTGTTGAAGTCCGCGAACTCCGTGACGCCGCCCTGGAGGAAGTGGATCTCGGCTTGACGCCGCAACGCCTTGTCCGAGTCCATCGTCCGCTGCTCAACCAACGAGATTATCTGCTTCTCGCCCTGGTTGATGTCCTCGTCTTTCTGCGAGATGAGAACAGGCCGAACAACCAACGCCCAGTCGTCAAACCCCGGAGAGCCCAACGGGTTGGCCGTGAGGCTGATGGGCTCGTAGCCCGAGCTCAAACGGGTGGTCGATGCGTGCTCGCCGAACTGGAAGTCGACCTTGATCTTGTGACCACCAGACACCGGATCGGTGCCCATGGAGAGCATGTCATCCAAGAAGCGCGCGGGGCGCGACTTGTCGGTAACGTCCCGTGCACCCTCGAGCGCATGCCATGCGGTCGAAGTCAGGAACTCATCAGAAAAGGAATAAGAGCCCACGTTGGCCCCCTTGAAAGCTAGAGTTTCACCTTTTCCGCGAGTCCTGTATTAGGGGTTGTGCGCTGGTGCGCAGCCCGGCCACGAGGATTGTCTCGGCAACGAGAGAATCGTAACGCACTTTCGCGAGAAAGTCTACACGTAGGAAAAGCCATTACGTTTCCCTAGTCGCGCGAACTCCTCTTTGAGGTTCTCCTCGCTAGAGCGGAGGTAGCGTGCGTAGGCCTCGCTGTCCCTGGGGGCCGAGGTTGCAGGCGCCGCCCTCTTGGTTCGGCTCGGGCGGATAGCGCCCCTCGCCTCGCGTCGAGCCTCCTCTCTCGGGTCGGGCTTCTCAACCGGGAGCGGCTTGTGGGCGCGGGCCAACTTGTGCGCGTCCTCGAGCGGGAGCTTGTACTTGTGCATGATGACCTTGATGTCGTCGAAGACTTCCCACATGTCCGGGTTCGCTTTCGAGTAGGCCTCCATCTGCTCGAGATGGGTGGCCTTCGCGCGGTCGGCCTGGATGGCCTCGTACTGCTCGCGCTCGACGCCAACCTGCTTAACCAAGGCCTCGCGCCACTCCGCGACCATCTTCTTCGCTTCCTCGCGCGCTGCCCACTTCATGCCCTCTTCGGTGTGCGCCGGGGGAGGGGCGCCCTCTGCTGGCTTGAGCATGCCCGTCAAGGACTCGTGCTGAAAGGTGTCGTAGAGTTTCACCCTTTCCGCAATCAACTGCTCCTTCGCGTCCTTCATGGCCTGCGTCTGCTGCTCGAAGGCGCGGGCCTGGTCCGCAAGCCCCTCGCTCTTGCGGAGGAAGGTCGTTCGGAAGTTGTGCATGAGGCGCTGCGTCTCGGGGGACGCCTCGGACATCACCTTGTTGTAGTCGATGCCCTTCCATGTCTCGACCTCATCCGACCGTTGCTTGGCGTCCAGGGCCTTGACCCACTCGGGCGCGTCCTCCCCGGTGCGGAACAGGTTGAGCTCGTCCTCGAGCGCCGTGTTTTCCTCGGTGGGGGCGTCTGCCTCTGCCGCCTCTACCGCTTCGGGCTCGGGCACTTCGGTGGCGGCGATCTCGTCAGGGTGTGACTCGGGGATGGCGACTTGTCCCTCGTGGGTCAGGTGGTTGTTCATGCAGGACCTCTCTTGTTGGGGGCGATCTGGGCCAGGTCCCTAAGACGGTCCTGGTTGGACGGGGGCGCGGCCGGCTCAGCGACCGGCTCGTCATACGACGCCTCGGTCTGGCGCTCAATCCCCTTGGCGGTCGAACGGAGATGACGCCGCAGTGTTCGGTCCTGGGCCATTCGGTCAATCTTGCCGATAAGGGCGACGAGATCGTTGTTGTCCTGCACGGCCGGCGAGAAGGAATACTCGGAGAGACCGGGCACGTCTTCCTTGTGGGCGTCGATGAACGCCGAAAGGTTGGCCAGGATGACGAACAGCTCCGACGGGAGGCCATCCTCGTCGTACACCATCTCGGGCATCGGAGGGACCTGGCCGTCGGAGAGAATCTCCAACACCGCATCCGAACGGTCAGCCAACGTCTTCATATACGAGACCTCAAGAGGCTCGGTCGGAGGAGGGGCCTGGGCCGCCAGGGACTCGGCAGACTCCCGGGCCAGGACTTCGTCGTTCTTCAGGATGTGCGCCCGGGTCTGGTCGGGACCAATATCCGGGGGTGCGCCTACCTCAAATTCTTGCGCCATGCTTTGCCTCTCGGGTCGGAGTCTGACTTGAACTGTTCATCGTATGCGCCACGGGAGCGCAGGCGCCGGTAATCGGCGAACTCGGGGGAGTGCTCCTCACGGTCTCGCTGACCCGTGACGCGAGCGTGCGCCTCGTCCTCTTCCTGCTCCCGCTCCTGGGAGTCCCGGATGGCCTGGCCAATGCACCCCTCCTCGAGACCGCGGGCCCGCATAAGCTGCTTGCGGTGGGCGGCGGAGTGCACCCGACCCAAGGTCCGGTCGTTGTAGGGGTACGTCCGCGAATAGCCTGCCTCGTCTCCGAGGTCGATCCCCATCGGAACTGAAAGGACACTGGTGTACTCGCCGCTCCCGCAGTCTGGGCAGTCAGTGTGGTTGGCGTCCATGCCCACCGACTCTCCGTTGGCCTGAAGAACCTCATAGCGCCGTTCGCATTCTTTACACCTTCTCTCACGCAGTAAGGCCATCAGATAGGTGCCTCAAGCGCGGCTGCCATCCGACCGGCAACCTCGGGGTCAAGCTGGGGACCACCGCCATTAGGCGGGACCTCTCCAGGCGGACCCGGCGGTGCGGGCGGAGGCGGAGGCGGAGCAAGGACCGTAGACTCGGCCTCCATCAGGGAGTAGCGCATCGAACGAGGTAGGTCGGCCAAGTCTGATAGGTGCTCGTAGGCCTTCTGGCCGAACACCCGGAGGACCGGGGGCAACTGCTCGTTGCTCGCCATGGTCATCAAGTTCTGTAGCGGAGAGATGAGGTTGACAAACTCGTTGCGGCGGTTCTGGGCAGCGACGGGCGTAGACGCCGTGTCTGCTACGGAAATCACCCACCGACGCTCCAACATCTCCCGGGTCACGCGAACGATGCGGTAGACGACCCTCTCCGACTCGGGATCGGCAGACGGGTCAAGCTGGGGCGAGCGAACCTTGATGGCCGAGACGCCCTGCTCCTTCATCGCCGAGCGCAAGATGCGCAGGTAGAGCTCACACGCAGAGACCACCACCTTGTTGAAGGCCTTGGCAATCTCACCGACTGTGCTCTCCGTGTAACTCGCCAGCAAACCAGCCTCGGTGGCGGTCATGTACTGGCCTGCCGTTCCACGGGCCAAGTCAGCGGTCTGCTTGACCTCGCCACGCCCCTCCTCGAGAAGACGCTGGTACTGCAAGACCGTGGGGGAGACGGGCTGTTGCTTGAGCCACTGCGCCGCCTCACCTAGACCACCCTCCTGGTCCTCAACTTCCACCATGACGCAGTCGACGCCACTCTGGATGTCGTCGAGGTTCTTCTCCGAGAGCATGCCTGACTTATGCAACATCACCCGGGCCACGTCGCGGCGCATCGCGTTGGCCATGTAGGTGCTCGTGTAGTTGCGCTCCTTCGTCAACTCGTAGACCGAGCCAACCGGAGCGACCGGATCTAAGGGAGCCTCGGGTAAGGCCTCGACCGGAGCGGGGAGGATGGGCACAAGTGGACGCCCCGCGTAGTCGTCGTAGGGCATTGCCATCTTCTTGAGCAGGCGGAGCGAACGGTTGTCGGTCGAGTCAGGGTTGGTCACCGCGAAGATGCAAAGCTGCCCGCGGACGCTGACCTCCTCGTCGACCTCGTGGCGGGCGGTGAGGTCGTAGTACTCGAGGATGCGGAAGTAAGACTCGTCTTCGCGACCCCGGTTCTCTCTTGTGCCCTTGTCGAGGGGGTCCGGTCGGTAGGTGGGCTCGAGGTCGTCGGGAAGGCCGTAGAGCTCCTCGACCTCCTCTTTGCTCATCCAGTGCACGCGACCGACGTAGCGGTGCCGGCCTGGCGGAGACTTCGGATCCCACATGCACTCCCACGGGGGGATGGCCTCACACCAGATACGGTCCACCGGGGACACGCGGGGGCCGTCTTCGTCGAGGGGGTGTAGCCCCACCATCAGCGCCGGGCCTCCGTACATCAGCGCCATCTCGTAGACCGAGCTCGCTGCGCTCTCCATGTCAGCCGTCTGTAGGAAGCGGTCGAGAATGTTGCGGATGGCTGTCGTGTCGCCGGGGCCCTGGCTCTCGTCGGCCTTCTTCCGTATGACGGCGTCGGGCTCTACGAAGGTCTGAAGACCCTTGTAGAAGAGAGAGGATGTGAAGCTGCGGACCCAGGGGCGGATGTCGTTGATCTCAATCTGGACCTTGGGCCCACCCGTGTCCGAGGAGCTCTTGGCGACGTGGTCGACCGGCCGCTCCGTCCAGAACTCATCCTTCCAAGCCGCGCGGTACTGGCGCCACTTGTTCGACTTCTTCTTCACGCGCCGGTCGTGCTCGCGTAACTGCTGCTCCACTTCCTGTAGTTCGATCATCAGTACCCCAGTGGGTTGTTGGCTCGCTCACGCTTCTGTTTGGCGATGCGCTTTGTCACGTCCTCATCTCCATCATATCGTATGTGCTTACGCGCGTTCCACAAAGCTAAGCAAAATGCGTCCGCAAGGTCGTCGTGATAGCCCTGGTCGGCCTCGATGGCGCCGTTCTCCTGCTCTCGGATATGCTGAAGCTCGGAGTGCAAGTCCTGGTCGGGACACGTAACCCACCCAGCTTTGATGACCCTTTCCGCGAAGTCGTAGATCATCTTCTTCGTCATCCCAGCCCGGCCGCCCTGGGTCCACCAGTCGCTCCCGTTCTTGTCCTTCCATAAGCGAATACCCAATTCCGCCATGCGCTTGATGGTCGCCTTCCCATACTTGTTCTTCTCACACAACACGCGCGCCCGGCCATAGAGGTCCGCCACGTCCGCAGCCGCCTCCGCCTGGGCGTTGGGGCGAACGGTGTTGGAGACCCACACCGCCACCACCGTCAAGTCGTCGCGCAAGACAACCACCGCAGCCCAATCCTTCTTGACGCCGCCCGAGGTGTCCATCCCGATGAAGTACTTCCGACCCTTCTCGGGCTCGGTGTAAACGCGGAGGAAGCCCACCCGGCGCGTGGGGGTGCGCAGCATGGCGGCCATCCGACGCAAGGTCTGCAAACAGAACCACCGCTCGCCCGTCAGGAGAAAGGGGTCTTCCGGGTTCACCGGATACTCTTTGGCGAACAACTCGTTGCCGTAGCCCTCGTCCACAATCTTCCAGCGCCGCCAGACGATGTTGTCCATAGTCATCTCGGGGTACAGCTTGAGTTGCTCGAGCTCCTCATCTGTGGCCTCGAAGTCGAGGGGCACCGCACGAGCGTAGTCTTCGCAGCGATACCAGGGGAAGAACAGAAACGCCCACTCGGGGGACCGGCGGGCTGTGAGCGCCATGCTGTGATAGAGCCCACCGGGGCCGTTGGCTGTGCTCTCGATGATGCACGGTGCGTCGTCTGGCATGGTCGACATGACCGAGGCGTACAGCGATACGTCGGCTGGTTGGCTGGAGTCGCCCTTGGTGCCCGAGGCCGCTGACCCCCGCGGGTAGAACGCCATCTCCGTCCACCACGTCCGCTGATAGGACTTCGAGCGCCCGCCCCCCCGGCCTCCCGCCAGCAACTGTGCGAAGGTGGACTCGTTGTGCCCGAGCTGTATCTCCTTGCTGTTGTCGACCGGCATGGTGGGGCGAAGCTCGGGGGGCAGACCACGCACAAAGGTGCGCCACATCTGGTTGACCCGCTGGACGGCGCCGCTCTCGTGGGCCACGCAGAGGGTGTTGATGGGGTCGGGGGAGAGCCAAGAGTCGTGGAATAACGCCGCCCCGGTGATGGTCGAGATGCGGACCTGTCGCGCTTTGAGGACCAGAATCTTGCGGTACTCGAGGTAGGTCTTCAGAAAGACCATCTGCTCCCAGTACAGGTGGTCCATTCTGGCGAATTTGCCCTGCTTGTTGATGATCATCAACCGGCGGATGAACCACTCTTTGTCAGCGCAAAGCTCCTGTAGCTCATCCCGTGTCACGCCCGCCCCGAACGAACTCGAGCAGGGCGCTGTCCCCCGTCTCGCTCACGCCTTCCGACATCGCCATCCGCGTGCAGGCCTCGATGGTCTTGCCTATCTGGCCGAGGGGGATGTCGTGGAGTTGGTCCCGACACTTCACCAGCGAGAGGCGCATGAGCTCCACCGCCGTGCGTGACGCCGTCAAATCGGGGTCCTCAATGGCCACCTCTAAAGTGTCACGCGCGCGAGAGCATCCGTGGTAGGCCAAGCCGTCTGGGTTGGGGCCCTCCTGAATGAGCAACCCGCAAGACGGGCACGGCAAACAGGGAGGGACGGCGCCCATCATGCATCACCCTGCGGCGCGGCGAATCGGTTGGTGCCAGGGGCCTTGGGGCAACGGACGATGTGCCGGGGGAGGCCTCGAGGCGTGAACTCCTTGTCGCAATACTCGCAGGGGATCTTGCCTGACTTCGGCGCCGGGGGCTCAGCCACGTCCACGATGTGAAGATTGTGGAACGCATAGTACTTCTTGATGAGCTCAATGCCACGCTCGCGCTCTTTACGGACGTGACGGGGCACGTAGCGCAGGTTTCCGCCCGTCTCCGCGTAACGGTACATGGAGCCCGACTTCTTCCCGTTCTCCTCGAAGAGGGGGCAGTACGGCTCAGAGCCCTGGATGTCCGCATACGCCACCGTCAGGTAACGCTGCTCAACCGTGAAATCGTAGACCTCCCGACTCTGCGGCTTGTACGGACCCTGACCGGGACGGACCTCGCGAAACTTGTCCCAAGCCTCGACCTCTTCCCGCTCCCGCAAGTTGCGCGCAAGACCCCTCCCCGTCGTGATGGACCAGGCTACGGGCTGCCAGTCGCCACCATACTCCATGTATTTCTGGTTTGTGTGGTAAACCGCCGAGCGGACCTGATCTTCAAAGCTGATGCGGGGGCACTCGCCCACGTAGCTGATGACGTTCCACGAGAAGGTGTGGCACATGATCTCATGATTGCGACAACCCCCCTCTGTCTCGCCCGTGAGGACGGGGAGAGGGACGGAGATGTCCGTCAACTCCACCATGACGCCCTCGATGATTTCTTCGATTTCCGAGACTCCTCCTATTTTTTGGAAACCTTCGGAATTGCGCGTACTGTTTGGCTGTGAGAGATTCATGTGACTCCTTTTGGCCAGATTAACGTACTAAGCGAAATATTCCTATGGAAAATTCATAGAGATGGCCGG